>JAEEGL014290533.1_pt1 | contig 10655 bp, 5 predicted proteins | sample 9134231 | NCBI WGS metagenome assembly JAEEGL01 (sample SAMN16246548, study PRJNA631951) | gut metagenome | biome: gut microbiome; feature: rumen; material: fiber-attached | host: Bos | place: Iran: Karaj | collected 2018-10 | reverse complement strand
GGCAAGTTTTTCGGCAATTTCATTTAGCTCTGACTGATACGGTTCTTCTGCCTCTTTTTGTGCCTTTTTCACGATTTTACTATAGTGCTCAGATTCTTCTTCGGTGAATTTTTTGAAGAATAACAAAGACGGCTTAACTGTTGCACCAGATGCGATAAACACATCTTGTGGAATAGACACGATTAACAAAATCTTCGCCTTGCTCTCCACAAAATCACGAATCTTTTGCAGGTTGGTATTATTCAGCACTCCTTCCGGAAGGACGATACCCATACGACCACCAGGTTTGAGCAGATTGAGGCAACGCTCAATAAAGAGAACCTCTGTGAGACCACTCATTTTGCCTGTCTCAAATAAGCTGAGTAAAGAATCGCCAATATGTTCATTGACTTGCTTGAGTGCTTCCTCATAAGCCATACCATAACGTTTTTTGTATACCTCAATTTTGGCTTGGTCAGTAAACTTGTCTGCCTCTGTTATTTTTAAATCTTTGTCTATATGTGCACCAAAAGGCGGGTTTGTCAATATGATATCAAATCGATTGTCGAAAATACCATTCACATTCAACAACCCGTCGTGGTGATGCACGCCTCCGTGACCATCACCATGCATAATCATATTCATTTTGGCCGTGCGTGCCATCCGCGGATTAGCATCGGTGCCATATATACAATCAAACGACAAAGTGCGTAAACGTCCTGTGGCATTGTTAATATCCAATTCACGGTTCAGTTGGGAGAAAATACCTGCTACCTGTGCATCTATTGCCTCTTTTTTTGCGTCTGAAGACTTTTCATACTTATCCGTATATAACTGTTTTTTGAACTCATCCTTTTGCCTCTCAATATCGTTTTCAATCTTAGAACGCACGTATTCAAAGGCATCTATCAGGAAGCCTCCGCTACCACAGCAGGGGTCACATATATATTCGCCTTCTTGCGGATCAAGCACTCTGACCATGAAATCCACAATGGTACGCGGAGTAAAGAACTGTCCCAACTCGCCACGAAAAGTTTTGCCGAGGAACTTCTCAAAAGCAATACCCTTCACGTCATCAGAAGTAGTGGATAAGTTGTATATCTGCAATTCTTTTACAATCTGCTCAAAACTATTCTCGCGAATTTTGATGATGTCGTTTGGTTCAAACAGATGGTCATTAGCAAAATCTTCTTTGGTCTTCTCAAATAAGAACTGATAGAATTCCGGTGCATCTTTGGACTTGAAACTATTGTAGCTCTCCCGTGCTTTTTTAAAGTTGTCCAAAGAGAATATTTGTGTGCCGGTGTTGTCTCTTTCATATCTAATCTTGATAAACAGAATTTTGCTTATCTCGTCAAAGGCCGCTTCTGGCGATAGTTTATCGTTATTACGAATGATATTATGACATTTGAAAAGCAGTTTGGAGAATTCGTCGCGCGTAAAAGACTTTGTCTGCTGCAATAATTTGTCAACCTCTTTTGGTCTATTGGCTTGAGTGGAATTGGGGATGTCAACGATTTCTCGTAAACTCTGGGGCATTTCTCCCTTTACAACCTGAAAAATGCGTGTTTCTTTCAAGTTGGTCGTGACAAAGAAGTCAGCACCTGCCCACGCCGCATAATTGTGACCTTGGAAGTAATCGGCTTCGCGAATAGTAACATTCTCTGCTTTACATTCTACTACAATTATTGGACTGATTTGGGGATTAGAGTCTTTATCTTTCTTTGTTCGCCAAACAACAATATCTGCCCGCGCTGCACCTTGACCACGATGCGAATTGTTTGTTTGTAGTTCCTGTGACATTTGGTCAAGACTGTAGCCATAGCTATCTACCAAACGGCAGATATATTTTTGGCGTACCTCTTCTTCTGGTTTATAAACTAACCACTTGTTTTTTAGTGGCGCAAATATTTTGTTATCTTTTATCTGAACTTCCATAATAGATATTATGCGATTGCCTGTTTTATGTTATTTTAACGGACTTTTATCGGTTTTATTGTATAAAGGAAGCCATAAAGAAATACATTCGGCATATTGCACTGCATTGGGGTGCATTTATGGTAGGCTTCGAAGATGTTATAACTCCGATTCTTATGTGTCACATATATATTACATATATATCACATATATATCAGTTATATATTGAATGGATATATAACTGATGGATATATAACGGGTTTGTGTTGGATTTGGGGCGGGGTTAGGGGGTGGGCAGGGCGCGGAGGGCGTTGAGGAGGAAGTGCTTCTCGTGCTGCCAGTTGAGTTCCTCCCCTGCCCTTTCGAAACGGCGGCGACACTCGTCGGGGGGCAGGGTGTCCCAGTAGCGGAGGGTTTCCCGAATGGTTTCGGCAAGACGGGAGATATATTGCTCGTAGGCCTTGCCCTCTTTCTCGCGGGGCAGTGGCTCGGCGAGGGTGCCGGTGTGGTATTCTTCCAGCGTGCGGCGTATTTCGGGGAAATCGGTGGCCAGCACGGGCACTCCGGCATTGGCAAAATCGGCTATGCGGTTGGGCAGGGAATAGCGGTAGTTAAGCCCCAGGTCTTCGAGCAGGCAGAGTCCGAGGTCGGCGGTGGCGGTGAGGTCGCGGAGACGGTCGGGCTGCACCCGTCCGAGGAACTCGACACGGTCGTGCCAGGGCAACGCGGCGGCACGGCGACTTTCCTGTGCGAGGACATCGCCGTCGCCTGCCACAACCAACCGGCACTCGGGCAGCAGCCCAAGGACATCGACCAACTCGCGGATTCCGCGCCCGAGGTTGACTGCACCTTGGTAGAGCAGTGTGCGGGGTGCGGAGTGCGACGAAGCGGGAACGGGGCGTGTGCGAGGCTCGAGCGGAGGACGGTCGGGTACATTGCGCACCACGGTCATCGCTATGCCGTAGCGGCGGCGGTATTCGTCCGCCACACACTGGCAGACGGTGAAAGCCACCTTCACATGGGGTAATGAGCGGCGTTCCACCCACCGCCAAACAGCTTGCACACGGGGATGGCCTTGCAACTCGGGTACGTCGGGGAAGAGTTCATGTGCGTCGAACACCAGTGCTTTGCGACGCAGGCGCGAGGCCAGGGTGCAGGCAGCGAGGGTGTCGGTGTCGTTGGAGAAGAATGCGTCGGCACGGCTGACAAGGAGCAGGAGGAAAAGCCGGATGTTGTATTCGGCGTAAAAGAGTGCGGAACGGCGGAAGAGGAGCCTCATGCGGCGGGTGGCATAGCCCCTTGGGGCAAGGTCGGGGCTGTGGGGCAGCCGACGGCCCACAAGCAGCACCTCCCACCCTGCCTCGGCAAGGGCGCGGCAGGTGCGGTCGACCCGCTGGTCGGTGGCCAAGTCGTTGGTGACTGCAACTATAATATGTGGGGCGCGTTTTGCCATAAGAATGTCATAATAGGATGCCGATGATGCTCTTTTGTTTGAAAAGTAACGCAAGAATGAAAGTTTTCGTACTTAATAATTGAAAAAAACACGAATTGCCAAGGTCAGTCCATTGACTTCTTAAGGGGACTTCGACAATCACCCCAAAGGGGTGTGATATGAATAACACCGTACAAACTGTAGGTGCAGTGCGGTGATTATCTGAAATAAACAAACGCGTCCCGTCAGGGACGCGACATGAAAACAGAAAAAACAGGCCTGCTTTAATGGGTCAGTAGTGGGTATTTTTTAAGTAATCCAAGATTTTTATGTACTTTTGCACGTTCAAAATGGATACTTTTTTTGTTGATGTCATATTGCCGCTGCATATCCACGACACCTATACCTACAGGGTGCCGCAGGAGTATAACGATGTGATTTGCGTGGGTCAGCGTGTGGTGGTGCAGTTCGGACCGCGGCGGCTCTATTCCGCCATAGTGCGGCGGGTACACACCGAGGTGCCGCGCTACATGGTGAAGTATGTGCTGTCGATATTGGACATCCAACCCATTGTGGACGAGAAGCAGCTGAAGTTCTGGGAATGGATTGCGGACTATTACATGTGCTATGTGGGCGATGTGATGGCCATTGCACTGCCCTCCGCTTTCAGACTGGCCAGCGAGTCGTCGGTCTCCATCCATCCCGATTACTCTGGAGAACTGTCGGACTTGACCGACATGGAGATGCGAGTGGTGCAGTTGCTCACCGAGCATCCCGTAATGACAGTGGACGACATCAGCCGGGCCATCGGGCTACAGAAGATGATGCCCTTGTTGAGCACCATGATTGAACGGGAAATCATCGTGATGGACGAGGAGCTGCGACAACGTTTCGTGCCGCGCACGACCACTTACCTCACCCTCGCCCCCGCTTACAAGGAGCAGGGAAAAGCCAAGGAACTGTTCGACTCGCTGGAACGGAAGAAAAGCACCCAGAAACAGGTTGACGTGCTGATGAAATTCATGCAGCTGAGCAGGTTCGGCGAGGTGTCGGTGCCCAAACGCACAATGCTCGACACTACAGACGGCAAACCCATTTCCGATTCGGCACTGAAAACCCTGATTAAAAACGGGGTGCTGCTGCAGGAGGAGCATGTGGAGTCTAGGCTTGAGCAGTATGAACGCACCACCTCGGCAGAGGACATTGAACTGAACAGCGAGCAACAGGCGGCATACGAATACCTGAGCCGAGGCGAAAAGCCGGTGTCGCTGCTGCACGGGGTCACCTCGTCGGGAAAGACCGAAGTGTATATCAAGCTAATCAACGATACGATTGCCAAGGGCGACCAAGTTTTGTTTTTGCTGCCCGAAATCGCCCTCACAGCGCAGATAATAAACCGACTGCGCAAGTATTTCGGCGATTTGGTGGGGGTGTACCACTCGCGTTTCAGTGCGTCGCAGCGTGCCGAGGTGTGGAACCGCACCAGAGACGAGGACCCCGCCAACCGCTACCAGGTGCTGTTGGGAGCAAGGAGCGCCCTCTTCCTTCCTTTCCGCCGTCTGGGACTGGTGATAGTGGACGAGGAACACGACAGCAGTTACAAGCAATACGACCCTGCACCCCGCTACCACGGGCGCGACGCGGCGATATATTTGGCTCACCTGTGGGGCGCACGGACGGTGTTGGGGTCGGCCACACCCTCGTTGGAGAGTTATTACAACGCCAAACAAGGCAAATACGGTCTGTGCGAGATGACCCACCGCTACGGAGGATTGCTGATGCCCGAGGTGCTGTGCGCCGACATGAAGGAAGAGGCCAGCCGCATACGCCGCGAGAGAGGCGAGCAGGCAGTGGCGGGGACAACACACTTCTCGCAATTCCTGTTGGATCATATCAAGCAGGCCCTCGCCGACCACGAGCAGGTGATATTGTTCCAAAACCGGAGGGGTTTTTCACTGCGCATAGAGTGTGACGACTGCCATTGGACACCCCAATGCCAGCACTGCGATGTGTCGCTGGTGTACCACAAGGCCACCAACAGCCTGAGGTGCCATTATTGCGGTTACTCCATCCCCTTGCCTACCGAATGTCCCGCCTGCCACAGCCATCATCTGAGCATGAAAGGCTTCGGCACCGAGCGCATTGAGGACGACCTGAGCATCATCTTCCCCGACGCCAAGGTGGCACGGATGGATCTGGACAGCACGCTGCAGAAGAACCGCTATCTCGAAATCATCAATGACTTTCAGGACCGCCGTATCGACATACTGGTGGGGACGCAGATGGTTACAAAAGGGTTGGACTTCGACCATGTGAGTGTGGTGGGAATCGTGAGTGCTGACAATCTGATTTATTTCCCCGACTTCCGCGCTTTTGAGCGGGCATTCCAGCAGATGACACAGGTGAGCGGGCGCGCCGGACGGCACGGCCACAGAGGTAAAGTGATTATTCAAACATTCAATCCTTATCATCAGGCAATCCGCAATGTAATAGACAACGACTACCAGTCCATGTACCAAAGCCAGATAACCGACCGCCGTGTGTTTCGCTATCCCCCCTACTACCGGCTCATCACCATCACGATGAAACACCGCGACAGCGATGTGCTGAACGAGGCGGCAGCACGCTTCGCCGGCGAGTTGCGCGGAGTGTTCGGCACCCGCGTAGTGGGACCTGAATATCCGAGCGTCACAAAGGTGAGGGGGCTGTACCTGAAGAATATCATGATGCGATTTGAACGCACTGAGGCCATAGCCGAGGCCAAGAGAATCATGGTGGAGATGGCCGAGAAGTTGAAGGGCGACAAGAGCCTGTCGCCACTTCAGATACATTTCGATGTGGACCCGCAATAAGGGGTTCCCAATGCAACTTATTGATTGATGCGCAGCTGCCAAAAAGCCACAGCGGCGGCGGCAGCCACATTGAGCGAGTCGACTCCGCGCTGCATGGGGATGACGGCCTGATAGTCACATTCCTCAATGATTCGACGGCTCAACCCGTCGCCCTCGGTACCCAGCACAATGACCAGCTTTTCCTCGGCAAGGAGGTCGGGATGGTTAATCGGCACCGCTGTGGGGGTGAGTGCCATGGCCACAGTTTTGAAGCCCATGGCGTGCAGCTGCTCCATTCCCGGACTGGGCCAGGCAGGGAAATAGGTCCAGGGAATCTGGAACACGGTGCCCATGCTGACCCTTACACTGCGGCGGTTGAGGGGGTCGCAGCAGGTGGTGGTGAAGAGGATGCCGTCGATGCCGAGCGCTGCAGCAGCACGGAGGATAGCTCCGGTGTTGGTGCTGTTGACCACATTGTCGACAAGCACGATGCGCCGTTTGCCGCGGCAAACTTGTTCCACACTGGGCAAAAGGGGACGGTGCATGGCACAGAGCACCCCCCGGGTGAGTTCATAGCCAGTGAGCGACGCAAGGAGCTGTCGGCTGCCAGTATAGACCGGCACATCGCCGAGACGGGCGACAAGGTCAGCCGCCTGCCCAGCGATGTGCTTTTCTTCGGTAAGGAGGGAAATCGGCTCATAGCCCGCGTCGAGGGCCACCCGTATCACTTTGGGGCTTTCGGCTATGAAGATGCCCTGGTCGGGTTCGAGCCTGTTGCGTAACTGCGCCTCGGTGAGTCGGGCGTATGGTTGCAGACCGGGATGGGTAAGGTTGGTTACTGGAATAACCATTTGCTTGTTGACGTATAGTCTTATGCCTTATATTCTTGCAGACGTTTCTTCAAGGCTTTGATGAGGTTGTGGATATCCTCCTCGGTAGTGTCGAAAGAGCACATCCAACGCACCACATTGGTTGCCTCGTCCCAAAGGTAGAAGAAATAATCGTCGAGGAGAGCGTTCCAAACCGGGTTGGGCAACTGGACAAAGACGCTGTTGGCCTGAACAGGGTAAACCACCTTGGCTTCGGGCACTTCCTGCAACGACAGGAAGAGCAGTTGAGCCATCCGGTTGCTGTGTTCGGCGTTGCGCTGCCATACGCCGGTGGAGATATAGGCTTCGAACTGAGCAGCCATGAACCTCATTTTGCTGCAGAGTTGAGCCATCTGCTTGCGACGGTATTTGAGGTCGACGTCAAGAGCGGGATTGAGAATGACGGCACTCTCGCCCATAAGCATGCCGTTTTTGGTGCCGCCGAAAGAGAGGCAGTCCACACCGCAGTCGGTGGTCATCTGCTTGAACGTGCAGCCGAGAGCCACGGCGGCATTGGCCAGCCGGGCACCGTCCATGTGGAGAAACATATCGTGGGAATGAGCCAGGTCGGCCAGCGCACGGATTTCGTCGAGGGTGTAGAGGGTGCCGAGTTCGGTGGGCTGCGTGATGCTGATGGCGCGGGGCTGGGAATGGTGTTCAAAGCCGAAGCCGTGGAGCTGGGTTTTCACCAACGCAGGTGTGAGTTTGCCGTCGGGAGTGGGCACCGTGAGCAGGCGACAACTGACGATGCGCTGGGGCGCGCCACATTCGTCGACGTTGATGTGAGCCGTGTCGGCACAGACCACAGCGTGGTGCGAGCGACACATGGCATCGATGTTCAACACATTGGCACCCGTGCCGTTGAAGACAAAATAAACCTTTGCCTGAGAGCCGAACACCTGCTGGAACAGTTGCTCGGTTTGTTTGCAATATTCGTCGTCGCCGTATGCCAAGGCATGCTCGACGTTGGCGGAGGTTATCGCCTCCATAATCTCAGGGCTGATGCCTGAATGGTTGTCACTGCCAAATCCGCGTTTCATTTTGAATAAAATATTAAAAGATAAGAATCAAGAATTAAGAAGAGGCATTGCGGCCAGTCTTTTTAATTCTCGATTCTTAAATATAAGGTTGTATTATTTGTCCATTGTCAACAGGAACTCCTCATTGCTGACGGTATGGACCAGGTTCTTCTGAAGGAACTCCATAGCCTCGATGGGAGTCATGTCGGTGAGCTGGTTGCGCAGCACCAAGGTACGGCTGAGGAGGTTCTTTGACACCAGCAAGTCGTCGCGACGGGTGCTGGAGGCAGCCAGGTCGATAGCAGGATAGAGGTGCTTGTTGGCCATCTTGCGGTCGAGTTGCAACTCCATGTTGCCTGTTCCCTTGAATTCCTCAAAGATAACATCATCCATCTTGCTGCCAGTCTCGGTGAGGGCGGTGGCGATGATGGTCAGCGAGCCGCCATTTTCAATATTACGTGCTGCGCCGAAGAAACGTTTGGGTTTCTGCAAGGCATTGGCCTCGACACCACCGGAGAGGACTTTGCCGCTGGCGGGTTGCACGGTGTTGTAGGCGCGGGCTAGGCGGGTCAACGAGTCGAGGACGATGACCACGTCGTGACCACACTCGGTGAGGCGCTTGGCTTTCTCCAGCACTATGTTGGCTATGCGCACGTGACGGTCGGCAGGCTCGTCGAAGGTGGAAGCGATTACCTCGGCTTTGACGCTGCGCTGCATGTCGGTCACCTCCTCGGGACGCTCGTCGATGAGCAGCACCATGAGGTAGACCTCGGGGTGGTTGAAAGCGATGGCATTGGCCACTTCCTTCAGCAGGGTCGTCTTACCCGTTTTCGGCTGGGCCACGATGAGTCCGCGCTGTCCTTTTCCTATGGGAGTGAAAAGGTCGATGATGCGGGTAGACATAGTCTCCTGTGGATGGCCCGTGAGTTTGAACTTCTGGTTGGGGAACAACGGCGTCATGCTCTCGAAGGGGATGCGGTCGCGAATACGATCGGGGGCAAGACCATTGATTTCTAAAATCTTCACTATAGGGAAGAACTTGTCGCCCTCACGCGGAGGACGCACACGTCCGCGGATGGTGTCGCCCGTCTTCAGGCCATAATTGCGGATCTGCGCAGGGGAGACATAGATGTCGTCGGGCGAGGAGAGGTAGTTATAATCGCTCGAACGCAGGAAGCCATAGCCATCAGGCACCATCTCGAGCACGCCCTCGGCCTCGATGACTCCTTCGTGGTCGGAGGGGTATTCATGGCGCTGTTCGGGCTTGTTTGCCACCGGTTTGGGCGCTTCGGAACGTTCGGCGTTCTCGGTTTCCACATTCTCTTTCTTCTCCACAGGCTCGGCCTGCGGCATCATGTCGGCAGGAGCTTGTGCGGCAGGCTGCTCATTTTGAGTGTCTGACTGTTGCGTCTGGGCGTTCTTTTTAGGACGGCCACGCTTTTTCTTGGCAGGCTGTTCGGGAGCCGCCGTCGGCTCAGCAGCCACAACGGGTTCTTCTTTCTTCTCTGCTTCGGCAATTGGGGACGGACGCTGAGGCTCGGCAGCAGGGGTGGTGTTACGGAAGAAGGGTCGGCCCATGGGGCTCAACACCTCGGGTACCTCGGGCACCACTGGTAGCTCGAGATCCATGATATTGAGCTGTGGAGCCGGTGCTATCAGCCTCTCATTCGCAGCTTTCTCATTTTTCTTTTCTCCATTCTTGCGGCTGTTGTGGACCTCGGGATTTTTCATCGACGACTCGGCCAGCAGCTTGGGTTTCATGTGCTGGCGTTTACGGGTACGCTCACCCTCTTCCCCACTCTCGGGTTTTCTTTCTCCATTCCCTTTCTCGGGATTCGAGGCTTGGTGATCCAAAATCTTGTAAACAAGTTCCTGTGCATCGAGGCGTGTCGCTTTTGCTATGCCCATGCCCTTGGCAATCTCTATCAGTTCGATGTGGGCCTTGGAAGTAAGTTCTGATTTGCTATACATTTTAAAAATAATGGTGTTCTGTAGATAATAAATTCAGATTGGAATATCTGTAGAAAAACAATTCAAAAGGGTGATTGTCAAAATCTTCAAGATTGAAACTCGGTCACAATTCCTTCGTTTTGACGATGCAAAAATAAGGCTTTTTTTTCAATTGCAAGAAAAAAAATCGAAAAAAAACAATCTTTTTTTCCACAGATAGAAAAAAATGTGTACTTTTGCACTTTGAAAGATAATATTATTAATACATTTAATTACATAATAACATGAACATTCCTGCAAATCTGAAGTACACCCAGGACGACGAATGGGTGCGTATCGAAGGCGAATTTGCTTTCGTTGGTATCACTGACTATGCCCAGCACGAGCTTGGCGACATCGTCTTTGTCGACGTCACCTGCGAAGGCGACACCGTCGAGGCTGGCGAGGCTTTTGGTAGCGTCGAGGCCGTGAAGACCGTTGCTGACCTGCTGATGCCCGTCAAGGGTGAGGTCGTTGAGTTCAACGCCGCCCTCGAGGATGCTTCCGCCATCAACGCCGACCCCTATGGCAATGGTTGGATCATCAAAATCAAACCCGAGAACATGGCCGACATCGACGCCCTCATGGACGCCGCCGCCTACACCGCCAAAATCGGTGC
>JAEEGL012482674.1_pt1 | contig 10655 bp, 8 predicted proteins | sample 9134231 | NCBI WGS metagenome assembly JAEEGL01 (sample SAMN16246548, study PRJNA631951) | gut metagenome | biome: gut microbiome; feature: rumen; material: fiber-attached | host: Bos | place: Iran: Karaj | collected 2018-10 | reverse complement strand
CTTATGGGCAAAACAAAGTGCAAGAAAAATATTCGATATTATAAATTTTTCTTGCACTTTGACAACTAAAAATTGACTATATACGGTTTATTATAGTCAATTTTTAGTTGTTGAGCAGACATTAAGTAGGGGGCGATGCCTACATCGCCCCGCTGAATATATCGATATTCCGAGGAGCCCTTTAGGGCTCTTTTTATTGTGCTATCATTCCGAGTATCTGCACTGTTCCGTATACCGAGGCAAATGACAGCGCGATTGATATTATCATGATGAGCAGCGCATTCAGCGGCTTTACGCCTCCGGCGTAGGCTATCTCGGAACGTCCGCTCTTTTCTCCGATGCGGGCGCGTATTCTCTTGACGTGCTTCAGCGCAAACCGGTAATACAGCTTGTTGCTGAACAGGCAGAATATTACCCTCATCAGCATATCCGAGATGTTGCAGATGTCTATCAGCCGTGAGAGCATTGCTCTGTTGGCATAGATGTATTCCGTTATCTCAGCCGAAAACAGGCTGTAGCCGTTCTCGATGCCGTCCGTCACAAGGTAGCTTATCGCAAACGGGAGCGAGAGCAGTACGCTTATTATCAGCGATGTCATCGCCCAGAACCACATTCTCCGGTTGGCAAAATAGAGCGGCGGAAAAATGAAGCTTATCAGGTTGAACGAAATGCTCCTGCCGGTATCCTTCATGCGCTTGAACAGCGGGATATAGTAGATCGTGTTAGTTCTTACGAAGTCGGAGACGTCTTTCAGCGTAGCTCCGCCCATATCCTCGTTGGGGTCGAATCCGAGATACGGACGCGGTATGCCGAACGGCGGAACGCCGCTTCCGGATTCTGGCTTTTTCTCGCGTTCAATTCCGTCGAGAGAAACTCCGCAGTTTTCGCAGACTGCCGCATCACCGGCGTTCATGCAGTGGCAGAGCGGACACTCCTTGCCCTCATAATCATCGTCCTGTTCGGACTCAGGCGGGGGAGCGGGGGCGGCAGACCTTTCCCAGACCTTGCCCTCGGCGTGCCACAGCTCGTTGGCACATTTATTCTCAGCCTTGTAGCAGGCTCTGTGGTGCGGCGAGCCGCACTCCGGGCAGACGACTACGTCGTCATCTGCTGTAAATGCCTCGCCGCAGCGGACGCATTTCTCTCCGATAAAGTCCATGTGACAATTCCTCTCAGACTAAGTTATAGTGTATTATTTCCTGATCTTCATTGAAATATCAAAGCATTTTACAGAATGTGTGAGCGCTCCGAGCGAGATTATGTCGACTCCTGTCTCGGCGACAGAGCGGATATTTTCGGAGGTGACGTTGCCGGAGGCTTCGAGCAGAGCTGCTCCGCCGGCAATTTCGACTGCCTGCTTCATCTCGTCGCAGCTCATGTTGTCGAGCATGATTATCTCGACCTTGTTTGCGAGTGCCTCGCGGAGCTCGTCAAGAGTGCGGACCTCGACCTCTATCTTGACCGTGTGACCTATCTTCTCGCGAAGAGCCGTTACAGCTGCGGTGATGCCGCCGTATGCGTCGATGTGGTTGTCCTTGAGCATTGCCGCGTCGGAGAGATTGAAGCGGTGATTCTTGCCTCCGCCGACTGTAACTGCGTATTTCTGCAATGCGCGGAGTCCGGGGAGGGTCTTTCTCGTGTCCGTAACGGAAGCGTTTGTCCCCGCAACGAGCTCGACGCATTTATTGGTAGCGGTAGCTATGCCTGACATATGCTGGAGCAGGTTGAGCGCTGTTCTTTCGCCCTTCAGTAGAGTGAGAGTGCTGCCTTCGAGCTCGGCAATGATGTCACCCTTCTTTACCTTTGAGCCGTCGGGGAGGAGTATGCGGAAATCCACATCTCCGCCGGCGAGGTCGAATACGCGCTTGGCAACTTCGATGCCGCAGACAACTCCGGTATCCTTCGCAACGTAGTACGCGGAGCTTTTGTGCTCGGGCGGGATAAGGTTGTCAGCGGCGGCGTCGATGTAGTTGATATCCTCCATGAGCGCCGTTGTGATTATATTATCAATATAACACTGTAAAAGTTTCATGGCATTTTTCCTTTCATATAGTGCATCAGTATGCGTATTTCGAGTCGATGCCGAGGTATTCCTCGAGCGTCAGACCTGAATCGTGGACGAGCTTGGCGTTTTCCTTGCCTAAGTAGCGGACGTGCCACGGCTCGTAGATGTAGCCGGTGATGTCCTGCTTTTCCTCCGGATAGCGGATAATAAAGCCGTATTTCCAGCAGTTCTTATCCAGCCATTTAGCCTCGGGAGTGCCGATGAACCATTCCTCTGCGGCGTTTATATCTGCCGCGAGACCGGTCTGGTGCTCGGAGTGTCCCGCACGGGCGGAGTATGTATCAGCGGCGGCTTTGCCGTCGACTGCGACGTAGTTTTCGTAGAGCTGCTTCTGATAGCTGTACGAGCGGTATCCCGAGCATATCGTCAGTCCTATGCCGTCATCGGCGGCGGCATTCTTCATCTCTGTGAACGCCTTGCTGAACTCAGGAGTGAGTCCCTTGGGGTCGTATGTGGAGGGGAGGGAATATGTCTTGTTTGCGACGAGTATGCCGTTCACGCAGGTTATGCCGTCCTTGACTGTTATCTCGCGGCGTGTGAAATTGGCTGTTCTGCCGTCCTGCCATTTCAGCACGAAGTGGTTCTTGTCAGTGCGGCTGAACGAAGCTGCCTCGGAGGTGCCGTCATCATAAAGGAACCATACGGCGTCTCTCTGCGGCAGAACATTAAAGCTTTTGCCGGAAAGCGATGCTGAGTAGTTAGTGCCGAAGCTTATCTCTTTCTCGCGGCCGTCTATGACGTATGTTCCCGAGAGATAGGGTCCCTTGTCGAAGCGGACATCTGATACGTACCTGAAATTCTCGAGTCCTGCGCCGTCCCATTTGAGGGAGAAGTGAGTATCGTCCGTCCATGAGATAGCCGCGCCCGTGGGAGCTCCCGATGAGAGCGCGAACGTGAGCTTTCCGCCTGTTGAGGTGAGCCTGAACGGGGTAAGAGTGCCGTTATCGCAGCGGGTGAAGGTGCCCTCGCGGTTTTCGTCGAACCAGAAATAGCGGGTGCCGTTCATGTCCTCGGCTATCCATGTTCCCTGCGGGATATGCGAGCAGTTGTATACGTACTGCTCACGCAGCCCTACGAGGTCGAATGCGTCGACTGTGCCGTCGCCGTTGCAGTCGGCACGTTCTGCTTCGGCTGCGGTTATTCCCTGTGCGCCGAGGAGGTATCTGCTGAGCATCACCATGTCCGCAGCGCCGATAGTGAGGTCGCCGTTTACGTCGCATCTGAGCGATGAGTCTTCTGCATCTGTGGCTTCTGCATTATATGTCGGAAATACCGGCAGCATTGCTGCGGCAATCGCAGCGGCTGCGAGCATTTTCAGTTTATTCATCCGGCATTGTCCTTTCTTTTGTATTCTGTATTTTTATCTTGTCCGCGGAACGCCGGGAACGGCGCTCCCTGTGATTTTTACTGCATTACCTCGCCGAGGATTATATACGCTACGGTCACTATAGACTTTGCGAGGACGTAGTCGGCGTCTACGAGGTAGCCTCCGCTGAGGAGGTCGTCACGTATCTCCTTTACGCGGCGGAAGCCTTCGGCTGCCGCTTTCTTGTCGGGGATAACGAAGTGGCTGTTCTGCATTATCTTGCGGGTCTCGGTGCGTATGCCCTTGGGTATGCGGTCTGCGCCGATGTGCGCGTCGAACTCTGCTTCCTCGAACTCAGCCGGTACTTTATCGAGCTTTGAAGCGATGTGGTTCGCTGCGTGGCGCGAGAATACGAGCGCTTCGAGCAGAGAGTTGCTCGCGAGACGGTTTCCGCCGTGAACTCCTGTGTGCGAGCATTCACCGCAGGCGTAGAGGTTCGGGAGCGTGGTCTCGGAGTTTTTGTCAACGTCGATGCCGCCCATGAGATAGTGCTGACACGGGAATATCGGCACCGGCTCTTTTGTGAGGTCGAAGCCCTGATCGAGCAGGTTCTTGTATATCATCGGGAAGCGCTTTTTGAGGAAGTCGCTGTCCTTGTAGCTTATGTCGAGGCAGAAGTCGGTCGAATTCTGCTTGCGCGATTCGAGGATTATCGAGTGCGATACTACGTCACGCGGAGCAAGCTCGAGGCGCTCGTCGTAGTTTTGCATGAAGCGTTCCTTGTTGCAGTTGAGGAGGTATGCTCCCTCGCCGCGTACAGCCTCGGAGATGAGGAAGCATTCGCGGGTAGCACGGTTATTGAATGCCGTCGGGTGGAACTGGACGTAGCTGAGGTTCTTTATCTTCGCGCCCATTTCGTATGCGAAGGTGATGCCGTCGCCGGTAGCTATCGCGGAATTGGTCGTGAACTGGTAAACTCTGCCGATACCGCCTGTTGCGAGTATCATGAAGTGGCAGTTTGCTGTGAGGTAGGTATCGTCCTGCTTTTTAAGAAATGCGGAGTAGCCTGTTGATGTCTGCTTCACGGCGCACATGATAGTGTTTTCCATTATCTTTACGTTCGGGAGAGACCTTACTGTATCGAGCAGGGTAGTCGTTATCGCCTTGCCGGTCGAATCTGCATGGTGGAAGATGCGGTGGTGGCTGTGACCACCCTCGAGAGTGCGGTGATATGTGCCGTCGGGGTTTTTGTCGAAATCAACGCCGAGCTCGATGATGCGGCTGATATCCTGAGCAGCTTCGCTTACGAGAGTGTGAACTGCGTCAACGTTGTTCTTGAATCCGCCTGCGATGAGGGTATCGTTCTGGTGATACTGGATATTATCCGTAGGGGAGTTGTATACTCCGGCGATACCGCCCTGAGCGAGCATGGAGTTGCAGAGAGGGAGCTCGCGCTTGCAGAGAATGAGTATATTCAGCTCTGTGGGGAGGTTTATTGCTGCATAAAGACCGGCTGCGCCGCAGCCTGCGATTATAACGTCGTAGTTTTCAGACATAAGTGACCACGTCCTTTAAAAAAGTTATACACATATATTATAACATATTAATTATAAAAAGGCAATAGCTTATATCAATAATTACACTGTTGCCGCGGACAAACAGATACCCCAGCCTTGTGACGGCTGGGGCATCTGCTTATAATGAACACACCTTTAAAGAATTAGAATTCAGAATACATAGGGGAGAGCCTTATACTCTCCGAGAACATACCTTTGCAGCGCTTTTGCGTCTGCGGCAGTTATCGCGCCGTCTTTGAAGCAGTCGGCGGCTTCGAGCTGGAGCTCGCTTAGATAGGCGGGCTTTCCGGCGTTTTTGTTGTCGATATATTCAGCGAGCACCGCGTAATCGAAGGTGTCGACACTGCTGTCGCCGTTGATATCTCCGCACGCTTTCGGAATCATTTCGTTACGCACGGGAAGAAACTGGTCATCAAATGTTTTATCAGTCTGTATGAAGAGCGTTTCCCAGTAGTATTTCAGCGGGGAGGACGGAGCATATGCGACTCCTACGCCCATATGTGTTATATTCGGAGCTGTTATCGCCTTCCAGTGGCGCGAGGAATTTTTCCACTGACTGAAGGTCTCCTCGGCAGTCGGCTTGCCGGCTGCGATGTTCTCGGCACAATAGTAGTACGGAACTATGCTCCTGTCGATAGCGGTCGAGAATTTAACGGTAGTATCGTTAAGGTCGCACACACCTGCTTCCAGCTCTGCCGGAGAGGGTCGGTAGTGGCTGAATTTGAAGGTAGTTTCCTCAGCCCGGAGCTTCGACACTCCGCAGAGGTACGGAACAACGTATACCGGCTGAAGTCCGAGCTCTGTGCGGGCTTCGTTTATGAGGAGCTCCATATTTTTTGTGAGGGTATCGAGCTGGTCCTGTGATACGTCAGCGGCAGCTGAATCGGAAACCGTGAGGTCGGATACGAAGCACAGCAGGCTCACCGCTGAGAGGATCGCAGTTATCCTTTGGATAATCCGCTTCATATTCAACATTTCCGGCACCTCCTGTTTTAGAATTACTGCCTATGGTTATTTTATCATATCCGCGTAGTTTTTTAAAGGGGGAAAGTGCTGTTTTGGCGATTTGTACAATCAAATTCTACATTTTGTACAAAGAAAAACTATACTCCGGGTGATATCGCTGCGGTATATTGAATCCTGTAAAAATCACGCAGTACAGGGAATATAATCCTGCCGCGTTTATGCTGGGAGTATAGTATACAAAAGCTGAAACAAGTCAAGAAAATAACGTATTGTATAAAATCGGCCTCTTGACGGCAGTCCCCGCTCATAGCCGCGCCGCGCTTGACAAGGTGCGGCGACAGTGATATAATGACATAAATATATTATATCATGGAGGAAAGCTTATGAAACACCGGTTCACAGCACTTTTATGTACAGCCTGCATCTCATTCACAGGCGTATATTTGGCAATGCCGGCAGATATTATGACGGCAAGCGCTGATGTTGTAATAGACAGCGGCACCTGCGGCCCTGATCTTACATGGAAGCTTGATGACGAAGGTTTGCTCACCATTGAGGGCACAGGCAAAATGACTGCTTCTCCGTGGGTCGAAAATAATAGCAAAAAAGTAAAAAAGGTTGTTATTTCGGAAGGTGTGACAACTATTAATGTATTCGCGTTCAGGGATCTGACCGAGCTTTCGGAAATAAGCATTCCCGAAAGTATCGTATCAGTAGGGGAAAGAGCTTTTTATGGCTGTTCAAGCCTTGAAGAGATATCCTTCCCGCTCAATTGCAGCTCTATCGGCAGATGTGCAATGGGAAACTGCAAAAGCCTTCGCAAAGTTACCATTCTAAATTCTGATATCAGTATACTCGGACAGTGGTCAGCCGGAGATCTGCAGGAAGAATACCCGCATTTTGGCATTTCAAACAATAAGCTGCTGTTTGTGAGAGATGAGTCGATAGAAGATCTGACAAAATTTATTCCGAAAGAACCGGCATTTTTCAATGGAACGATATACTCTTATCCGAATTCCCGAATGAAGGAATGGGCGAAAGATTACTGTGAATTCAAATCATTGGATACGACCGGTCTGAAAAAGATAGTGTTCGATCCTAATGGCTGTGAAGAAAAAATGCAGACCTGCTATGCTAAAAAGGGTCAGACCTTTGTTCTGCCGAAATGCAGATTTGATAATGCAACCGGACGCGAACTCTTTGCTTACTGGCAGATCGGCGAAAAAAAGTATCACCCGGGAGAATCGATAACGGTCGATTCTGATGTAACCATAACCACGGTATGGGAAGCACCAAAATGGCTTGGCGACCCAAACAGTGACGAGAAAATTGATTCGAGCGATGCATCATTTATCCTCGCTGCGTATACAAGCAATGCAACAGGCGGCGAGGTTTTCTTCACTCCGGAGGAGGAGTATGCCTGCGATGTGAACAACGACAAAAAGATAGATTCCAAAGACGCATCAGCTATTCTTTCTTACTACAGCTATCGTGCTACCGGAGGCGATCTTGGTCTTAAAAGTTTCCTTACTAAGAAAGAGACGTGAATTTAGTGTATTCTGTGCCGCAGGACGTATCCTCTGCGGCACTTTCTTTTTCGGCAGATAAATGTGTATATTCCGTGCGGCTCAGCATTTTCAATGGCTTGACAAGGTGCGGCGACAGTGATATAATTAATTCTGTCTGAACACATTTGATCTTACAGAAAGGAGCAGGCTCGCAATGAACATAGACGCGATAAATCCGGAGTTTAAAATAAGAGAGGTCGCCGAGCGAATAAGGCTCACCCGCGAATCGGTAGGTCTGTCTCCCGAGGAAATGGCTGAGAAGGTCGGCGTTTCCACGTATGAATACCTCGCATACGAGGGCGGAGCCAAGGATTTCAGCTTCACTTTTATATATAAGTTCGCAAATATCTGCGGCGTCGAGATAGCTGACCTCATGGAGGGCGAATCTCCGCGTATCAACAGCTTTGATATCACAAGAGCCGGCGAGGGACTTCCCATTGCAAGAAGAAAGGGACTCAGCTACCTCCGTCTTGCTCCTAAATTCAGAAACAAGATAGGCGAGCCCTTCCTTGTAACTATCCCCTATATAGATGAGAAATTCCGCGTTCCGCACCCTCATACCCACGAGGGTCAGGAGCTCGATATTGTCATAAGCGGACAGCTCAAGGTGCAGGTCGGCGACAATATAGAAGTCCTCGGCGAGGGCGATTCTATCTATTATGACAGCTCCGAGCCGCACGACGAATGGGCTGTAGGAGGTCAGGAGTGCAAGTTCTACGCCGTTGTATTCGGTCAGAACGAGAAGCCTACTCATGCTATCTCCAACCTCGAGCCGGTAATTCTTCCCGGCGTGACCAATTTCGACCTTGCAAATATTGAAAATCCCGTTGCGGATAAGTTCGTTGACCTCGAAACAGACGAGAACGGCGCTCTCACAAAGATAGAGTTCAAAAATGAAGAGACCTTTAACTTCGGCTTCGACGTCGTAGACGCTCTCGCGGAGAAATGTCCCGACAAGAAGGCTATGATATATGTTGCGGAGGACCTCTCTGACAGAAGCTTCACATTTGCTGATATCAAGAAGTATTCCAACATGACCGCCAACTATTTCAAGTCGCTCGGCATCAAAAAAGGCGACAAGGTCATGCTCGTATTAAAGAGACATTACCAGTTCTGGTTCTCGATAGTTGCTCTCCACAAGATAGGAGCTATCGTCATTCCCGCTACAAATCAGCTCGTACAGCACGATTTCACCTACCGCTTCAAGGCGGCTGACGTCAGGGCTATCGTCTGCACAGGCGACGGAGATGTTGCTCATCAGGTTGACCTTGCTGTCGAGGAGTCGGGCATGGACATCATGCGCATCATGGTTCACGGCGAGCGTGAGGGCTGGCTCGATTTCGACAAGGGCATTTCCGACAAGAGCGATGTATTCGAGCGTCCGACTGACCCCGAGCTCCTCTCATGCGGCAGAGAGCCGAACCTGATGTTCTTCACATCGGGCACTACCGGCTACCCGAAGATAGCTACACACTGCCATCTCTATGCTCTCGGACACTTCATTACTGCCCGCTACTGGCATAATGTCGACCCGAACGGTATCCACTTCACCATATCCGATACCGGCTGGGGCAAGGCTCTGTGGGGCAAGCTCTACGGTCAGTGGCTCAGCGAGACCTGCGTATTCGTCTACGATTTCGACCGTTTCGACGCGCATAAGATACTTCCCATGTTCAAGAAGTATAACATCACTACGTTCTGCGCTCCGCCGACTATGTACAGATTCTTTATTAAAGAGGACCTCAGCAAGTACGACCTCAGCAGCATCAAATACGCAACTGTTGCAGGAGAGGCTCTCAATCCCGAGGTGTACAATCAGTTCCTCAATGCGACCGGCGTAAAGCTCATGGAGGGCTTCGGACAGACCGAAACTACGCTCTCTATCGGCAATTTCGTCGGCATGACCTGCCGTCCGGGCTCTATGGGAAAGCCGAGCGTCATGTACGATGTTGACATCGTCGACCCCGACGGCAAGCCCTGCAAGACAGGTGAGACCGGTGAGATAGTTATCCGCGTTGACAAAAAGGTGCCGGCGGGACTGTTCCTCGGCTACTACCGCGATGAGGAAAAGACCAAGGAGGTATGGCATGACGGGCTCTACCACACCGGCGATACCGCATGGAAGGACGAGGACGGCTATTTCTGGTACGTCGGACGTGTTGATGACGTTATCAAGTCCTCGGGCTACCGCATAGGACCTTTTGAGATAGAAAGCGTTATCATGGAGCTCCCGTATGTTCTCGAGTGCGGCGTTAGTGCTGCTCCCGACCCGGTAAGAGGTCAGGTAGTAAAGGCTTCTATCGTGCTCGTAAAGGGCAAGGAGGGCACCGACGAGCTCAAAAAGGAGATACAGGACTACGTCAAGAAGCATACTGCTCCTTATAAGTATCCGCGAATCGTCGAGTTCCGTGACGAGCTCCCCAAGACTATCAGCGGCAAGATAAGACGAGTTGCCCTCAAGGGCTGATATATGAAAAAGGACGGCGTTAGCCGTCCTTTCTATTTAAAATCATGCTTTAGATGCATTTCTGTAGATATAACTGAAAAAATAAGCGCTAAAATCAGCAGGATAAGAACTCCAAGCTCTGCATAGCCTGTGTATCCGAATGGGGTAAATGTTCCGTCTATTGTCGCGATAAAGCCGATGATGCCGATAATTATCCATAGCCTGCCGCATTTGTTATTTGCGAAGCTCCACGCCTCCGGACTGGACATGGCCCGCCTTGTGCGGAATCCTATAGAGTAGTCAGCAGGAGAATCGGCGTATTTCTTCATGCATATTCCGCCGAGAAGGACTGAGAGCGAAGTTATGATATTAACTATAATGAGAACCTTCATGACGATCCCTCCTGAGTATTTTTCTTACGGATATTATACATCAAAGGCATTTCTGTGTCAATGTCAGAAATTTTATGTGAGAATATTCGGCTATATCAGGTCGTTTTGAAGCTTTTTCAAAAAAATCTGAAATTTTTTTCAAAAAATGCTTGACAAACGTTTTTTGTTGTGATATAATTAATATCGTCGTCAGGGGCAAGACGGTGAACAGGACGGTCACAAGACCGGCGAGAACAGCGTTCGACTGACGGAATAAAAGGCTTTTGTGGGGGTTTAGCTCAGCTGGGAGAGCATCTGCCTTACAAGCAGAGGGTCACAGGTTCGAGCCCTGTAGT
>JAEEGL011383031.1_pt1 | contig 10655 bp, 6 predicted proteins | sample 9134231 | NCBI WGS metagenome assembly JAEEGL01 (sample SAMN16246548, study PRJNA631951) | gut metagenome | biome: gut microbiome; feature: rumen; material: fiber-attached | host: Bos | place: Iran: Karaj | collected 2018-10 | reverse complement strand
GGACATCAGCTTCGACAGGGCGCCCGTCAGGACCGTGATGCCCATCAGGTAGAAGACCGTGTTGAGCAGCAGGTTGTGGGCCGTGTTCATGATGGTGTTGAGGAGGTTGCCGCTGCCCATCCGGGAGCCGAGGGCGACGAAAGAGGCGACGAGCAGGATCAGAAGCCCGAGGGCCTCGGCTGTGGAACGGTGGATCAGGGGTTTGCGGAAAGTGGCCATGGTCGTGTGGTTTTAGCTGACCGCAAATTTACGATACTTTTCGAACATACTTTATAAATAATTCCTTATTTTTAGGGTATCAAACGTACTGAAATGAAACCTGCCAAACTGTCTTTCGGGCAAATGTGGAACCTCAGCTTCGGCTTCTTCGGCGTCCAGATTGCCTACGCGCTCCAGAGCGCGAACATCAGCCGCATTTTCGCAACCCTCGGTGCGGATCCGCACCAGCTCAGCTTTTTCTGGATCCTCCCGCCCCTGATGGGCATGATTGTCCAGCCGCTGATTGGCAAGTACTCCGACCGGACCTGGTGCCGGATGGGACGCCGCAAGCCGTACCTGCTCGTCGGCGCGATCGTCGCCGTGCTGGTGATGGCCTTCCTGCCGAACGCCGGCAGCCTCAACTTCAGCCAGCGCCTGCTGCTCGGGCTGAACGGGGCGATGTGGTTCGGGCTCTTCTCGCTGATGCTGCTCGACACCTCGATCAACGTCGCGATGCAGCCGTTCAAGATGATGGTCGGTGACATGGTCGGCGAAGAGCAGAAGGCCGAGGCCTACTCGATCCAGTCCCTGCTCTGCAACGCCGGCAGCCTCGTAGGCTACCTCTTCCCCATCTTCTTCACCTGGATCGGCATCGCCAACACCGCCCCGAAGGGCGTGATCCCGCCTTCCGTGGTCTGGAGCTTCTACTGCGGCGCCCTGATCCTGATCCTCTGCGTCCTGTACACCTTCGTGAAGGTCAAGGAGATGGATCCGCAGGAGTATGCCGAATTCCACGGCATCGACCCCGCGAAGCAGGCCGAGGAAGAAAAAGAGAAGCCGGGCCTCTTCAAGCTCCTGCTGAAGGCCCCGAAGACGTTCTGGACCGTCGGCCTCGTGCAGTTCTTCTGCTGGGCGGCGTTCATGTATATGTGGACCTACTCGAACGGCGCCGTCGCCGCCAACTGCTGGGGCACGACCGACCCGGCCTCCGAAGGCTACCAGGCCGCCGGCAACTGGGTGGGCGTGATCTTCGCCGTCCAGGCCGTGGGATCCATCCTCTGGGCCATCGTGCTGCCGAAATTCAAGTCCCTCAAGCTGGCCTATGTGGTCAGCCTCCTGCTGGGCGCCGCGGGCTTCATCTCCGTCGCCTTCGTCCATAACCAGTACCTGCTCTTCGTCTCGTACTTCCTGATCGGCGCCGCCTGGGCCGCGATGCTCGCGCTGCCGTTCACGCTGCTGACCAACGCCCTGAGCGGCTCCCACATGGGCAGCTACCTCGGCCTCTTCAACTGCACCATCTGCCTGCCGCAGATCGTCGCGGCGGCCCTCGGCGGCGTCGTCCTGAAGCTCGTCGGCGGCGTCCAGGCCCATATGCTCGTCATCGCCGGCGTGCTGCTCGTCCTCGGCTGCTTCGCCGTCGCCCTCGTCGAAGAAAAGAAAAAGAAATAGCCCCATGAAAAGATTCATTTTCCTCGCCGCGTCCCTCGCGGCCCTCGCCCTCTCCTGCACGAAAGCCGAGAGCGGCTATACCGTCCCCGACCCGCAGGACGTCGTGATGTACCAGATCAACCCGCGCGTCTTCGCCCCGAAGGATTCCTTCAAGGCCGTCGCGCAGCACCTCGACTCCGTCAAGGCCCTCGGCGCCAACGTCGTCTGGTTCATGCCGGTCTGCGAGATCGGCCGCGACGCCAAGGCGAAGAGCTCGCCCTACTGCGTCAAGGACTACCGCGGCGTGAATCCGGAATTCGGCACGGTCGAGGATTTCAAGAACACGATCGCCGAATGCCACCGGCGCGGGATGAGCGTCATCATGGACTGGGTCGCGAACCACAGTTCCTGGGACAACGCCTGGCTCGCCGAGCACCCGGAATGGTACACCCACAACGAGGACGGCGAGATCATCCACCCCGCCGGCACCGACTGGGAAGACGTCGCCGACTTCAACTTCGACAACCCGGAGATGTGCCAGGCGATGATCGACGCGATGAAGTGGTGGGTGACCGAGATCGGCATCGACGGTTTCCGCTGCGACGCGGCGGACTTCGTCCCCTTCGAATTCTGGAAGGACTGTGTCAGCCAGCTGCGCGCCATCCCCGGCCACAAGCTGCTCCTGCTCGCCGAAGGCCAGCGGAAGGACCATTTCGACGCCGGCTTCGAGATGAATTACGCCTGGAGCTATATGGAAGAGCTCCGCAGGGTCTATAACGGCAACCGCCGCAGCATGGGCGCCCCCGCCCGCGTGAGCGACCTCTTCGCGGCCGACGCCGAGGAATACGACGGCGTCCCCGCCGGCTGCGTGAAGCTGCGTTTCACGACCAACCACGACGAGTCGACGAAGATGTCCCCGATCCGGGAATTCCACGGCGAGCGCGGTTCGATGGCCGCTTTCGTGGCCGCGACCTTCATCCACGGCGGCATGCTCGTCTATGACTCGCAGGAAGTCGGCTACCCCGGCACGATCAATTTCTTCCGTTTCGTTCCGGTCGACTGGCAGGCCAACTCCTCCCTGAACAAGGAATACACCGACCTCATCGCCCTCTTCAAGGCCCATCCCGCGATCCGCAGGGGCGCGGTGACCCCGTTCCCGGACGACGACGTCCTCCTCTTCGAGCGCAGCTGCGAGGGCGACCGCATCCTGGTGGTCGACAACCTCCGCCAGGAGCGCAAGGTCGTCCCGGTCCCGGCCGCCTGGGCCGGCAAGTCCGTGAAGGACCTGATGAGCGGCAAGACCGTCGCGCTGGGCGAGAAGATCGCCGTCGATCCGTACCAGTACCTGATCCTGCAATAGCATGAAACGGCTGGTGACCTGTCTGGCCGCGGGCCTGCTGCTGGCGGCCTGCGCGCCGAAGGCGACGGATGCCCCCCTGCAGCCGGAGCGCCTGAATACGCTCGAACCGCCCTGCTGGTGGGTCGGGATGAAGACCCCGCTGCAGCTCCTGGTCCGGGGCGAAGGCATCGGCGCCTACGACGTCCGCATCGAAGGCGGCAAGGGGGTGAAGGTCGCCGCCGTCCACCCGGCGGAGAGCCCCAACTACCTGTTCGTGGATGTCAGCATCGCGAAAAATGCCGCCGCAGGCAACTACAAGCTCGTTTTCAGCCGCGGCGAGGAGTGCTTCGCCGTGCCTTATGAGCTCACCGCCCGGAAAGCGGGCTCTGCGGACCGCCAGGGTTTCGGGAGCGCCGACGCGGTCTACCTGATCATGCCGGACCGCTTCGCCAACGGCGACCCTTCGAATGACACCGTGGCCGGCATGCGGGAAGCGGCGGTCCCGGACGCCTTTTTCGGGCGCCACGGCGGGGACATCCGCGGCATCCGCGACCACCTCGGCTACATCGCCGACCTGGGCTTCACTGCAATCTGGAACACGCCCCTGCTGGAAGACGACCAGCCGCGGCAGTCCTACCACGGCTACGCCTGCACCGACTACTACCGCATCGACCCGCGCTTCGGCACCAACGAAGACTACCGGGACCTGGTGGAAGACGCCCACGCCCACGGCATCAAGATGATCATGGACGTGGTCACGAACCACTGCGGGAGCCTCCACTGGTGGATGGCGGACCTGCCGTTCGCCGACTGGATCCACCAGTGGCCGGCCTATACCCAGTCGAATTACATCTTCTCGACGCTGAACGACCCGTACGCTTCGCAGATCGACCGCACGCGGATGGAGGAAGGCTGGTTCGACCGCTCGATGGCGGACATGAACCTCGACAACCCCTACCTGCTGCGGTATTTCCAGGACTGGGCCGTCTGGTGGGCCGAGTGGGCCGGTCTGGACGGGTTCCGGGTCGACACCTATCCCTATAATGAAAAGGAGCCGATGTCACAGTGGTGCGCGGCGGTGCTCGCGGAGTACCCGAACCTCAACATCGTCGGCGAAGTCTGGTCGAACAACGTCCCCCAGGTCGCCTACTGGCAGGCCGGCAACCCCAACAAGGACGGATTCAACTCCCACCTGCCGTCGATCATGGACTTCTGCCTGATGTCCGCGATCGGCAGCGGCATCGGTTCGGCGCGCGGAGACATCTCCCGGATCTACGATTCGGTCGCGAACGACCTGTACTTCCACGACCCGTCGAACATGATGATCTTCCCGGGCAACCACGACACGGACCGCATCGGGGACGTGGTCGGGGAAGATCCGGCGAAGATGAAGCTGGTCATGGCGCTGATGGCGACGCTGCGCGGCTACCCGCAGATCTTCGCGGGCGACGAGCTGATGGTCGTCTCGCGCGACCGCAGCCAGGGCCACGGCGGCCTCCGCGTCGAGTTCCCGGAGGACTGGGCGCAGGATCCCACGAAGCAGGCGCTGCACGACTATTTCCGGACGCTGCTGCGCTGGCGGCAGACCTCCGCCGCCGTCCGGGAAGGCGCCACGCTCCATTTCAGCGGCCGCAACACATACGCCTATTTCCGCTATACGGAGGACGAGGCGGTCTTCGTCTTCCTCAACAACAACGAAGCGCCGCGCGAGGTTCCCTGGGCGGACTACGCCGAGTTCACCGGCCGCCTGCAGGGGCCCGGGCGCAACGTCGTGACCGGGGAGCGCGTCGATTTCAGCGTGCCCCAGACCGTGGACGGAAAAACCGCCCTTGTCGTAGAATTCAAATAAACAATCCCGATATCCACCATGCAGATTACATTTCAGATTGAATACAGGACCGCGTGGGGCGAAAGCCTCGCACTCGTCCTGCAGGACAGGAAATACCCGATGGCCTGGGGCGAAGGCGCCGTCTGGAGCGTCACCGTCAAGGACTGCCCCGCCGCCGCGCTGAAGGACTATACCTACGTCGTGATGCGCGACGGGCTCATTGTCCGGACCGAATGGAAACACCACAGCGCGAAGTCCGCGAAGACCATCCGCGACGCCTGGATCGACTGCCCGATTCCGGGCTGCCCGTTCCCGCGCGCCCACCAGGCCGCCATCTTCGACCGCCCGGGCTTCCGCGGCGCCGGCACCGCGATCCCGGTCTTCTCGCTGCGGACCCCGGACGACTTCGGCATCGGCGAGTTCCGCGACCTGCGGCCGCTGGTCGACTGGGCCGCCGAGACCGGCCAGTGCGTCCTCCAGCTGCTCCCGATCAACGACACGACCCGCAAGGGCGGCTGGGAGGATTCCTATCCGTACAGCCCCGTGTCCACGTTCGCCCTCCATCCCCTCTACATCCGCCTCCAGGACCTCGGCATCAAGGCCGACGCCGCCTTCAAGAAGCAGCAGGCCGCGCTGAACGCCCTGCCGGAGCTGGATTACCCGAAGGTCTTCAAGGCCAAGATGGCCTACCTGCGCCAGGCGTTCGAGGCGCGCGGCGCCAAGGACATGGCTTCCGCCGCCTTCCGGCGCTTCCTGAAAGAGAATGAATACTGGCTGGAGGAATACGCCGTCTTCTGCGCGAAACGCGACCGCTCGAAGCCGGAATTCTACCGCTGGGTCCAGTTCCACCTGGAGAAGCAGCTGCGCGAGGAAGTGGCGTACGCCCGCGCGAAAGGCGTCTTCCTGAAAGGCGACCTGCCGATCGGCGTCAGCGCCGACAGCGCCGAGGCCTACTGGCATCCGGAGCTGTTCAACCTGGATTCCTCGACGGGCGCCCCGCCGGATTTCTTCAGCGCCGACGGCCAGAACTGGGGCTTCCCGACCTACAACTGGGAGGAGATGGCGAAGGATGACTTCGCCTGGTGGAAAGCGCGGCTGCGCAAGATGGCGCAGTTCTTCGACGCGTTCCGCATCGACCACATCCTCGGCTTCTTCCGCATCTGGGAGATCCCCAAGGAGTATTCCAGCGGAATGATGGGCCATTTCAACCCGGCCCTCCCCTATTCGCCGGAGGAAATCCACGACCTGCAGCTGCCGCTCGACGGCCTCTTCCACGAGGATCCGCGCCATCCGGGGATGTACCAGCCGCTGATCGCGCCGGCCTCGAAGGACCTGCCCGCCTGGCAGCAGGAGCGCTTCGGCGAACTCTACAACGACTTCTTCTACCACCGCCACGACGAATTCTGGCGCCGCAACGCGGAGCGAAAGCTGCCGGAGCTGCTCGGTGCGACCGGAATGCTCGCCTGCGGCGAAGACCTGGGAATGGTGCCGGACTGCGTGCCCGGCGTGATGGAACGGGAGGCGATCCTGTCGCTGCGGATGCGCGGAATGGACTGCGCGAACCCGCTGCGCTACCTGAGCGTCTGCGCGACCTCGAGCCACGATATGGAGACGCTGCGGATGCAGTGTCCGGAAGACCCGGCGCCGGACCAGGTCCGGGAAATGCTCTGGGAGTTCCTCAGCGCCCCGTCGATGCTCGCGATCTTCCCGCTGCAGGACTGGCTGGCGCTGGACGGCGACGTCCGCAAGGCCGACCGCGAGGAGCGCATCAACCAGCCGGCGGATCCCCACCACCACTGGCGTTTCCGCATCCATATGGACCTGGGCCGCCTGCAGTCCTGCCACGCCCTGACGGAGCGCGTCACGAACCTCATCCGCTGCAGCAACCGCTAAAGAATCCCATGATGAAAAAACTGATACTACTCACCGCAGCATGTGCGCTGCTGGCTTCCTGCGGCCAGAAATGGCAGGAAAGCGACGGGGACGGCTACAAGGTCGTGACCCAGAAAAACGGACAGACCCTGGGTTACAGTCCGGAATCCGGCGTACAGATCCTCACGAAGGGCGGCTACGCCTTCAAGGACCTGAACCGCAACGGGAAAGTCGACCCGTACGAGGACTGGCGGAAGGACCCGCTGGTCCGCGCGAAGGACCTCGCGTCCCAGCTCTCGATCGAGGAAATCGCCGGCATGATGCTCTACAGCGCCCACCAGGCCATCCGCGGCCCGGAAATCACCGACGCCCAGCGCAAATTCCTCGCGGAGGACAACGTGCGCGCCGTCCTGATGACCAGCGTCTCCTCCCCTGCCGACGCCGCCCGCTGGAACAACAACGTCCAGGCCTTCGTCGAAGGCAAGGGCCACGGCATCCCGGCCAACAATTCCTCCGACCCGCGCCACGGCGCGCAGGCCACGGCGGAGTTTAACGCCGGCAACGGCGGTACCATCTCGATGTGGCCCTCCTCGCTCGGCATGGCCGCGACCTTCGATCCGGCGCTCGTCGAGGAATTCGGCCGCATCGCCGCGCAGGAATACCGCGCGCTCGGCATCGCGACCGCCCTCTCCCCGCAGATCGACCTCGCCACGGAACCCCGCTGGAGCCGCTTCAACGGCACTTTCGGCGAGGATCCGGACCTCGACACCGACATGGCCCGCGCCTATGTAGACGGCTTCCAGACCTCCGAGGGCGACGCCGAGATCAAGGACGGCTGGGGCTACGATTCCGTCAACGCGATGATCAAGCACTGGCCCTCCGGCGGCCCGGAGGAAGGCGGCCGTGACGCCCACTACAGCTACGGCAAATACGCCGTCTATCCGGGCGGCAAGCTCGAAACCCACCTCCTCCCCTTCACCGAAGGCGCCTTCAAGCTCCGCGGCAAGACCGGCATGGCCTCCGCGGTGATGCCGTACTACACGATCTCCTGGGACCAGGATCCCTCCGGCGGCCAGGTCGGCAACAGCTACAGCAAATACATCATCACGGACCTGCTCCGCGACAAATACGGCTATGAAGGCGTCGTCTGCACCGACTGGGGCATCACCAACAACTACTTCCACGTCGAAGGATTCGAAGGCAAGTGCTGGGGCATGGAGACCCTCTCCGTCGCCGAGCGCCACTTCCGGGTCATCGAAGCCGGCGTGGACCAATTCGGCGGCAACAACGACAAGGGCCCCGTCCTGGAGGCCTATCAGATGTGGGTTGACAAATACGGCGAAGCGAGCGCCCGCGCCCGTTTCGAGGCGTCCGCCGAGCGCCTGCTGATGAACAGCTTCCGCACCGGCCTCTTCGAGAACCCCTACCTCGACCCGGCGGAGACGGCCGGCATCGTCGGCAAGCCCGAATTCATGGAGGCCGGCTACAAGGCCCAGCAGAAGTCCGTCGTCCTGCTGAAGAACCACGGAAAAGTGCTCCCCGCCGCCCGGAAACTGAAGGTCTATATCCCCCAGTACTATGTTCCCGGCCGTGCCGCGATGTTCGGCGGACAGGCCTCCGCTGGCCGCTGGGTCGACCCGGTCGACGAGGCGATGGTCAGCCGCTACTTCGAGAAAGTGAGCGACCCGCGCCAGGCGGATTTCGCCGTCGTCTTCATCAACGCGCCGGCCTCCGGCAGCGGCTATGACGTCGCCGACCGCGGGAAAGGCGGCAACGGCTACGTCCCGATCAGCCTTCAGTATGAGGACTATACGGCCGCCGATGCCCGCGAGACCAGCATCGCCGGCGGCGACCCGTACGAGGACTTCACGAACCGCAGCTACAAGGGCAAGACCGTCTCCACCTCGAACAAATCCCACATGCAGCTCGTCCGCGACACCCGCAAGGCGATGGGCTCCAAGCCCGTCGTCACGGTCGTGAACATCTCCCGCCCGATGGTGATGCGCGAGATCGAGCCCTACGCCGACGCGATTCTGCTCTCCTTCGGCGTCCAGAACCAGGCCGTCCTGGACATCATCAGCGGTGCCGTCGAGCCCTCCGGCCTGCTCCCGATGCAACTCCCGGCGGACATGAAGACCGTTGAAGAACAGTTCGAAGATGTTCCACGCGACATGCAGTGCCACGTCGACGCCGACGGCAACGCCTACGACTTCGCCTTCGGCCTGAACTGGTCCGGCCCGATCGACGACGCCCGCGTCAGGAAATACAAATAGGAAACACAAACCGGTCCCGCCCATGGCCCTCCAGAACACCCCCGCCGCACGGATCGCGGAACTCCACGCGAAGCAGCGCGCCTTCTACGCGACCGGCGCAACCCGCCCCGTCGCCTGGCGCAAAGACATGCTCCGCCGTTTCGACGCAGGCCTCCGGAAATGGGAGAAACCCCTCTGCGACGCGCTCTGGGAAGACCTCCACAAGTCCTATGAGGAGGCCTACATGACCGAAATCGGCCTCGTCTACGGCGAAATCCGCGACGCGCTCAGACACGTCGCGAAATGGGCCCGCCGCCGCAGGAAGCCGACCCCGCCGGCCGTCCTCCCCTCCGCCAGCTACCTGATCCGCGAGCCGCTCGGCTGCACGCTGATCGTCTCGCCGTGGAACTATCCGGTCCAGCTGCTCCTCAACCCGCTGGTCGGTGCCCTCGCCGCCGGCTGCACGGCCATCCTGAAGCCCTCCCCGTACGTCCCCGCCGTCTCCGAAGCCCTGGAGCAAATGGTCGCCGACTCCTTCCCCGAAGAGGCCGTCGCCCTCGTCCAGGGCAACCGCGAAGTCAACGCGCAGCTCTTCGACCTGCGCTGGGACCTCGTCTTCTTCACCGGCAGCCCGGAGCTCGGCAAGGCCGTGATGGCCGCCCAGGCGAAATACCTGACCCCGCTCGTCCTCGAACTCGGCGGCAAGAGCCCCTGCATCGTGGACAAGGACGCGGACCTCAAAACCGCCGCCCGCCGCATCGCCTGGGGCAAATGCCTCAACGCCGGTCAGACCTGCATCGCCCCGGACTACCTCTTCCTCCACGAAGACATCAGGGACGCCTTCATCGAGGCCTTCCGCGAGCAGCTCCGCCACCTCTACCCCAAGGGCACCCAGCACTCCTCCCACTATGTCCACATCGTCCGTGACGCGGCCTTCGAGCGCCTCCAGGGCTACCTGAGCGAAGGCATCGTGGTCGCCGGCGGCCACTGCGACCCGCAGACCCGCTGGATCGAGCCCACCCTCGTCACGGGCCTGCAGCCCGACGCAAAACTCCTCCGGGAAGAGATCTTCGGCCCCATCTTCCCGGTCCTGACCTTCTCGGACCGCAGGGAAGTCACGGACTACGTCAACAGCCACGAAAAGCCCCTCGCCTTCTACTACTTCGGCAAGGGCGCCGACGGCTGGGACATCCTCGGAAAAACGACCTCCGGCGGCGCCTGCATCAACGACACCATCATGCACATCGCCAACAGCAAGGTCCCCTTCGGCGGCGTCGGCAACTCCGGCATGGGCTCCTACCACTCGGAGCGCAGCTTCCTGGCCTTCAGCCACGAGCGCTCCGTCATCCAGTCCCCCGCCCGCCTCGACCTCCCCTTCCGCTACATGCCCTACAAACTCTTCCCGCTGATCAAAAAGCTCCTCTAACCCCGGCGCCGTTTTTCGCATCTCACTGAATACCAGCGATATACAAAAAGGACTTATGCAAATTGCATAAGTCCTTTTTGGAATGGGTTAAAAATCAAATGGATGTGAAAAACAGCTCGAGCGGGCGGCTAGAGGGTGTCCATGAGGGAGAAGACGCGCTTGCGGACGACCTCGGGGCCGTCTTCGCCGAAGCCGCCGTCGCCGTCGATTTCGCGGTATTTGCCCTGGGCCTTGTAGAAGCCGATCAGGGGTTCGGTCTTTTCGTGGTAGGTCGCGATGCGGTGCTTGATGGTTTCATCGTTGGCGTCGTCG
>JAEEGL011247169.1_pt1 | contig 10655 bp, 9 predicted proteins | sample 9134231 | NCBI WGS metagenome assembly JAEEGL01 (sample SAMN16246548, study PRJNA631951) | gut metagenome | biome: gut microbiome; feature: rumen; material: fiber-attached | host: Bos | place: Iran: Karaj | collected 2018-10 | reverse complement strand
TTCGTTTGCGTCTCTTCTGTGCATTCCAGCATATTTTATGCCTTGTTTAAACTTTCCAGCCTCATCAACCATCTTAACAACTGGAAGGTTGAATTCTTTTCCAACATTGTAGTCTTCTTCTCCAAAGGCAGGAGCAATGTGAACAATTCCAGTTCCATCGGTGAGAGTTACATAATCTGCTGATGTTATATAGAAACATTTTTTGTTTTCATAAATTTTTGCGTCAAGTGCATAAAGTGGTTCATATTCCTTTCCAATGAGGTCTTGCCCCTTAAAGGTTTTCAAAACCTTTGCGTCTTCAAAAAGTTTTGAAACCAAACTGCTTGCCATAATATATTTTTCGCCTTCAACTTCAACCATGTCATAATCTGCGTCTTTGTTAACACAGAGAGCAACATTTGATGGAAGAGTCCATGGAGTTGTTGTCCACGCAACAAAATAGGCTCCGTCCATGTCTTTTGACTTGAATCTAACATAAAGCGTTTTGTCGGTGACTTCTTTGTGCCCTTGAGCAACTTCGTGTTCAGCAAGGCTTGTCCCACAACGGTCACAATAAGGTGCCACACGATAACCTTTCACAACAAGTCCGCGGTCAAACATTTCTTTTAGTGACCACCAAACACTTTCAATGTAGGTTTGGTCACAAGTCATATATGGCTTTTTCATGTCAATCCAAAAACCAATAAGTTTTGAGGTGTCAACCCAAACTTTTTCATAGGTTGTCATAACTTCCTTACATTTGTTGATGAAGTTTTCCATTCCAAACTTTTCAAGTTCTTGTTTGTTTTTGATTCCAAGTTCTTGTTCTGCTTTGAGTTCAACAGGAAGTCCGTGAGTATCCCACCCCGCTTGCCTTTCAACAAAAAAACCTTTCATTGTTTTGTATCTAAGCATAAGGTCTTTGAAAACTCTGTTGATGCAGTGGCCAATGTGTGGAAGCCCATTAACCCCTGGTGGACCATCAAAGAAAACAAAAGGCTTTTGGCCTTTTCTTTGTTCAACGCTTTTTTCAAAAGTGTTGTCTTGATCCCAAAACGACAAAACTTCTTTGTCCATTTTGGGCAAATCTAATTTGCTGTCAACTTTATTATACATTTTTGTCTATCTCCATAAATTATTCATAATCGTCTAAAATTTTGCTTAGGTCCATAATGTCACTGATTGTGAGCAGACCCATAATTTTTTCATAACTGCCACCATTTTTGGTTATGATGATTGCAGATAAAATTCTGTTTCTATAAAACATATCAAGTGCTTCTTGAATTGTTAGGTTTTCGTTGCAAAGAGTGAACCTTGTGTTAAGGTCGCCATCTTTTAGTGTTTGAGAAATTGGGTTGGCAAGTATTGACTCAACATTGTGGTCATCATCAATTTTTGCTCCACACCACTCAATTATTCTGTTTGGTGTTGCAATCCCCATAATTTTTCCATTTTCATAAACTGGCAAAGTTTTGAAACCAGACTTAGACATAAGGGAAATGACTTCTTTAATGGACATATTCCCCTCAATTGTGAGAACGGCTCTTTTGGCAACAATGTTAACAACTTTTGGTGGCTTTGTTATCATTTCAGCAATTTTTTCCATCAAAAGAACAACTTCACTGTGAGGCTCAGCAATCACGAACTCTTCGTTTGAATTGTGAATAATTGAGTTCCTAAGCCTTGCGTAGTCGATGAGTTTGTCTTCATATTTTCTTATAACACTGTTGATTGGAACAGTTCTTCTAATCATGTCTGAAAATGTCATGCTTCTTTTGTAGTTATAGATTGACCTAAGGGATTGGTCGATTGTGTTATACGCTGTGATAAAGCGTTGAGCGTTTGTTTTGTTTGCATCAATAATCATAATATACACCTCTATTTCTTAAAAGGATAGCACAATCTAACAAAAAAAACAATTAAAATAAGAAAAAATTATAAAATTGGCAAGATTATAAATATTTTTTGTTGCAAAAAAGCCCTTTATGTGCTATAATAACTCTAGGCTGTGCTAAGCGGGGAGCTAGTGGTGCCCTGTTACTCGCAATCCACTACAGCGAGGCTGACCAGTCATCTAGGGAAATTTTTAACAGCGTAAGTGCTTTTGATGGGTGTTGAACAAAAGGTCTTGTGCAATTGCTCGCTCTGAACCATGTCAGAGCCGGAAGGCAGCAGCATTAAGGGGTTGTTTGTGATGTGCCATAAGGTAGCCTCTTGGGAGCCTTTCAAAAGGTTACTGCCCTGTTAAGGTTTTTCGAAATGACCGCACAGTCTTTTTTTTGTTTAAAAAAAGGCTTGCGGCAATGACAAGCAATCTTTTTTTTTGTTTAAAAAAAGGGTTTGCGGTTCATTCATCAATGACAAACAGTCTTTTTTTTGTTTAAAAAATGGCTTGCAACATATTACAAAGCAAGCAACCTTTTTTGTTTGACTAAACAAATTTTATGATATACAATAATAAAAACAAAGGGAGAAAAAATGCCAAGTTTAGCTGTTCACATGGCAATTGCCATCGAATATATGAAAAAACACAAAATAAAAGATGAAAAAGCTTTTATGGATGGAATTAAAGAGCCAGACTATATTGCTCTTGCTGGGCAAGAAGAAAAAGAAAAAGCACACTACTCCGACCCAAGAACAAACGACATGACCACTAAACAAAAAATGTCTGGGAAAGTTAACCTTTTCAACTATTTTTCAAAAAGTGAAATTAAAACGGATTTTCAAAAAGGCTATTGCCTTCACCTTTTGTCAGATTACTTTTATTTTGCTCATTTTTTCCCTTACAAAAAAATTGAAAGTGGAATTCCTTTTGAAACAGTTTATGACGACTACGAAAAAATAGCTCACGCCATGGAAGAAAAATATGGCGTTAACAACAACGGAACACCTTGGGAGGGAAAATATCAAGAAGGAACTCCAACCCTATTTTCTGTTGAAGAAATTTGCAACTTTGTTGAAATTTGTTCCATGCTAGATTTGGAAAAAATTAAAAAAATCACCCTTTCTTCAAAAGAGGATTGGAGAGAAAAAATGCAAAAAGAATATGTTGATTTGCAAAAAAATGTGTTAAAAAAGTGAAAATTTTGTGAAAAACACATATAAAAACACAAAAAAGAGCAAATTTGTTTGCTCTTTTTTTTATTTGCTTCGTGCAAAGATTTGTCTTGTTATCAAAAATTTAACGATGTTGTCTGTTGAATTTGGTTTTGAATACTTTTTGATATTTTCTTTCATTTTTTCTAACATTGCTGGGTTCTTGAGCAGCATTTCAACATATTTCCTCGCATCATTAATTGAATGCATTGTAAGTGAACAACCAGCTTTCTCAAAAAATTCTTGAGCAATTTTTTCGTTGATAATAAGTTTTTCTCTTGTTATAAATGGAACACCTGCTGCAAGAATTTCTGAAAAGCACCCTGCTCCACATCTTGAAACAATCACACTAGACCTTGAAAAAATATCTGCAACATGGGAGGTGAACCCAAGGTTTTCAATATTTGTAAGATTATGCTCTTCAATATATTTTTGAACGGAATTATAGCTTCTTTTATTATGGCCATTTATGCACACAACTTTTACGGGTAAGTCTGCCAAAGACCTCACAAGTTTTTTCATTCCTCCAACAGCATTTCCACCACCTATTAATGTGACAGTGAACTCTTCTGGCTCTTTTAAAGATATGTTTTTAAATTTATCCGAAACTGGAATTCCAGTAATTTTAATTTGATCTTTCCTAAATCCTTTAAACAAAAGATCTTTGTTGGTGTTTTCATATGGTGCAAAAATGTAGTTAATTCTTCTGGATTTTTCCCAAAATGGGCAAACAACTTGGTCATGAAGTATTGCTCCCGTCATCACATTTTCAAGTTTTCCTTCTTTTTTCATAACTGACAAAATTGTGCTTCCATAGTTGTGTGTTGCAACAATAATGTCTGGCTCAAATTCTTTTATTTTCTCTTCAACATACTGGTATGCTTTTTTTAAACTAAACGGCAAATTCTCTTTTGTGTTCTTTTTCCTAAGGTCGTTCCAAACTTTATCATAAATGTGGGGAATATATTTGCAGGCAAACAAAAATAAACTATTTTCTCTTTTTATTCTTTTGTCATCATATCCAAAAACCTGCACTATTTTAACTTGTTGATTTTGTTTTTCAAAACTTTCTTTCAAAGCTTTTGCCATTGCGTTATGCCCTTCTCCACAAGTTACAGAAAGCAACAATACTCTCATTTGTTTTACCTCGATTTAACCCATAATCCCCTATCTTGTTACATAATTTTAAACCATATCACACAAAATGTCAAGTATATTCTAAAATAGCAAAAAACGATTATTCAACCGTGACGCTTTTGGCAAGATTCCTGGGCATATCTGGGTTTAAACTTTTTTGTTCACAACATTTTAAAGCCAGCATTTGAAGAGGCCTCATTGCAACAAAAGGCATCAAATGTGATTTTAGTTTTTTTAGTGGAACAAAACAAAAAACCTTGTTTTGAAGTTCAGAAAACGGAGAAAATAAAATAACTTTTGCTCCCCTTGACTGCATTTCAATTATGTTTGACATCATTTTGTCTAAAAGATTTTTTTGAGTTAAGACGCAAACAACAAAACTTTCGTCATCAATAAGAGATAGGCTTCCATGCTTCATCTCCCCTCCAGCGAAAGCCTCACAGTGAATATAGGTTATTTCTTTTAATTTTAAAGCCCCTTCTTTTGCAAGAAAATAATCTAAACCCCTTCCCACAAAAAACAAACTTTTTTCATTTTTAATGTGGTTTGCAACTAATGTTATTTTTTCTGCATCAATGATTTCTTTTTTTTGGTTATAAATTTCCAAAATATCAGTTGGAGAAAAAGATATTTTTTCGTTTTTAACTTTCCCAAAAATTGTTATCAAAAAATAAAGAGCCGAAAGCTGAGCCATATAAGCTTTTGTTGATGCAACCGAAACTTCAACTCCAGCTCTTGTGAGCACAACAATATTGCAAATTTTTGTTATTCTGCTGGTTTTCACGTTTGTGACCGCAACAAGAGTTGCTCCCTTCCCCTTTGCGTAACTTGCACTTGCCAAAGTGTCGGCTGTTTCCCCGCTTTGGCTGATGAATATGCACAAACTATTTTTGTCTATGTTTGGCTTTTTGTATCTAAATTCACTTGCATAGTCGAGAAAAACATCTGTTTTGCATTCTTTTTCCAAAACATATTTGAAAACCTCCCCTGCGTGAAGAGCTGTTCCGCACCCAACAACAAAAACTTTTTGTGAGTTTTTTATTGCCTCTTCAAGTTTTTGCAAATTTTGGTTTAAAAGAGTTAGCATTGTGTTAAAACAAGCAAAAGAGCCTTCCTCAATTTCCTTTTCCATAAATGAGGTAAACTTTCCCATGTGAACGCTTTGCACTTGAGCTGTGAAAGGCAATTTTCTTCTTTTCACAATTTTTCCATTTGACAAAATGCAATAACTATTTTTGCTGATAAAACCATAGTCACCGTCTGAGAGGTAAACAACTTGTTCTGTTTTTTCATCCAGTGCCATTTCGTCACTTGAAAGCATGTGGAAGCCATTTCCAACTCCAAGAACAAGTGGGCTTTTTTCTTTTATGAAAAATATTTTATCTTCAAAACCCTCAATCATTATTGCAAAAGAAAAAGAACCTTTCATTTTTGTTATTGTTTTCCCTAATGTTCGCAAAACATCTTCCAAAAGATAACCACCATTCAAGTTTTTGGAAAAGTAGTTTGCAAAAACTTCGGTGTCTGTTTGAGAGGCAAAATGAAATTCTTTTAGTTCATTTTTAATTGTTTGATAGTTTTCAATTATTCCATTATGTATCACGCAAACTTTTTTGTCTTGGCTTGAGTGCGGATGTGCGTTTTCCAAACTTGCTTTTCCATGAGTTGCCCACCTTGTGTGCCCAATTGCAAGATTTGATGAAATACGTTTTTGTTGCATCTTTTTTTCTAGTTCACTGATTGTTCCAACAGCTTTTATGATTTCAATTTTTTCGTTTTCAAAAAAGGCTATTCCTGCTGAATCATATCCCCTATACTCCAGTTTTTTTAGCGATGCTAAAATTTTGTTAGCCGCAGGCTCGTTCCCAACATATGCTGTTATTCCACACATATTTTTTCTCCTTTTATTTTTTTGTAACATTCTTCCAAATATTGTTGCTTTAGGTTATCTGTGCTAATTAATTTTGTTGTTCCACCATTATTTCTTATGTTTTTTAAAACAGTTTTCACATGTGTTGCAATGTTTTTGTTTCCCTCAAAAGATTTGCAACCCAAAATGTTTTCGATTTCCTTTTTGAACAAGCAATAATGAGTGCACCCCAAAACAACACAATCAAACTTTTTTCGAAATTTCATTAAACATTTTTGAAGATATTGGTTAATTGTGTTTTTATCAAAAAAGTTTTCATCAATAATGCCAGCAAGTTTTTGTGGGGAATAAACTTTTATGTCACAAAAACCTTTCAAGAACTCACTATATTTTTTTGTTGCCCTTGTGCAGAGAACCAAAATGTTTTTGCACCCACAATTTTTTGCCATTTTAACAGCTGGTTCACAACCAAAAATTGGTATGGAAAAGAATTTTCGAAGTTTTTTTATGCACACGGCTGTTGCTGTGTTGCAGGCAACAACAACGCTCTTTGGGTGAAATGTTTCAACATATTTTTTTAGAGTTGATAGCACCAGTTTTTCTATTTCTTTTTTGGGCTTATTGCCATACGGGGAATTCAAAAAGTCGGCAACATACAAAAAGTCCTCTCCTTTTAGCTTGTTTTCCAAAAAACACAATGTGCTAATTCCACCAATCCCGCTGTCGAACACCAATATTGGAAAAAATCTCATACAAATTATTCTATGAAACAGCTTTTGTTTTGGTAACTTGCCCATTTTAAGCAAAATATTATTTTGCGGTTTTATTGCCAAATTTACAAAAAACTTGCAAATATCTCTTGCAATACGCAAAAATTTGTGATACAATTTACACATAATTGACGAAGGAGAGAAATAAATTGGCAAACATTAAATCACAAAAAAAGAGAATCGTTACAAACGAAATTGCTCACCAAAGAAATAAATCTAAGAAAAGCCGTATTGCCACAGAAGTTCGTAAATACAAAGAATTAATAACAAATGGTGATTTTGAAAACGCTCAAAAGAAACTAAACGAAATTTTTAGTTTGATTGACAGAGCAAGACTTGATGGCGTTTACCACATAAACACAGCAAGTTCTAAAAAGTCAAGATTGGCTAAACTTCTTAGTGACGCACAAAAAGCTAGTGCAAAATAATAAAAAAGTTGCCTTAAAAATTTGAGCAACTTTTTTTGTTTATAATAAAGGAGAAAAGCATATGAAATTAATCATAAACGCGGAGGATTTTGGGCTTTCAAAAAGCATCAACAAGGGAATTTGCGAAGGGCTTAAGGAAGGTTTTATAACCAGTGCAAGTTTGTTTATGAACGCAAAACACACTGATGACGCTGTTTCGCTCATTAAACAAAATGATTTCAAAAATGTTGGAATTCACCTGAATCTCACCTATGGGAAACCGTTGTGCGACCAAAAAGAAGTTCCTCACCTTGTGGAAAATGATGGGTCTTTTCACTATATGTGCTCCATGCCTTTTTACGCCATTTATGACGAAGTGAAAAAAGAACTAAAAAAACAAATTGAAAAGTTTTTGTCTTTTGGGCTTACCCCCTCTCACCTAGATTATCACCACTATTTTTATTCATCTATGGAAGTTATGCGCGCCTTTTTGGAACTTGCAAAAGAATATGATCTTCCAGTTAGATCTATGACAGAAAAAACAAGAGAAATGGCTGAAAAAATGGGAGTTAGAACAACAAAAATATTTTTAAGCGATTTTCACGAAAGTTATTCGGGCCCAACAGAAGAAAAGTTAAAGCAAATTGTGCAGTTTTTGAAAGACAAAAATGGCTCTTGTGAACTTATGACTCTCCCTGGATATGTTGATGAATACACCACCACACAAACAAATTATCTAGGCCGTGAACAAGAACTTTTGTCACTTAAAAAAGCATTTGAAAATGGTGTTTTTGATGGTGTTGAATTGGTTGATTTCTCAAAAATATAAAAGAGCAAAAATTTGCTCTTTTTTATATGTCTTGAATAAAGCTTGCACACCTTGATTTTTCGTGATCATCAACAACAGTTATGCCATTTGCTCTGCACTTTCCATCACTATTGAAAAGGCAGTTTTTTGCGTCACACTTGAGTGCCACATTTTTTATGTGCCTTGAATTTTCATATTCTGGTGTTTTTTCAAACATATTTTTTGTGAAATCAAGTTCCGCTTCATTCTTTTTTGCATCTTTTTCAAAAGACTTGCAAACTGCGTGCCTATTAACATCAACAAATCCTGAAAAGCAAGTGTGCCCTTTGTTGTGTTCGCACAAAGTTCTTCTGCACCTTATATCCATCTTCCCCCTCCCTTTGGTTTTTATGTTTTGCTAAAATAATTGACATTATGCACAAAATTTTGTAAAATTGAAAAAGATGGAGGTGCAAAATGCAAGTAATACTATTAACTGATGTTAAAGGAACCGGAAAAAAAGGTGAAATGGTGACCGTTTCTGATGGCTATGCCAGAAACTTTTTGCTTAAACAAAAACTGGCACAAATTGCCAACAACACAAACAAAAACATTTTAAATCAAGCAAAAAAGGCAAAAGAATTTCACAAAGAACAAGAACTGGAAGGCTTTAGGCAAATTGCAGAAAAACTTAAAGGCACAACCCTTTCATTTGCTGTGAAAGTTGGAGAAAATGGAAAACTATTTGGAGTAATTACATCAAAAGAAATTGCCGACAAATTTAAAGAAATGGGATATGACATTGAAAAAAGGAAAATTGATGTTCCAGGCCTCAAAGCAATTGGAAAATATGCTGGAACAATACATTTTGCTCCAAAAATTGATTGCAAGTTCTTTGTTGAACTGAAAAGCGAAGCTGCATAAAAAAAGTTTTTTAACAGAAAATACCAGAGTGGTGTTTTCTTTTTTTATAAATAATATTTATAAAGTGTTTATTTTAGTTGCTTTTTTAAAAAATATTAGGTATATTTTAACTATAATAAAATGGAGGAATTTATGAGCGAAGAAGGGGTTAACACACAAGAGCAACCAAACAGCCAAAATGCTGTTAACGTGGAACAAGCTCAACCACAACAACAGGTAAATAGCCAAAGCACAACCGAAAATCAAACTGTTGACAAAAAAGAACAAGCAAAACAAGCAAAATTGCAGAAAAAAGAAGAGGCAAAACAGAAGAAACTTCAAAAAGAACAAGCTAAGCAGGCAAAAAAAGCACAAAAAGGAGAAAAGAAAGCTGGTGACGCTGCTGCTCCTGAAATGAGCGATGAAGAAAAACTTAAGAGAACTGATGCTGTTAATGAATTCTTCAAAACTCCTCCTGCTGGAGTTTACCCAAAAACCGACTCTCAAGGAAGAGTGATAAAATATAAAAAACGTGGTGGAGTTTTCGCGTTTTTTGTTGGTATTTTCTTTAGCCTATTTTTGTTTGTTTTCTGTGGTGGACTTGTTGCATCATATTTTTACTATTGCTACAACATTGAAGACGCAGGAAAAACACTTGGTGTTGACACAAGCTTTTTGCCTCAAGACACAAAAAACAAAACAGCAAATCAAATTGTTTCAATCCTCATGGAATATAAAGACGGCTATGTTAACATGACTGTTGGCGATGCAAAAGAAAAACTTGGACTTGATGTTGGAGAAATTGTTGAAAAGAACCTTGGCATTAAGGTTGAAAATTTCAACGAAATGGAAATCACATCATCAAAAATAAATGGTGGAAATCCAATAAAAGTTAAAGATGTTCGTTTGCAAGACATCATCAACAACATGCAACCTTTCATCAACGCTCTTCTTCCAGAGTTATATAAAAAAGTTCAACTCACTTCGCTTTTGGATCTTGCAAATGTTCAAATCAACCTAGACAAACCACTAACTCAAGATGCAATCTTTGACCTAACCCCTAACCCATCTTTCACTCTCTTTAACAATTCCTACACAATCAACTACGCCAAAAAGAGTGTTGAATGTTCTGCCCTTAACACAACTTACGAACTAAAAAATGGAAAGTTCACAATTGCTGATGTTGAATACACCATTTCTGATGACAGAACAAAAATAACTTTTGATGGTGGAAACATTTCTCTAACTTATAACCACACCTACAAAAAACTTGACGAAATTTCTGTTGATGACCTTTTGAACTCAATCATTCCAAACTATATTGGCGGAGAAAGTTTGACAGTTGAATTCTTGGAAAAAGCTCTTGACATTGAAATTGTTGACAGAGATGACCCAGATTATGCTGGGCTTTTGAACACCAGCGTTACAAACCTAAAAGTTGACAAACTTTTGAACAGTGTGTCACTCCGTTCTTTTGAAAAACTTTTTGGGCTTCAACTTATTCCTTTGGATGACGAAAGATATGACGCAATTTTGGAGGAAAAAATTGGCGAACTAACTGCTGGAAGCGTTACAGAAAAAGTGTCTATGGGAGCATTTTTAGACCTATTGAAGGTTAACATGCCAAACTTGCCATTTTTGAATTATGATGAATTCAAAAATACAAAAATGAAAAACATAAAAGATTATGTTTACTCACTAACTGT
>JAEEGL010261911.1_pt1 | contig 10655 bp, 10 predicted proteins | sample 9134231 | NCBI WGS metagenome assembly JAEEGL01 (sample SAMN16246548, study PRJNA631951) | gut metagenome | biome: gut microbiome; feature: rumen; material: fiber-attached | host: Bos | place: Iran: Karaj | collected 2018-10 | reverse complement strand
GCTCGTCGGGCTCATAACCCGAAGGTCATAGGTTCAAATCCTGTCCCCGCTACTACATGCCTAGATAGCTCAGTTGGTAGAGCAGAGGACTGAAAATCCTCGTGTCGTTGGTTCGATTCCGACTCTAGGCATCTTTTTTTACCCTGGCCTTAGTAGCCAGGTTTTTTTATTTGAATTTTTCGGCGATTTTAATTTTTTCTTTTCTTTTATATGTTATTATGATAGAAGTCAGAGGATGCGGTTTTAATGACGATTATATCGTGATTATATGGAGATTATAATGCATAGATTAGATAAAAAAGACAGGGAGATTATTAAGAAGGTTTTGGATGTTAAACACTATGATCCTGATACCTTTGACCCTGAATTATTAAATGAGATGGAGGCAAATGAGAATTATCGTCGTATCTTGAGCGTATATGGCGGTGAGATTCTTTCCTCTGAGCAGTTTTTAAAGCTCAAGAGCTTTATCCAGCATGGTAATGTTACTGTCTATGAGCATTGTATTCATGTTGCTCTGTGCGCGATCAAGCTGGATGATAAGCTGTCCACTCATGCAAGGAAACGTGAGCTTGTGAGAGGCGCTCTTTTACATGATTATTTCTTGTATGACTGGCATAATGCTGAAGCTCCGGGAAATATACATCCTAAACTTCATGGTTTCTATCATCCGGGGATTGCTTTAAGGAATGCAACGAGAGATTATTCTTTATCTCAGAGAGAAAAGGATATAATAAGAAAACATATGTGGCCACTTACTGTTGTTCCACCAAGGTGCAGAGAAGCCTGGCTAGTATGTCTTGCAGATAAGTATGCATCTACTTTGGAGACGCTTAAGCTTAAGAAGGGAAAGATTGTAGAGAATTATGCCTGATATTTTCCAGGAACTTTGTACTCTGGCAGATAGTGACATGTATCCGTTTCACATGCCCGGACATAAGAGGAATCTTGAAAGCACCCCGTTAAAGGGTGCTTTTCGTTGTGATATAACTGAAATTGATGGATTTGATAATCTTCATAATGAAGAAGGGCTTATCCTGGAGGCCGAGGAGCGCGCTGCTAGGCTTTATGGTGCAGACGCTACATTTTTCCTTGTAAATGGGAGTACTGCCGGGGTACTTGCTGCAGTCTCAGCTTCTGTTTCTGAAAAAGGTAGGATCCTTGCAGCCAGAGGAAGCCATAAGTCTTTTTATAATGGCGCTTATCTCAGGCATCTGGATATAGAATATCTTCCTATTAAGATGATGGAAATCTATGGGATTTTTGACGGCTACAATATAGAAGATGTGGAAGATGCCTTAAGTAAATCCACTGGAATAGAGGCTGTATTTATTACATCGCCGACATATGAAGGTCGATGCTCAGATGTCGAGGGTATTGCAAAGGTCTGCCATGAAAGAGGGATCCCTCTTATTGTAGACTGTGCCCATGGGGCTCATTTTGGATTTGGAGAAGGAGTACCGAAAAGTCCTGTTCAGCTTGACGCAGATATTGTAATCATGAGCGTTCATAAGACGCTTCCATCTATGACGCAGACAGCGCTTATCCATGTAAATAGTAAGCTTGTTGACAGGCAGAAGCTCAAGAGATTTCTAAGAATTTATCAATCAAGTAGTCCTTCCTATGTTCTTATGTCATCAATAGACCTTTGCATAAGGGAGATGCGTGACAATGGAAAAAGATATATCGACACCCTTGTCGGATACAGGCAGATGATCCAGGAGGGGACTAAAGGATGTAAGAAGCTACGAATACCGGATCTTTCTGAACTTCAAGATCCGGCCAAAGTCCTTATTTATACAGGAAATGCGTCAATGACAGGCCAGCAGTTATATGATATACTTCGTGAGGACTATCATCTGCAACTAGAGATGGCCGGGGAGAAATATGCTCTCGCCATAATAACCGGGTGGGATACTAAGGAGGGCATAAAGCGCCTCATAGATGCTGTTAATGAGATTGATGGTCGACTAAAGCCAGATGATACTTTGTGCAAAAAAACCAAGGTAGAATCTTATATTCCAGAGAGAGCTCTTTTGCTGAGCGAGGCATGGGACAGTGAGGCAGAAGAAGTAGAACTTTGGGAAAGTGAAGGCAGGATTGCAGGGGATTTTGTAAATCTTTATCCACCGGGTATTCCTTTGATTGTTCCGGGAGAGATAATTGACAAAGCTTTTTTAGAGAATGTTTCGAGGTATATAGCAGAAGGACTTAATGTTCAGGGCATTTTGGAGCTCGAAAACGGGGAAAATAAGGGTATAATAGGTAAGAGAGGAATTTTATGCGTAAAACAAAGATAATATGTACTATAGGACCAGCTAGTGAAAGTGAAGAAAAGCTCAGGGAGCTTATGCTGGCGGGAATGAATGTTGCCAGATTCAATTTTTCACATGGATCCCATGATGAACACAGAAGAAAATTTGAGCGGATCAGGAAGCTTAGAGATGAATTAGAGCTTCCGGTTGCGGCAATGTTAGATACAAAGGGCCCTGAGATAAGGCTTAAGGACTTTAAGAATGGCAAGGAAATGCTGGAGGCAGGACAGACCTTCACATTAACATCAAGAGAAGTAGAGGGTACAAAAGATCAGGTATCCATTACTTATAAGGACCTTCCAAAGGATTGTAAGAGCGGAATGACAATTCTGTTGGATGATGGTCTTATAGAACTGGCTGTTGAGAAAGTAACTGAGACAGATATTACCTGCAAGGTAATGAACGGTGGTCCTGTTTCAGATAAGAAGGGCGTTAATGTTCCCGGGGCGGAGCTGACAATGCCATATCTTAGCGAACAGGATAGAAGTGATATCATTTTTGGATGCGAGCAGGGATTTGATTTTGTAGCGGCTTCTTTTGTGAGAACAAAGGAAGATGTTAAAGATATCCGTAAGATACTGACTCAGAAGAATTCTCCCATGAAGATCATCGCTAAGATTGAGAGCACTCAGGGAATTAACCACCTTGAGGAGATCCTTGATGCAGCTGATGGAATCATGGTTGCAAGAGGAGACATGGGCGTAGAGCTTCCTTTTGAGGAGGTTCCGGTTCTTCAGAAGAAGATGATCAAGATGGCCGAAGCAGAAGGAAAGTATGTTATTACTGCCACACAGATGCTGGATTCTATGATCCATCATCCAAGACCAACCAGAGCTGAGGCTACTGATGTGGCAAACGCCATCTATGACGGAACTACAGCAATCATGCTCTCAGGAGAGACAGCTGCCGGAGATTATCCTGTTGAAGCATTAAAGACAATGGCCAGGATTGCAGAGCGCACAGAGGCCGATATAGATTATGTAGGAAGACTTAAGAAAAGAGATTATGCTCCAAGTGATGATACTACAGCAATTTCTCATGCAACCTGCAACATAGCTGCTGAGGTGAATGCGGATGCTATTCTCACAGTCACAATGTCAGGCTTTACAGCAAGCATGGTTTCCATGTATAAGCCAAACTGCCCGATAATTGCATGCACTATCAATCCTACTGTATGCAGACAGGCGAATCTTATGTTTGGTGTTGCTCCACTTCATATCAGACAGGAAGATACAGCGGATGAGCTCTTCAGAGAAGCTATTAACGCTGCAAAGAACGCCGGATATCTCAAGGAAGGCGATAAGGTTGTACTGACAGCCGGAGTTCCTCTTGGAATTCCCGGAAGAACCAATATGATAAGAGTAGAAGTACTATAAATAAAGGCAGGAAGAGAGATGCCACTGGGTAAGATTTTCCTTCTCATGGGCAAAAGCACTTCAGGGAAGGACACGATATACAAAAAACTAATAACGGACGAAGAGCTTTCCCTTAACAAAGTGGTGCCATATACCACAAGACCCATGAGGGATGGAGAAACTGACGGAGTTCAGTATTTCTTCAAAAAAGAAGAGGATTACCAGGCTCTTAGGAATGACGGTAAGATCATCGAGGAAAGGACCTACCACACCAATTATGGTGAGTGGAGGTATTTTACCGTAGATGATGGTCAGATCGATCTGGAGAGCGGAAACTACCTGGTGATAGGCACCCTTGAATCCTACTGCTACATAAGAGATTATTTCGGAAAAGAAAATGTGGTGCCACTTCTCATTGATGTAAGTGCGAAGATAAGACTTGAAAGAGCTATGCATCGCGAAGAGAAGCAGGAAAATCCAAAGTATGATGAAATGTGCAGAAGATTCCTTGCTGATGAGGAAGATTTTGCCGAAAAAAAGATTGAGGAAGCTGGCGTAACATATCGATTTGAGAATAATGCAGACATTGAGGATTGCGTAAGAGCCATTCGGGAGCATATTCATGGATATAAAAATAAATAATATAAATCCTACGCCCCAGGCACCTACTCCGGAGCAGGTACAGGAGGCAAATGGTGATTTCAAATTTATATTGACCAGTAAGCTTGAAGACTCAAATCTGGCTGAGCGCCTGAATCTGATGATGCAGGACATTATTCAGCAGGGAGACAGGATCTCCAAGAGAAATGATATCAAGGATATGCAGAGATATAGGATCCTGATAAAGGATTTTCTCAATGAAGTAGTTACCAGGTCACATGTCTTTTCCCGTGAAAACTTTCTGGACAGGAAGGGACGACACAGGGTGTATGGGATAATAAGACAGGTTGACAAGGAACTGGACGAGCTTGCACAGGAGCTTGTAAAGGACGAGTGCAATCACATAGAGATTTTAGCGAAGATAGGGCAGATTCAGGGGCTGCTTTTGGATATCTTCACATAAGGGGAGAGTAAATGGCGGATTTTTCCGATATCATAGATCAGGAACAAATGAAGGAGCATATGCAGCATGTTTTGAGGTCGGACAAGGTCTCACATGCCTATATTATCTCCGGTGAGAATAGTTCGGGAAAAGAGTTTATTGCCAGAATCTTTGCTAAAGCACTTCAATGTCAGGATAAAAAGGAAAAAGGGGAATATCTGGAAGCGTGTAATGAATGCCCTTCCTGTATCAAAGCCCTGTCCGAGAACCATCCTGATATCATTACAATAACCCACGAGAAGCCTGCCAGCATAGGTGTAGACGACATCAGACTTAAGCTTCGTGATGATGTGGTCATAAAGCCCTATGAGAGCAGATACAAGATTTACATAATACCTGAAGGCGAGAAAATGACTCCTGCAGCGCAAAATGCTCTTTTAAAGACGCTGGAGGAACCACCTTCATATATTGTCATCATAATTCTTACCAGCAATATCAATGCTTTTCTTCCCACTATTATAAGCAGATGTATAGTTCTTCCTATGAAGGTTGCCAGAGATGATTCTATTAGGAAGTTCCTTATGGAGGAGTGTCAGGTGGTGGATTACAAGGCCATGCTGTGCGCTTCTTTTGCCAGAGGAAATGTGGGAAAGGCTCTGGATCTTGCATCAAATGAAAGATTTGAAACACTAAAGAACGAGACCATAGATCTGGTTTCAAAGCTTAAGAACCTGGAGATCCATGATATCATGGACAGAGTCCATGGGATTTTGGAACCAACGGATGGCGACGAAAAGTCCAGTAAGAAGGGCATAGACATGGGGCAGTATGAGGATTTTATGGACATACTGATCTTTCTTTTCAGGGATATGCTGGTTTACAAGGCTACAGAGAATGACACTCACTTGATTTTCACTGATAAGGTATCGTATATTAGTAGTGTTACCAAGGACATTTCCTATGAGGAAATAGGCCATATAATAAAGGATATGGAGATTGCGAAGAGCCGCATTTCCTCCAATGTAAATATAGATCTAGCCCTGGAGCTTATGCTTTTGGGCATTAAGGAGCATTTATGACAAGAGTAATCGGCGTAAGATTCAGAACTGCCGGCAAGATATATTTCTTTTCCCCAGGAAAATATGTGATCAAAAAAGGTGATCATGTAATTGTCGAGACTGCCAGGGGAGTTGAGTACGGAACAGTCGTTTCTGAGCCTCAGGAGATTGAGGATGATCAGGTGATCAAGCCACTTAAGACAGTTCTTAGGACAGCCAGCACCAAGGATGATGAGCAGGAGAAGGCCAACAGAGAAAAAGAGAAGGAAGCTTTTAAGGTTTGCCTTGAGAAGATCAGGAAGCATAACCTTGAGATGAAACTCATCGATGCAGAGTACACATTTGATAACAACAAGATCCTGTTTTACTTCACAGCTGACGGAAGGATTGACTTCAGAGAACTGGTAAAAGACCTTGCTGCTGTATTCAAGACCAGGATTGAGCTCAGACAGATTGGTGTAAGGGACGAGACAAAGATAATTGGTGGCTATGGTATTTGCGGAAGGCCACTTTGCTGTCACTCATATCTTTCAGACTTTGTGCCGGTTTCAATTAAGATGGCCAAGGAGCAGAGTCTTTCCCTTAATCCTACAAAGATTTCAGGTGTTTGTGGAAGGCTGATGTGCTGTCTGAAAAATGAAGAGGACGTATACGAAGAGCTGAATCGTAAGATGCCAGGAGTTGGCGATTTTTGTATTGCCAAGGATGGCCTTAAGGGAGAGGTTTCCAGCGTAAACATCTTAAGGCAGACAGTTAAGATCCTTGTGGATGTTGATGATGAGAAAGAGGTTCACGAGTATAAGCTTGAGGAACTTGAAAGTATAAAGAAGAAACAGAAGAAAAAGAACAACGGCGGAAAGAAGAATTCTCAGGAAGATGCAGAGATGAAAGAGCTGGAGAAGCTTGAGAAGATTGAAAAACAGGAAGGAAAATCCAAGCTTGGGGACAATTGAACTTAAAGCTGGAGAGCGACTGGATGATCTGCAAAGGAACGGTTATAAGATCATTCAGGATCCGGAGAGATTCTGTTTTGGAATGGATGCAGTTCTTTTATCCGGATTCGCAAGTGCGCCGGAAGGCGGAAGGGTATTGGACCTGGGGACAGGTACAGGGATCATACCTATTCTGATGGCAGCTAAGACAAAAGCTGCATCGCTGACGGGGCTTGAGATTCAGGAGGAGAGTGCTGATATGGCGGGGCGTAGCGTCCTGCTAAACGACCTCCAGGACAGAGTTACAATTGTACAGGGTGACATTAAGGAGGCAGGGCAATTATTTGACGCTGCCTCTTTTGACGTGGTTACAAGTAATCCACCTTATATGATAGGTGGCCATGGACTAAAAAATCCGGAAGGGCCGAAAGCTATAGCAAGACATGAGGTACTTTGTGACCTGGAGGATGTGGTAAAGGCAGCAGCAAAGCTCTTAAAGAGCGGTGGAAAGTTTTATATGGTACACAGGCCCTTCAGGCTTTCGGAGATAATGGTGGTGATGCACCAGTACAAGGTGGAGCCTAAGAGAATGCAACTGGTGTATCCATACGCTGACAAGGAACCTACCATGGTCCTCATAGAGGGGGCAAGAGGGGGAAAGCCAAGGCTTACTGTAGAGAAACCGCTGATAATATACGAGGCACCGGGAAAGTACACTCAGGATATTTACGATATTTATGGATATTGAACCTTAGATGAGGTTGTTATAGGAGAATATTATGGCTGGTAAATTATATCTTTGTGCGACGCCAATCGGAAATTTGGATGACATGACCTTCAGAGTTTTGGAAACCTTGAAGAGTGTTGATCTGATCGCAGCGGAAGATACAAGAAACAGTATCAAGCTTTTGAATCATTTTGATATACATACCGAGATGACCAGTTATCATGAATACAATAAGTATGACAAGGCCCAGTGGCTGATCCAGAAGATGCAGGAAGGAACCAATGTGGCGCTTATTACGGATGCCGGAACTCCTGCTATTTCTGATCCGGGAGAGGTGCTGGTGGCAGAATGCCACAAGGCAGGAATTACAGTTACATCCCTCCCAGGGCCGGCAGCCTGTATTACAGCCCTGACCCTTTCAGGACTTCCAACCAGAAGATTTTGCTTTGAGGGATTTCTGCCTTCTGCGAGTGAGGATAAGAAGGGCAGGAAAAGAATTCTCGAGGACCTGAAGGATGAGAGCAGGACCATGATCGTCTACGAGGCTCCCCATCATTTGAAGACTGCACTGGATGACCTTTATGAGACGCTGGGCGACAGAAGGATATCTATTTGCCGTGAGCTCACCAAGAAATTTGAAGAGGTGAGACCAACCACTATTTCCGAGGCAATTTCTTTTTATAAAGAAAACGAGCCCAGAGGCGAGTATGTGCTTGTGATCGAGGGCAAGAGCCTTGAAGAGCAGGAGGAGGAAAAAAGACTTTCCTGGCAGGAGATGAGTATCGAAGATCACATGAAGTTTTATGAGGATCAGGGAATCTCTCACAAAGATGCCATGAAGAAGGTGGCAGCAGACAGAGGCGTGGGAAAACGAGAGATTTATCAGGCGCTTTTAAGTGATCAGCAGTATTAAGTAAAACGTTGCATCACTATATATTTACAACAAGGGGCTTTATGATATAATGATTTGGTAAAAATGGTAAAATTTATTCCAGAGGTTTTAGACAGGTGCCAAAGAAAAAATCAGAGGGTTCCATAACAATTAAAGATATAGCTGCGCTCAGTGGTGTTTCCATCTCCACAGTGTCTAATGTGCTTAATGGCAGGACCAATAAGGTCAGCAAACAGGTCGCAGATAAGATACTGAACGTGATGAAAGAAACCGGGTATAAACCCAATACCCTGGCGAAAAATCTAAGAGCCATTTCCACAAAGACAATAGGTGTCATCGTGGAGGACCTTGTGATATTCACCACATCACCGATAGTTGAAGGTCTGATGCATCGCGCCGAAGAAGCAGGATACGATGTTGTCATTGAAAATATGCGCCTGTTTGGACGGTGGAGCGATGAGTGGATGCATGATGATGCCCTTTTCAGGTCCGCGCTAGCTACTGTGATGAACAAAATGGAATCCATGAACGTGGATGGCATTGTGTATATTGCAGGCTATGAGCATGAGGTTGTTCTTACAAATGTGCCGGAAGACGTTCCAATAGCCGTTGTTTATGCCAGCAGCATGGACCCAAAGATTCCATGCTTTAAGCTTGACGATGAGCAGGGCGGATACATGTCCTATAATTATCTGCATTCAAAGGGGCATTCTAAAATAGCGATCATTTCAGGAGAAGCGTCCAATCTTCATACAGTAAATCGTCTACGTGGAATTCAGAGAGCGATGTTTGAGGACGGAGTTCTCTTTGATCCTTCATATGTTGTTCACCAGTCCTGGAACAAGGCGGGGGGCTACAATGGAATGCAGCAGTTAGCCAGCAAAGACTTTACAGCAGTGATCTGTTTTTCTGATCTTATTGCTTCGGGCGTGTATGAGTATTTGCTGGAACATGATATGAAGCCGGGAAAAGACCTTTCGATAATAGGTTACGACAATCACGAGGTTTCCAAGCTTCTTTCCCCGACACTGACAACTATTGCATTGTCTCTTGAGAAGATCGGAGAGGCAGCGGTTTTGTGGGTTATACAAAAATGCGAGGGCGAGGATGTAGATAGCGCTGACAATATGGAGGTTAGGATCCCCGGAGAACTGATCGAGAGAAACTCGGTTATAAAAATAAATTAAGAAAAACCTTAAAAGCCGCGATAACAGTTGCTTTGAATGATTTGATTTGGAAACTCGGTCAAAGCCGCTGCTATCGCGGTTCTTTTTGCTTTTTAAGTGTAACGTTTCTGTAAATATTAAACGTTTTCTGTGCAAGATGCACAAATTTATGCATTCAATATGGAATTAATTGACTATTGACTATAAAAACACGTAAAAATATAATACAGATATGCAAGGTGTAACGATACACCATATTTTTATAGGAGGATATGAAAATGGGTATTAAAAAACGTTTATTGGCCATGGGTATTGCCGCTACTACCTTACTGGGTACTCTGACAGCGTGTGGTGCACAGGAAGCTGCACCGGCAAGTGGCGGCTCAGCAACTGAGGCAACAACTGAAAAAGCCGAGACTGGTAGTGCCGAGACCACTACTGAAGCAGCTCCAGAAGGCGACGCAGCACAGGCAGCTATTGATGCCAGAAAAGCAGCAGCACAGGAGAGCGGAGAGTATCAGAAGGTAGTTGTTTCTTTCTTTGACTGGACAGGAGCACCTGCCGGTATAGACAGAGTTAATGAAGCAATCAGTGAGCACACAAGAGAGACTCTTGGTCTCGATGTTGAGCTTCTCATCATCGACTCAGCTGCTTATACAGACGATATCAAGCTTATGCTTTCTTCTGGTGAACAGGTAGATCTCTTTTCTACTTGCGGACCTGGATACATGACTTGTGTTAACAATGGATATACAGCAGATCTTGAAGAAAATGATCTTCTGGCTACATATGGTAAGGAACTTAACGAGCTTATCAGACCTGACTATCTGGATGCCTGCAGAGTAGGCGGCAAATTATACGGAGTTCCACCAATCAAGGACTATGCTATTCAGACAGCATGTATTCTTATCGGTAAAGAATATCTTGATGGCGCAGGCTATGATCTTTCCAAGTTCAAGACTGATGACCTTGGATATTACAAGGCTACCTGGGATGATGTAGATGATATGTTTGCAGCAATCCATGAAGCTTTCCCTGACAAGACTGTTTACTCCACACAGGACAACCTTCTTACACAGGGAAGCTGCGTAGATAATATTGCAGGTGATTACTTCGGAACACTTCTTGATCCTGCTAACAGCCTCAAGATTGAAAATGTTTATGAGTC
>JAEEGL016906174.1_pt1 | contig 10656 bp, 4 predicted proteins | sample 9134231 | NCBI WGS metagenome assembly JAEEGL01 (sample SAMN16246548, study PRJNA631951) | gut metagenome | biome: gut microbiome; feature: rumen; material: fiber-attached | host: Bos | place: Iran: Karaj | collected 2018-10 | reverse complement strand
CGGAACGGACATACAGGGCTTGCTCGTTTGGCGAGCTGAAGCTCGCTTCGCAGGACAGACAAAAAAAACTTAACTTGCGAGAAGAAGCTCGCTACGCTAAACGGACAAGTGCCAAACACGACTCTCGGAATGATGATTGAGGCGCGGAACGGACATAATATGCGGGTGACGAGGGCTTTCTAAAAAAACTAATGAAACAACTATTTCCTTTTAATGGAACGAATACTAATTTTGCTTTAAAATAATAACACTCACTTAAACATTAGAAATATGAAAAAATTAGGACTTACACTTGCAGCCGGACTGCTGAGCATAGCCGGTTTTGCACAAATGGGTGGCGGTTTCGGTGGCTTTGGCGGAAACCAAAGCAGCACCGACACAATGCGCTACTCGCAAAAATTCCTCAACATCAACTATGCAGGCGACAATGAGGTTTACCACAACCTCGACATCTATCTGCCGAAAGAAGAAAAGGCAAGCTATCCGGTGGTTATCCACATCTACGGAAGCGCATGGTTCAGCAACAACTCGAAGGGCGCTGCCGACCTTAACACCATCTGTGCCGCCCTACTCGATGCCGGCTATGCCGTTGTAACGCCCAACCACCGTTCGAGCAGCGATGCCAAATATCCGGCACAGATAAACGATATTAAGGCTGTTATCCGCTTTGTACGCGGCAATGCCGAGAAATACAAATTCGACACAAGTTTCATTGCCACATCGGGCTTTTCATCGGGTGGGCACTTGGCCTCACTTGCAGCCACCACGCGCAACGAGAAGGTTGCCGATGTCGATGGCTACGAGGTTGACCTTGAGGGCAACGTAGGGCAGTTCACCAACTTCAGCAGCAGTGTTGATGCAGCTTGCGACTGGTCTGGCCCTGTGGATTTGATGCACATGGACTGCGGTGAAGCAATGAAAATGCCGACATCGCCGGAGGAAGTGGTTCTGGGTGTGCCAATGGCAGGCAACGAGAACCGATACAAGGCTTTGAGCGCGCCAACATTCATTGATCCTTCAGACCCGCCTATCATTGTTTGCCACGGCAAAAAGGACAATGTGGTGCCATTCTGCCAGGGAGAATCGTTCTACAACGCACTGAAAGCAAAAGGTGTCAAGACAGATTTCATTCCGGTTGAAGGCGGCGGACACGGATTCAATATGTACTCGAAAGAGAATCTGGCCAAAGTGGTCAACTTCCTGAACGAAGCACGTGCGGCGAAGAAATAACACTTAAAAAAATCAAAAGAAAAGGAACGGCCTCGACAAAAAAATCGGGGCCGTTTCTATTGCTATGCGGAATGGCTGTAAGGCGAACAGAAGCTTACTGAGGTGATCGGACAATAGACAATACGCTGACTTGGTTTGGCGAGCTGAAGCTCGCTACACAAGACTGACAAGATTTGTTATGAACAATTATGGAACCACACAGATAATTACAACTATGGTATGCCACAATAGACGGATTGTTGCGAGCTTGATTTTGTTGTGAGCTGAAGCTTACTGAACTTGACGGACAATAGATAATACGCTGACTTGGTTTGGCGAACTGAAGCTCGCTACGCAAGACTGACAAGATTTGGATGCAAATGAGGCTATGCGGGCGATGATTACTATTGGCAGTTTGAATTAGGAGGCAATATTCAAAGAGATAAATATTTTGATAGATTTGTGTACAAATCATTTACGCGCGAATATGAGAAAACTCGCAGTTTTACTGGCAATTATACTTGTGGCAGTGAGTCACTCACCTGCCGCGACCGACAGCACCACACGCGTTTTGGTGTTTGACATGAACGAGGATGTTAGTCCTTCACTTTGGGTAAAAACGCAGAAAGCCTTTGATTTGGCCTACCACGACAGCGCCGACCTGATTCTTATTCGGATGAACACCTACGGCGGCACGGTGGTGGATGCCGACTCAATCCGCACACGGATACTGAACTGCACAATTCCGGTGGTGGCGTTTATCGACAACAACGCGGCATCGGCCGGGGCGCTGATAGCCATTGCCTGCGACAAAATCTATATGCGGAAAAGCGCAAGCATTGGCGCGGCAACAGTGGTGAACCAAAGCGGCGAGGCAATGCCCGACAAGTACCAAAGCTATATGCGCGGCATTATGCGGGCCACAGCCGAAGCGCAGGGCTGCGACACGCTGATTAACGGCCGCGACACCACTTACAAATGGCATAGAAACCCGCAGATTGCCGAAGCCATGGTGGACCAAGACATCAGCATCAATGGGTTGATTGACGCAGGTAAGGTACTGACTTTCACTGCCACCGAAGCCACAAAACATGGTTTCTGTGATGGATTGGCTGAAAGCATCGGCGAAGTGCTCGAACTTGAAAACCACCCCAACGCTGTCATAACCGAATACCGCCCCACCAGACTTGACAAAACTCTGGGCTGGCTGATGAACCCCGCACTGCAAGGTTTGCTCATTATGGCCATAATAGGCGGCATATATTTTGAGATGCAATCGCCAGGAATCGGCTTCCCATCAGTAATCGCTGTGGCTGCCGCGATACTCTACTTTGCACCACTCTACATTGAAGGACTTGCGGCGCATTGGGAGATAGCTCTATTTGTTTTGGGCATCATTCTGATAATCATCGAACTATTCGCATTTCCAGGATTTGGAGTCTGCGGTATTTCGGGAATTGTTCTGGCTGTGACCGGACTCACAATGGCTATGGTCGGGAATCTCGACGGCGACGTGCCATCCATCAGCCCCGACGATGTGCTGAAATCACTCCTATTGGTAATCATATCATCATCGGTATCAATAGGTTTGTGCCTTTGGATAAGTTCAAAATTCTACACCGCCACACTTTTTGGCAACCGCCTGTCGCTGACCGCGACACAACAAACCGACGAAGGGTTCGTTGCGGTCAGCCCTGATTTGAAGCAGTTTATCGGGCAGACGGCCTTTGCCGAAACTGTGTTGCGGCCATCGGGCAAAATAATTATAGATAAACACGTTATCGATGCAAAATCGGTTTACGGATTCATTGAAAAAGGCACCAAAGTTGAGATTGTAGGCTGCGAGGCCGGGCAACTGTACGTCAAACCAACATCGAACTGAAAAATGGGACAAACATTTGAAACATCGTCAAACCGCTCAATATCAATCGGTCAGGCACTCGCCATTTTGGGTGTCATCCTTGCTCTGACCATACCCGCATCGCTTGTTACCGGCGCGCTGCTGATTGCCGCACCTGCCTTCAAATCGTGGATAGCAATGCTTGGCTACATTCTGCAATTTGCCGGCGCACTTGCCGTGGTATATTTTATTTGGAATCTGAAAGTTACTGATTTTGGGAAAGTCAAGCCGGCAATATTTCCTATTGCCTTGATAATGACTTTCGCACTGTCGATAATCAGCGAATCGCTATGCTCGCTGATACCAATGCCCGATTTTGTGGCACGCCTTTTCAACGAAGCTGTTTCACTCGATTTTGCCGGTTATCTGACAGTTGGCATTGCCGCGCCAGTGCTCGAAGAGCTCGTGTTCCGCGGCATCATTCTAGCAGCATTACTGCGCCGGTACGTGCCCCGCAAGGCCATCATCTGGTCGGCGGTGATTTTCGGCATAGCGCACCTGAACCCATGGCAATTCATTGCCGCATTCATTGTGGGATGCGCCATTGGCTGGCTGTTCTGGCGCACGCGCAGTATCTGGATTGGCATTTTTATGCATTGGGCCAATAATACGGCAGGATTCCTTATCGGTTACTATTCAGGCGATATGAATGTTTCAGTAACAGATTATTTCGGCGGTCCGATGAATCACGCTATTGTTTTGATTATTTGCGTGATAGCCACTGTAGGATGTATCAAGGCACTTCAACGGATTCCTGCTGTCGAGCCGTCAGAACCGACAATACCCGAAGGCCATCTACTGTCGTAAGATTTTGATAATCACAGGCTGGCTGTTGGCAATAGTAATTTTTGCAAAATAGATTCCCGGTTGCCACATTTTCGCGACAGCGCCAAATTCGGCCTTATTCTCGCCTTGTACACACCATTGGTTGCATATGCAAGCCTGATGCCGTCCCTGAAGGTCAAACAAATCAACACGTGCTACGCCATCAGCAGGCTGCTGCCAGACAATAGCGGCATTATTGGTTACCGGATTAGGCCGACAGACTGCAAAAACGGCTTTCTCAGGCACTTCTTCAACATCAACACAGAAACTGTCGTCACCAATGCTAAAATCGTCGTGAGACGGGATAAAAGCGCCATTTTCCGCACCCGGTGTGCCATGTAAATCGTTCGCTTGCCACAACCGACGGGCAGCATTGTCGGAAAACGGATCGGTCAATGCAAGTGTATAGCCGTTGCCGTCGGCATCGGGCCACGTTTTGCTATTATATTCCACTTCGTCGACCAAATTACCAGCCGAATCAAGCAACTGAAGTTTGCCGCTTGAGCTTAATCGGAACTCAAAATTGCCGATCACATTCTGCAAGTTAGGGTTCAAACCGACCAACTTGCTGCGATTGGCGCACGCAACCAAATAGCCGTATGGCGGGATGATGGTCCCAACAGGAATTGTAAATGCTTCGGCAAGATTTTCACCGACAAGTTTCCAGCCCGAAATATTGATGGCGGCATCCGTTGTGTTGTAAAGTTCAACCCAGTCCTTTGTATCAAAATCATCGGCTGATTTGTAGTTTATTTCATTGATAACAATATTGTTACAATCATTATTAGTAGGTTCGAAAACTGCAGTATAGCGAGATGCTCTAGTCAGTGTAACCTTAATGCCGGCATGGGTGTCAACCATTTGGTTGTCGGCATCAACCCAACGCACAAACTTATAGCCCGGCTTTGCCACGGCCCTCAACGACACCGGCACGTTCGAAAAATACGTTCCGTTCCACGGAAATCTTCTCAATGTCAACGAGTTAAGTTGGACATACCCAGCCTTACTATCGTTGGCATCGAGTGTAATTCTAACATCTCTGCCTGCCGAAAGGTGATCACGAATATGGTCGCGCAGGTAATATGGCCGCTCTTCGGCAAAAGTGCGCATACGGTCAATATTGTCCGTCCAATTGCCAATGTTGTGCCAACGGTTTATGTGATAACTGATCTCATCTGAAATATTCTCAGCCAGACTATCTATCAAAAAATCAACCACATCATATCGGAATTCATTATTCAGACGATCGGCAAAACGATTGATGAAATCGCGCTTAAAATCGTCGTTTGCCACAAGTTTTTTCAAGAAAAAAGCCGGACCTGAATTATCATTCAGGCACGAACCCAGTTTGTCTTCATCGTAGCCATTGGAATAAAGTCCAAAACCAAAATCGGTGTCGTAGGCAATCCAGCGCCAGCGCCCCACATCAGTATTCGGGTACCAGAATTTACAGTTATTGCCTGGCCAGTCGCCGTTATTGCAATATATCTCAAGTACCATATACTCAATGAATTCATCGATGTCAATTTGCTTCGCAACATATTCATAATCAGCCGTATTCTGCATTGAATGAGAATTCATATAGTTTCTAATCTCGTTGAAATGCATTGCTGAGCCATGAACAACAGAACCTCCGTTTTCCAATATGTCAACACTATCCGCATCAACCCAATTGAAATTGTTAGCCACATAATGCTCATTAATCTTCTCGCGTATGTTCTGAATACCCCAATACTCACCGTTAAGATAGACAACTGAGGGTTGATATGCCTGAATATCAATATTATTATTGCGAACCAGGTTTGTAATTAACGCATCGCGAAACATTGTGCTGTACCAATCGTTGCCTGAATTGCGGAGTACAAAAGACTTAAAACTTGATATATGCTTATCGCTAAACAGTTCACAATCAAATCTGTTTGTACCATAAGATTTACGCGCATGAAATGCTAACGATTTTTGTGCATGAGCACGACTCCAGGCGCCCGCGATTTTTACGCCCGCATCCTGATTGATCCGTTCGACACCATCAGTCCAGAAAAGTTCAACATGTATTGGTCTTTCCCAGTCTTTATGATAATTGGCTCCATAGTGAGGGTCGGCCGATTCGGCATCAGGGCCCTCGACGTAAATACCATAATTATAATCATATAAATTGTACGGATCGGTCACTAACGAAAAAACAGGCAGTGAAATTGTATGGTCGGGGTAGATGAATGAGCGCGTAGTCGGCTGACCAGGCAAAAAATTATCGCTATATGAAATGGCGCGTACAACTGTTGTTTTTGAAATTGGTATTCCGTCTTTATAAAGCGTTGATTGTGTTGTTGGAACGCTGCCATCGGTGGTGTAATAGATTGGTGTTCCGGCGGCCGAAGTCAATGTCAGCGTTTGCTTTGCTGTTTGCAAACCACCTGCAATAGAGAATGTAATCTCGTTGGTTCGTGCCGTTGCGTATGTTTTTGTGGTGTTTGCCGCACCAGGCGTTGGTTCGGCAAAAAACACCCAGTTGCCGTTGCCATCGGGTGAAAGACCGCGCGACACATCATTGGGCACAACCACGCTATCTATTTGGCATACAATCTTCTCCGACGGATTCACAAGAAAAAGTGGCTCGCCGTCGGCTGAAAGGCTGAAATTTGTGTGAAAGTGCTTTGTATTGTTCTGTAGCTGCAAATCAAGCAAATTGCTTAGCGCTTTATTCTCGTTGACCGTTGAACCTGCTGTCAGAAACGGATAAAGCAACAAATCGCTTGAGGTTTCATTTATGTTATGAATCTGGATGGCAAGTACATTCTCTCCTTCCACCAGACAGTCAATGTGTTTCGACAAATCGAAGTGCGCTAACGCACTGCCATTTGCAAGCAACGGATTGACATAAGAGGGAGTTACAGCATCGTACGAAGTGAGATCGCCAACCTCACCCAAATTCTCACGCGCCACTTCGTGCCCGTTTATGTAAACCACAAAACCATCGTCATAATCCAAATTAAGGTGAAGCTCTTTTATCGCCTTCAAATCGCTGATTGTAAATTTCTTGCGTACAAAAACCGAGATTGTTCCTTCTGGCACTTTTGTGGCGGCATACGAGGTGCCATATCCGAAACCGCCCTTCCCCACCGACCATTTCGAATCGTCATAATCAGCTTTGTACCAACTTTTTGAAACACTCGATGAGCCAATAGCATATGAGAAATTATCAGTTGCTTCAATAAGCGGATTATAGAAGACAGTATCACCCTCAATACATTCGTAAAGATCTTTGCCAGATGCATATACAAGCAGATACGTGCCTGGTTTCATAGTATATGACGGGAATGTCCATTTTTTAAGATTTGATGCCTTGTCAGACAAATGCCAACCTTCCAGATTGACATCGGAAGACGATGCGTTATAAAGTTCAATCCAATCAGAATCATCGCCATATTCATCTAGGAATGAGGTTGATGACGAGCAATATTCGTTGATGACCACTTGAGCATTAGTAGCATTATTCGCCAATGTGGCGACCAGAACCATTATATATTTCAATATCTTCATAACAATCGGTTTCTACGGCGACAAAAGAAGTATGTTTCCCAAATAATTGGAGTTTAACTGATTATTTCCCCGTTATATGCAAAATCGGCAGCCAGCATTGCTGCCAACTGCCGATTGTATATGTTTGGCGAACACGTTATTGCTTCATAATCTTTATTATAACTGGTGGTTGTCCGCCAATGGTAATTTTAGCGAAATACAATCCGGCAGACCAGTTCGATGCCATTTCGGTAATATCAACCGTATGCCGGCCATCAGCAAACACATCGTCACATATTCTGCTCATTGTAAATCCATTAGCAGAATACAATTCAATAACGACATTGGCTTCAGCTGATTGTTCCCAAACAATTGCAGCTTCAGTTCGGAACGGATTCGGGTAGCATGTCACCTGTGCACTGGCAATAGGTTCATCAACAATGTCAACCGTGAAACTGTAATCAGCAATGGTGAAATTGCTGTGCGAAGGATTGAACGTACCGTTTTGCGCACCTGGCGTTCCGTGCATATCACTGTCGCTCCACAACTTATAGTTGGCGTTGTCGGCAAATGGGTCGGTCAGGGCTAATGTGCGGCCCGTACCATCAGCGTCGCCCCACGATTTTCCATACTCAACCTCATCAATAAGGCTACCCTCAGAATCGAACAACTGTACTTTAGTCGTTTTTCCAAGACCGAATACAAAATCACCAACCACATTCACCAAGCCCGGATTCTGTTTTATCAGTTTGTTCTGATTCGAGCTGACAACCAAATAACCATAAGGCGGAATTATCGTTCCCGAGGGGATAAAAAAGGCCTCTGCCGGATTCTCGGCGCTGATTTTCCAGCCCGAAATATTGATAGCAGCCGAAGTGGTGTTGTACAACTCAATCCAATCCTTTGTATCAAAATCATCAGCAGATTTGTAATTTATTTCATTGATTACCACATTATTGAAGTCAGAATTATCAGATTCGAAAATTGCTGTATACTTCGATGCCGCAGCAAGTTTGACGCTAATTCCCTCGTATTCACCTACGTTATTGCCATCGGCATCTTCCCAATGCGAGAACTTATAACCCGGACGGGCCACGGCACGAATCGAGACCGGCACATTTCCAAAATATGAGCCGCTCCATGGAAATTTCTTCAGTGTGAGCGAGTTAATCTGAACATATCCGGCTTTTGCGTCGTTTGTATTGATTGTGATCTTGACATCGGCGCCGACATTGAAATGTCTACGCAGGTGCTCACGTATGTTTTTCGGACGTTTTTGAGCAAACTCTTTCATTCCATGACCATCGTTGAGCCCCTTGCCCCAACGTGAATTGTGAAATTCAATTTCTGTCGATATGTTATCAAACAAGCTATCAATCAAATAATTGATATTTTTCTGCAAAAACTCGTTATTCATGCGGTCGGCAAAGCGGTTGGCAAGGTCGTCTTTGAACTTTTTGTTCTTTGCCAGATTGCGGAACAGCACATTAGCCCATTTGTTTCCGTGCTGGTCTTTCTCACTAAGACAGGTTGCCAGTTTGTCGTCGCCCGACTGGTCGCCCCAGATTGAGAAGCACTGATCAGTGTCATACAGCATCCAGCGCCAGCGGCCGCCGTTTTTCTTCGACTTCCAAATCTTGACGTTATTGTGCGGCCAGTCATTGTTTGAGCCGAATATCTCCGACACCATATATTCCATATACTCATCCATATCGATGAGTGTGGAGACGTACTGATAGCAACCCGCATCGGCCATATTGTGTGACTCAACATAGCTGATCAGCGCGTTATAGTCGTCCATATCGCCTTCCGAGGCCGACAGACTCTTTGTTACATCGCTTGCCACAATAATGTCCACCTTGTCGTGATCGACGTGAGGATAGTGCTCTTCAATATAATGCTCGTTCAGTTTTTCGCGAATATTCAGAATGCCGTAATATTCACCGTTCAGGAACACTACTGTTGGCTGGTATGCCTGAATATCGATGTTGGTACCGGCGACAAGGTGTGTAATCATAGCGTCACGGAAATGAGTGCCGCCAAAGTCGTTGCCCGAATCGCGCAATGTGAATGCCTTGAACCTTGTCAGATCTAGCTCGTCGAACAGCTTTGCGTCAAAATATTTCTTCCCATACGAGCTGCGCGCGTGAATGGCGAGCGACTTCTGGTCGTTCATCCGGCTATAGGCGCCAGCTACCTGCATTCCGGCATCTTGGTCAAGGATTTTGACACCATCCTTGTATATCTCAACGTGAACAGGCTCTTCCCAGTCTTCATAATAGTTTGCACGGCGTGGTGTTGCGTTCAAATCGGCATTCGGACCTTCGACAAGAATACCGGTATTGTAATCCCATAGATTATCGGGATCTGTTGTTAGTGAAACCACGGGCAAATCGAATGTTGATGAGTGGTTGAGTGTTTTGTTCGGATCAACCTTAGTGGTTTGCTGGCCACCACCCCAGCCGCCCCAGCCGCCCCACGACTGCTCGGTTGTGATGGGTTTGCCCTGCTTGTCGCGATTGACCCAGCGCAGTCTCTTGCCAAAAATGTAGCTTTGAGTTGCCGGCTGTGCGGGCAGCATATCGTCGTTGAACGTGATGGCCCGGATAATTGTTGTCGTGTCAACGGTTATCGGCCCGGTGTATTTCATCGATTTCGAGGTAGGAACACTGCAATCGAGCGTATAATATATTGGCGAGTTTCCGCTTGTCGATAGCGTGATTGTCACTTTCGATGTTTTCACACCGCCCTCGGGCGATATTGTAACTTGCGGTGTCTCTGCCGATTCGAACGCTTTGGTTGTGTTTGCCGCCCCCGGAGTTGGTTGTGCAAAAAACACCCATTTGCCATTGCCATCGGGGCTCAAACCTCGGCTTATATCATTCGGAACGACAAGTGTATCAGCCTGATGGACTATCTTTCCGGAAGCATCGCTCAGGTAAAACGCCTCACCTTCCGACGAGATGTTGAAATTTGTGTGCAGAAATTTGCCATTGGCAACTTCTTTCAAATCCTTACTCGACGCAAAAACTTTCAAATAACCGCCAGCCTTAATCGTGACTGCCGGAAATGTCCATTTGGCAAGATTATCAGCCTTGTCTGACAAGTGCCAGCCTTCAAGATTAACATCTGCCGACGAAGTGTTCAACAACTCAATCCAGTCGTTGCTATCGCCATATTCGTCAAGAAAAGAAGTTGAGTTT
>JAEEGL016577576.1_pt1 | contig 10656 bp, 7 predicted proteins | sample 9134231 | NCBI WGS metagenome assembly JAEEGL01 (sample SAMN16246548, study PRJNA631951) | gut metagenome | biome: gut microbiome; feature: rumen; material: fiber-attached | host: Bos | place: Iran: Karaj | collected 2018-10 | reverse complement strand
TCAACGGAGACCGCGCCTGCGAAGGCGGCGAACATCGAGCCGAGGAACGCGACGGAGCTTCCGAGGAAGACCGGGCTTCTGAACTTGGTGAAAAGCTGATAAACGAGCGTGCCGACGCCTGCGCCGAAAAGGGCGGCGGTCGGGGACATGCCGTTGCCGACGATGGCCGGGACGGCGATGGTGGCCGCCATGATGGCGAGCAGCTGCTGGAGCGCGAAGACTAGGATCTGGGGAAACTTGGGCTTGTCATGAATGCCGTAGACAAGATTCATGGTTTTCTCCTCCAATAATTATTTTTTATTTTATACTATCCTCCAATAAAAATCTTTAAATCTTTCCGGTCAGAACCCGGCCATACTTTGTTATCGCCCTTGACCATACACAAAGTATGCTCTGCAGGCGATGCCTCGTCTGTCTGCGTTCTGCCTCGTAAATCTTTTAAAGCTTTTTATCGGAGTATAGTATGATTCCTTCCCGAAAAATGCTTCCGGTTTTTATAGATCCGCGTTTTCATAGAGCTCGACGCCCGCTTTTCCGTCCGTTTCGGGCAGGCATACGGCGACGATCTCGCGCTGGGAGGTGGGGATGTTCTTTCCGACGTAGTCGGGGCGGATCGGAAGCTCGCGGTGGCCGCGGTCGATCAGCTCGACAAGCTGGATACGCGCCGGTCTTCCGAGCCGGATCACCGCCTCCATCGCGGCGCGGGCCGTCCGGCCCGTATAGATCACGTCGTCGACCAGGATCACGGTCTTTCCCTCGATGGGGAAGGGGACTTCGCTCTCGCCGATCTCGGGCGCGTCGGAGACGGTGGACAGATCGTCGCGGTAGAGCGTGATGTCGAGCGTGCCCACGGGCACGTCCACGCCCTCGATGCCGAGGATGCGCTCGGACAGAAGCTTCGCGAGCGGCACGCCGCGCGTCTTGACGCCGATCAGGCACAGATCGGAAACCGAGCGGTTTGCCTCGACGATCTGGTGCGCGATGCGCGTCAGCGCGCGGGAGAATGCGGCCTCGTCCATGATCTGCGCCTTGAACCGCATAGCCGCGCCCCCTTTTCAAAGATCCCGTTCGATAAAAAAACCTGCCGCTTTCAGAGAAAACGGCAGGGTGAAGGACAGACTGCTGGAATATGGCGACCCTTGCCGGCATCTCTGTACCGACTTAAAGAAATCTTTTCTGCCTTTTATCTTAGCATCTGTGTCAAAATTTGTCAAAGGAAATTTATAAAAATATCCCCTAAAAATCGCTTTACATAGTTCGGCTTTTTTAGGGAAACGGATGAAAGAAGGAAAAAGTAAGCGGGGTATTGCACAGATGCCGGACATACGCGCATGTAAGTATTAAAAAGCAGGCCGTTTTGAGAAAACGGTCTGCTTTATCATTAGTGCGGTTTTTACAGGATCAGCATGCTGTCGCCGAACGAGAAGAAGCGGTAGCGCGCCTCGACCGCGATCTTATACGCGTTCATCGTGTTTTCATAGCCCGCAAACGCGGAGACAAGCATGATGAGCGTGCTTTCGGGCAGGTGGAAATTGGTGATCAGGCCGTCCATGACCTTGAAGGTATAGCCCGGATAGATGAAGATATTCGTCCAGCCGGAGCAGGGGAGGATCGTGCCGTCCTGCGCGGCGGCGGATTCGACGGTGCGCGTCGAAGTCGTGCCGACGCAGATGACCCGTCCGCCGGACGCGCGTGTTTCATTGATGATCTGCGCGGCCTGCGCGGGGATCTCATAGTATTCCGAATGCATGACGTGCTCGGTGATCTCCTCGGCCTTGACCGGGCGGAAGGTGCCGAGCCCGACATGCAGCGTCACGCGCGCGATGCGCACGCCCATTGCCTCGATCTCGGCGAGCAGCTCGTTCGTGAAATGGAAGCCCGCGGTCGGCGCGGCGGCCGAGCCGGGGTTTTTGCTGTATACGGTCTGGTAGCGCTCGGGGTCCTCCAGCTTTTCGGTGATGTACGGCGGCAGCGGCATTTCGCCGAGCCGGTCGAGCACCTCCATAAAGATGTCTTCGCACGCAAAGCGGATGATGCGGTTGCCGGTCTCGGTCACTTCGATGACCTCGCCCGTCAGCTCCTCGCCGAAGCGCATGCGCGCGCCGACGCGGGTGCGCCTGCCGGGCCGCGTGATGCATTCCCATGCGTCGCCGCGCTGCGTCAGAAGCAGCACCTCGACCGGGGAGCCGGTCTTTTCCGATACGCCGATCAGGCGCGCCGGGATGACGCGCGATTCGTTGATGACCAGACAGTCGCCCTTTTTCAGATACTGCGGAAGCTCGTAAAAATGCTTATGCTCGACGGCGCCGGTCGCGCGGTCGAGGTGCAGCATGCGCGAGACGGAGCGGTTTTCCAGCGGCGTCTGCGCGATCAGTTCCTTGGGGAGATCATAGTAAAAATCCGAACGCTTCATGGATGTGCAAAGCGCCCGCAGGGGCCTGCGGGCGCGCCTTTCTTTTAAATTCAATTCATATACTCGATGGTGACGCCGGTATAATAGAAGCGGATGATGTCCTGCGCGGAGAAGCCCTGTTCGGCCATCGCCTTCGCGCCGTACTGGCTCATGCCGAGGTTGTGGCCCCAGCCGGAGCCGCGGATGATGAAGGTGCCGGAACAGGAGGTCGGGACCTGAAGGGAGGATGCGGAGAGCTGCGCCTGTGCGGAGACCGAGCCGCCCGAGGTCGTATAGAAGCCGACGGCTTCATCTTTTCCCGAAGCGGTCAGGATCGGCACACTGGAGCCGTAGAGATCGGAGGCCGAACGCAGGCCGCCGGAGGTCAGCACGGATGCGGCCGACGCAGAGCCGGAGCCGACTGCGGGAGAGCCTCCCGATCCGGCGATATTCGTGATCTGATCGCTGGAGGTGACGCGCGGCGCGGCGGCGTCCTCGAAGATAAAGCGCTGGCTGTAGGTTTTGATGCCGGAGGAGGACGTGTTGAATACGCTGCGGCAGCTTTCGCCGCGGTAGACGATGTCGTTCCCGGCGGAGTCGATGAAGTGGAGCTTTGCGACGTTTCCGGCGTCCGTGTATTCGGCGTAGGCGAGGACGATGGAACCGGAGAAGCTCTTGCCGCGGTCACGCAGGACGCTTTCGATCTTCGAGAGCGTGATCGTGTATTCCCAGCTGTAATTCGTCGGGTTGGCGGAAGCCTCATACGGATCGCGCACCGCGCGCAGATAGCCGAGCGGGAGCGACCAGATGTTTTCGCTGTCTTCGGTCGCGCCGCCGTTGGAGGAGCAGTAGACCGCGTTGATCGGCTCGCCCTCATAGGTGACGTACATGCCCGCGGTCTGTTCGACGGCGGCGTCGGTGCTGGCGTTGGCGGAGCCCGTGCCGCGGTAGGCCTGGCAGTCGGTCGATGCGCAAAGGTCGAAGCCGTCCTTGCTGTGCTTGCCGAGATTGGCCACGGCATAGGTGCGCGCGCAGATGGCCTGCGCCTTCAGCGCTTCCAGCGGCCAGGAGGAGCTCATCTCATAGGGGACGATGCCCTTTATGTAGTCGCTCATCGTCAGGACGTTGACGACGTTGATGCGCGTGCCGGTGAGGAAGAACTCGAAGATGCCCATATACTGATTGGCTTTGTGCCAGGTGATCGCGCGGGTCGAGCCGTCGTCGGAATACCAGGTGCCGTTGGGGAAGACGGGCATGACGGCGAGGCGGTAAGAGGAAGAGCGGAACTGGAACAGAGTCTTTCCCGAATCCGTGTTCTTAACGCTGAGCGTGCCCGAATGGCAGGCGCAGGTCGTGAAGCTGCCGCCGTAGCTCGCCGCGGCGTCCGATGCGGCGGAGGGGGAGGAATAGCTTCCGATGAGCACGTAGAATTCGCCGTCGGCGAAGCGCACGAAGGCGGAGCCGTAGCGGGAGGCGGCGTCCGCCGCGGAAGAATAGTTCGGGTAGGGATTCGGATCTAGGACATGGTAGGTGTCGCCGAAGACGACGGAGAGGACCGTGTCCGCGAGATAGCCGAAGGAGACGAAATCGAGGTTCTCATTCATATAGCCGACGAGATAGCCCGATCCGTGCCCCGATATGTTCTGCAGCTTCGCCTCGTCCAGCGCGTTCGATCCGTAGGACAGACCGACGCGCAGCACCTTTTCATCGTCGCCGAGGGCGTTTGCCCGCGGCGCGGGGATCAGAGCGAGCAGCAGAGCAAGCGTAAGGAACAAAGCGAGATCTTTTCGCATGACTTTTCTCCTGTTATTTCCGAAAAGCTGTGTACAAAAGCGGAAAATAAGTGTATAATCAAGTGGAAAAAGACGGGCTTTTTCCGCATGCTGTACGAAGCGTTCGACATTTTGATACCAATTTGTAACCATTATAACTCTTTTTTCATTTTTTGTCAATTCTTTTGGTTGACATAAAGGAATATATTTGCTAATATAGAACAAATTTTCATATGCCTTGAGCTTGCACAGATAAGAAGAAAGCGGAGCAGGGAGGTTTATTTATGAAAAAACCGGTATTTCGCGGAAGCGCGGTCGCGCTGATCACACCCTATACCAAAGACGGCTCAGCCGTCGATTTTGACGCGTACGGCACGCTGATCGACCGCCAGATCGCGGGCGGCACCGCCGCGCTGGTCGTGTGCGCGACGACGGGCGAAGCGCCGACGCTGAACGACGACGAGCACCACGAATGCATAGATTTTGCGGTGGACCGCGCGAAAGGCCGCATCCCGGTCATCGCGGGCACCGGCTCCAACGATACCGCACACGCGGTGGAGATGAGCCGCTATGCCCTGAGAGCCGGCGCGGACGCCGTGCTGATGGTCACGCCTTACTACAACAAGCCGACGCAGGCCGGTCTTTACAAACAGTACGCCCATATCGCGGCGCATGTCGATCTGCCGATCATCCTCTACAACGTGCCCTCGCGCACCTCGGTGTGCATCGGCGCGCAGACCTACGAGAAGCTGTCGAAGATCGAAAACATAAACGGCGTCAAGGAAGCCTCGGGCGATTTTGCCCTGATCAACGAGATCTTCCACCGCTGCGGCGGGGATCTCAACGTCTGGGCGGGCAACGACGACATCACGGTCCCCGTCATGGCGTTGGGCGGCCAGGGCGTCGTATCCACGGCGGCCAACGTCGTACCGGAGGTCATGTCGAGGATGTGCGCGCTGTATTTCTCCTGAAAGCATTCGTAAGCCGCGGCCCTGCAGACGCAGTATTATGATCTTCTGCGCGATCTGTTTATCGAAACTAATCCGATCCCCGCCAAGACGGCGGTCAATCTCCTCGGTCTTCCGGGCGGCGCGCTGCGCCTGCCTCTGTGCGGGATGGGGGAGGAAAACCTCGAGAAGCTGAAAGCCACGCTTCGCCGCCACGGCCTGATCGACTGATCCCGGATCGGATAAGAAGGAGTTTTACCAATGCTGAGAATCATCCTGAACGGCGCGTGCGGACGCATGGGCCATCATGTCGCTTCCATGCTTGAGGGGCGCGAAGACATGCGCATCGTCGCGGGCGTCGACGTAAAGCCCGCGCAGTATGCCGATTTCCCGGTCTATGCCGATCTGAACGAGTTTGCCGGCGAGGCGGACGCCGTCGTCGATTTCACGATCGCTCCGGCGCTGGACGCGACGCTTGCCTACTGCCTGCGCAGAGGTCTTAAGCTGATCGTGGCGACCACCGGCCACACGGAAGTGCAGATGGAGGCGATGCGGGAAGCTTCGAAGACCATCGCCGTTTTCAAAAGCGCGAACATGTCCCTCGGCGTTGCGCTGCTTGCCGATCTCGTGCGCAGAGCCTGCGCCGTCCTCGGCGACGGCTACGACGTGGAGGTCGTGGAAAAGCATCACAACCAGAAGATCGACGCGCCTTCGGGAACGGCCCTGATGCTGGCGGACGCCGCCGCGCAGGCGCTTCCCTATGAGGTCGAATACCAGTACAACCGCCACGATGTGCGCCGCGTGCGTCCGAAAAACGAGATCGGCATCCATTCGATCCGCGGAGGCACCATCGTCGGCGAGCATGATGTGATCTTCGCGGGCATGGACGAGGTGATCACGCTTTCGCATACCGCCCAGTCGCGCGCGCTGTTTGCCGCCGGCACCGTCCGCGCGGTCCTGTTCCTCGCGGATAAGGAAACGGGCTTCTATAATATGGACGATCTGGTCCGTTCGATGTGATCCATTCATAGATTTCATGGCATACGCCATTTGGCAAAGGAGAAACGAAAAATGAAAAAGTACAAAGTCGGCATCATCGGCTGCACGGGCATGGTCGGACAGCGCTTTGCGCTGATCCTGAGCCGTCATCCCTGGTTTGAAGTCGCCGCCGTTGCGGCGAGCGCGCGCAGCGCGGGCCGAACTTATGCCGAAGCCGTGGAAGGCAGATGGAAGCTCGACGAGCCGCTGCCCGAAGCGCTCGGCGCGCTCAGGGTATTTGACGCGACGGCGGACGTTGACAAGGTCGCCGGGCTTGTGGATTTCGTATTCTGCGCCGTCGACATGAAGGCGGAAGATACCATGGAGCTGGAGTATCTCTATGCAAAGCATGAGTGCCCGGTCGTATCCAACAACAAGGCCCATCGCTGGACGCCCGACGTCCCGATGCTCATCCCGGAGATCAACGCCGATCACGCGCAGGTCATCCCGTATCAGCGCAAACGTCTCGGCACGGAGCGCGGCTTCATCGCCGTCAAGCCGAACTGCTCGATCCAGGGCTATGTCCCGGCGCTCACCGCGCTGCGCGACCTCGGCATCGAGCGCGTGGCCGTGTGCACCTATCAGGCCATTTCCGGCGCGGGCAAGACCTTCCGCGAGTGGCCGGAGATGCTCGACAACGTGATCCCGTATATCGGCGGAGAAGAGGAAAAGAGCGAGCGGGAGCCTTTAAAGCTCTGGGGCAAACTGGAAAACGGCGTGATCGTCCCGGCGTCCGATCCGGTCATCACGGCGCAGTGCATCCGCGTGCCGGTCACCAACGGCCATATGGCTGCCGTGTTCGCCAGCTTCGAAAAGAAGATCCCGAACGAGGAGATCATCGAGCGCTGGGTAAGCTACCGCGGCAGGGCGCAGGAGCTGGAGCTTCCGTCCGCACCGAAGCAGTTCATCCACTACTTCGAGGAGAACGACCGTCCGCAGACGAAGCTGGACCGCGACCTCGAGGGCGGCATGGCGGTATCGCTCGGCAGACTGAGAAACGACACGGTCTTCGATATCAAGTTCGTCGGTCTCGCGCACAATACGCTGCGCGGCGCGGCGGGCGGCGCGGTGGAAGCCGCCGAGCTTCTCTGCGCGGAAGGCTATATCGACTAAAAAACGGATTTTCGGCCGAAGGGCGCAGCGTCTTTCGGCCGATCCTTTTATTATAGGAATACGGAGAGTACAAAACCTTGTTTACCTTGCTGAAAACCTCCGGCGCAGCGCGCCGCGGCGTGTTCCGTACGCCGCACGGCGAGATCCAGACGCCGGTCTTCATGAACGTCGGTACGCTTGCGGCGATCAAGGGCGCGGTCTCGACCCGCGATCTGGAACAGGTGGGCTGTCAGGTCCAGCTGTCCAATACCTATCATCTTCATCTTCGGCCGGGCGAAGAGCTTGTCCGGGATATGGGCGGGCTGCACGGCTTCATGTCGTGGCCGCACCCCATACTGACCGATTCAGGCGGATTCCAGGTGTTTTCCCTGGCCGAACTGCGCCGCATCCGCGAGGAGGGCGTTACCTTCCATGCGCATACGGACGGGCATCTGATCACCATGACGCCCGAAAAGAGCATGGAGATCCAGGCGGCGCTCGGCTCGGATATCGCGATGGCTTTTGACGAGTGCGTGGAGAATCCCTCCCCGCGCGATTACGTCGCCGAAAGCGCCGCGCGCACGGAGCGCTGGCTCGTGCGCTGCCGCGATCACCTTGAGAAGCTCCGCGCCGAGGGAAGATGCACGAATCCCGGACAGGTGCTGTTCGGCATCAACCAGGGCGGGACCTATGCGGATATCCGCGTGGAAAACATGAAGCGCATCGCCGAGCTCGATCTGCCGGGCTACGCAATCGGCGGTCTCGCCGTCGGCGAGCCGACTGAGGTCATGTACGATATCCTCGAGCATGTTTGTCCCGCCGCCCCGGTAAACAAGCCGCGGTATCTGATGGGCGTCGGGACGCCGTCGAACCTTCTCGAGGGCGCTGCAAGGGGCATAGATTTCTTCGACTGCGTCATGCCCGCGCGCAACGCGCGGCACGGCCATGTCTTCACCTGGCACGGCGTGCGCAACCTGAACAATGAAAAATACGCGCGCGACCCCGATCCGATCGAGCCGGACTGTCCGTGTCCGACCTGCCGAAACTATTCCCGCGCTTATCTGCGGCATCTGTTCAAGGCGGGGGAGTCGCTCTCCGGCCGTCTCGCGACGCTGCACAATCTCTACTTCTACAATAATCTGACGCGTCTGATGCACGAAGCCATCGAGGAAGACCGCTTCGAGGAATTCCGCAGGGCGCATACGGACGAGCTGTCCAGACGGATCTGAATCTTAGCCAGACGGCGCGAATCTGAACACGCTTAAAACGACGTCTTTTCGCCGCTTTTTGCCCTTTCCTCTTTGACGGGCGACAGCCCGCCTGCATCGGAAAAGACAAAAATCGACTGAAAATACTTGTTTTAAGTCCGCAGGAGTTTTTACGGGGCAAATTCGCGTCAAGGCAAGGAAAACACCGCAGAGAATACTTTGTGTATTATCAAGGCGTTTGACGCTGGATTGGCGTGAATTTGCCCGTAAAAACCGAGTTCGAATTCGCACCGTCCGGCAAAGGAGGAGAAAGTCATGAAAAAACTGTATCTCGGCGCGGCTTACTATCCCGAAGTCTACGGCAAGGACCTTCCGACGCTGTCGGAGGATATCCGCTGGATGAAGGAGGGCGGCTTCAACGTCATGCGCATCGCGGAATTTTCGTGGTCGAGCATGGAGCCGCACGACGGCGTCTTCGACTTCACATGGCTGCACCGCATCGTCGATACCCTCGGCGAAAACGGGATCAAAACGCTGATGTGCACCCCTTCCGCCACGCCGCCCGCGTGGCTGACAAAGAAATATCCGGAGATCCTCGCCGTGGACGACCGCAGACGCAGGCAGCACGGCGAACGCCGCCACTGCTGCTCGAACGCGCCGGTCTTCCGCGAATACACGCGCCGCATCGTCGAAAAGATGGCGCTGGAATTCGCGCATGACCCGAATGTGATCGGCTGGCAGCTCGACAACGAGATCTCGCCCATGCGCCGCGGCTGCGCGTGCGGGACGTGCATGCGTCTTTTCCATGACCGGCTCCGGGAGAAGTTCGGCTCGGCCGAAGCGCTCAACCGGGCGTGGAACCTCGGCATGTGGAGCCAGGAATACGAAAGCCTCGAGGACGTGCCGCATCCGGACGCGCAGACCTGGTCGAATCCGTCCCTGATCCGGGAATACATTGATTTTTCCTCCGATTCGCACGCGTCTTTCCTGCACATGCAGGCGAAGACGCTGCGCGCCTGCGGCGTGACCGCGCCGATCGGCACCGACATGATGCCGATCTTTACCCAGCATTATTCGAAGACCGTCGCGCCGCTCGACGTGGTGCAGTTCAACCATTACAACACCCTTGAAAACCTCTGGCAGGCTGCGTTCTGGTTCGATTATATGCAGAACCTCAAGCCGGAGGTCCCGTTCTGGAACACCGAGACCTCCACAAGCTTCAACGGCTCCGCCGCGGCGCCGGATTCGCGCTATCCGCTCGGCTTCTGCCGCATCAATTCCCTGCTGCCCTATGCCTTCGGCGGCGAGATGAACAGCTACTGGCTCTGGCGGCAGCATCCGTCCGGGCATGAGCTGATGCACGGCTATGTCCTGAGCACACAGGGAAGGCCCGTCTACAACTTCGGGGAGATCCGGGAGGTCTCGGAGATCTTAAACAAGACCGAGGATTTCCTTGCCTCCGCAAAAGTGAAGGATACGGGCTTTGCCATGAGCGTTTCCTGCACGGCGGGCGTCATGTTCCAAGCTTCCCCGACCGTTTCCGGCTTCGATTACCGGCAGGCGCTTCTTGACCGCTTCGGCGATTTCATCGGATCGGGCATGCTCCCGCAGCTTTTGGAGACCGATCATCCGCTCGACGGCGTCCGGGTCCTGTATTCGCCGTATCTGATGACGCTGGAGCAGGGCGATTTCGCCGCGCGTCTGGAAGACTGGATCCGCGCGGGCGGGATCTGGATCGCCGGCCCGCTGACCGACATCCGGGACGCGCATATCGCCAAGTACCCCGACTCTCCCTACGGTCTGATCGAGCGTCTGACCGGCATCTATAACGATTTCGGCCTTGCCGCCTGCCATATCCCGGCCAGGGTGCGCTGGCTCGGCTGGACGGAGTGCGACGCCGGGATCTGGACGGACGTCTTTACCCTGAAGGAGGGTATGGAGGCGCTCGCGGTCTATACCGGAGCGTCGGAGCCGAGCCCTGTCGAGGGCCGCGCGGCCGCCGCTTTCTGCCCGGTGGGGAAGGGCGGCGTGATCGTGCTCGGCACGCAGCCTTCGCGCGAGGCGCTTCTGGAGCTTGTCGATTATGCCTTTGAAAAAGCGGGGCTTGAGCCGGGCGTCACAGGCACGGACAACGTGCTCGCTGTAGAGCGCTCCGGCGCGCAGGAGGGCCTGATCCTTGCCGAAGTCGGGTACCGGGAAGGCGCCGT
>JAEEGL016492550.1_pt1 | contig 10656 bp, 8 predicted proteins | sample 9134231 | NCBI WGS metagenome assembly JAEEGL01 (sample SAMN16246548, study PRJNA631951) | gut metagenome | biome: gut microbiome; feature: rumen; material: fiber-attached | host: Bos | place: Iran: Karaj | collected 2018-10 | reverse complement strand
GACAGGCAGCATCAATATTACCAACATAACGGGAGGATACCGCATAGACATTACAGGTGAAGGATACGACACATGGGCTGACACCCCGCAGACCGAGGCTGTTTCCATCTATTACCAAGGGCCGCTGAACGACTACAATACAGTGGAGTAGAGCAGGCTGAAGATGTCGCGGAGCATCTGTTGCTCGCTTTCGGGGAGATGCCCGATGGCGGGCGGCTCATGGATGCTGGCAGCGGTGAGCAACCTCTCTGCTTGGGCGATGGCCTCAGGGAAGAGGCTGTCGGAGGCGATGGCGACGGAACGGATGATGCCGACAGCCTCGTCCACTTGCACGTCAACCTCTACCTCACCCCAGTCGAATTGTGCCGAACGCTGTGCCTCAAACTGCTGCCAGCGACCATATTTCCATTCGGGCGAGGCAAACTCGGCACTCAGCTCCTGCACCTCGGAACGGGTGGCGAGGGTGTCGAAGTCAATCGTTTGCAATGGAGAACCATATTCCGCCTCGAAGGCCTGTATGAGGTTGGGAATGATGTTCTGCGCCGTTATCTCTGGCACCAATTCGGAGAGGTTGACCACACGCGACTGCACCGATGCCACACCGTGCTTCTGCAGTTTGGCGGGCTTGACTTTGAGGTATCGTTGCAGTTGCTCCACATCGGTGCGGATAAGGATTGTTCCGTGGTGCAGCCGCTGCTGCCTGCCTTTGGCAAAGGCATTGCCGGAGAACTTGCGACCCTGGCATAGCACATCGTTGCGGCCACTAATCTCGGTGTCGAGCCCATACGATTCTACAGCCCGTTGCAGCACAGCGAACTGGCGCGTAGTGTCGTACATCTCATACGGCACTACAAACGAGAAGTTCAAGTTTCCCAAGTCGTGAAAAACAGCTCCTCCCCCCGTGCGGCGACGCATCAAGAATCCACCATCGGCCTCAAGTTGGGCTACGTTGCATTCGGAGTAGGGATTTTGATTCTGACCGATAACCACCGTGCGACGATTTTGCCAGAGGTACATAATTATATCACCATCTGAAGGTTGCGACAGCAAATAGTTCTCAACAGCAATATTGAGATAGGGATTCGTCTGGTTGGAAATAATCAGTTTCGGCACTACAGTCTGAATGAGACATTAATATAATTGGCTGCTTGGGCGAGGTGATAACCGTTGCGTGAGAAAGCAAACTCGAACTTCTTGGCACGAATTCCAAAACCGATGGAAAATCCGGAAAGATTGAAGGCATCGGCAGCTGTCATTTCCACCATTTGACGGTAGCTATATCCCAAGCGGGCAAAAACGGTCTGCCTGATATTGAGTTCGATACCCACATTGAAATGGCGAAATAGCTTGTCGGCAAAGGCCGCCACAGCCGAGGGGCCCGTCACTTCGCCCGTGAAGGGGTCGGTATGAGTGGTGGGATTGAGTGGGTCGTCGTAAGTCAGGTCCCATGTTTGCAACTCGGTGAGGGCGAACATGAGCCTAAATGGTGCATCCTGCAACTTGTAGGAGCCTACCATCGACAGCTCAAAAGGCAACCGCTCAGGAGTGCCGGCGAAGGTCAGCACCTGGGCTCCGATATTACGACCCATAAGGGTGGCTGCAAACGATTTGTCTAATGACATGAAGGTGGCAGCCAAGTCGATGCCGAAAGCGACAGCGGTGTAGTTCTCATAATGAGAAATCACCGGCTTGAAATTGGCACCGATGGAAACATAATCATCTATAGCACGTCCCCAACCGATGGAAAAAACATAGTCGGCTGCTGTGAAAGAGCCTGTGGGATTGTCTGCCTCGTCGTAACCCTCAAAGCGCCCATAGCTGTCGAACAGAAGACCAAAGGTAAATGACCCGAGTTGCTTGAAATCGCGAGAATAGGCGAGCGACCCAAAGTTGGCGCCGGCAAAGAGGTTGGTGTATCCAACGGCTAGACGATTGTTGTGGAGGCTAGTGACAAGAGAGGGGTTGCCCAAAGTAAGCGACACATCGTCATCATACAAGGAAAGGTAGTCGAATCCCAATCCCGCAGAGCGCGCACTCGTGGGCAGATCTAATACCGAATAGGCTGCAACGCTCGATGATTGTGCCTTTAGGATATTGAGGAATGGAGAAAAAAAAGAGAGGATTATGGCGCATATTGCAATACGCCATAGTCCTCCTTTTTCTTTAAGAATCTTATTCTTCAATAGTCAATTAAACGATGAGAGTTTAATAGTGAACAATGAGAAAGTATACACTCTATTCAAAGGTCACTAACAAACACATCAACACCTCAATGTTTCTTATTGCGCTCGTGACGCATGAGGTGACTGGGTTCGAGAGCCATACGGTCTGTCTCTAACAGCGAAGCCACGCCTTCGTCAACACGACGTTTGGCCTCGCAAGCCTCGCAGTGGCACTCCTCATGGTATTCGCGCGGCTCGGTATAGGTGGTGATGACACCCTCGAAGTTACGCAAGATGACCTTGTCGGGACTCTGAGAGATGACATACTGGGGCATGACGGGGGTCTTGCCGCCACCGCCGGGTGCATCGACCACAAAGGTCGGTACAGCGTAGCCGCTGGTATGGCCGCGCAGGTTCTCGATAATCTCGATACCTTTGCTTACAGGCGTGCGGAAATGCTCCAAGCCCATCGACAGGTCGCACTGGTAGATATAGTACGGACGCACACGGTTGCGCACCAGTTCGTGCATCAGTTTCTTCATCACGTGGACACAATCGTTCACGCCGCGCAGCAACACGGTCTGGTTGCCCAGAGGAATACCTGCGTTGGCCAATTTGGCAAGAGCGGCCTCCGCCTCGGGAGTCATCTCGTTGGGGTGATTAAAGTGGGTGTTGAGCCAAATAGGATGGTACTTCTTGAGCATGTTCACCAAGTCGTCGGTAATACGCTGCGGGCAGACCACGGGGGTACGGCTGCCGATACGTACTATCTCCACATGGGGAATGGCACGCAGGCGCTGGATGATGTATTCCAGTTTCTTGTCGCTCACCATCAGTGCATCTCCACCACTCAGCAGCACGTCGCGCACAACGGGAGTCTTCTCAATGTATTCAAGGCACTTCTCGATGCGGTCAACGGGAGACTCGTCGTCCTTCTGACCAGCAAAACGACGGCGGGTGCAGTGACGGCAGTACATGGAGCACATGTCGGTGATGAGGAACAACACGCGGTCGGGGTAACGGTGGGTAAGTCCGGGTGCGGGGGAATCCTCATCCTCGTGCAGGGGGTCGTTGAGGTCGGCGGGGGCGATATTGCATTCGGCACCCTGAGGAATGGCCTGACGACGGATAGGGTCGTACGGGTCGTTGGGGTCAATAAGGCTTAGGTAGTAAGGCGTGATGGCCATACGAAATTTGGCAAGTGCCTGCTTGATGCCTTCGGCCTCTTCGGGTGCGAAGGTGAAGTACTTACTCAGTTCCTCAAAGGTTTCAATACGGTTTTTCACCTGCCACGTCCAGTCGTTCCACTGCTCGTCGGTGACGGTGGGAAAGAGTTCTTTTCTGCGGTTAACTTTCATATCTATTGTATTATTTATCTTTGGAGCCTGCGGGAGGGTCTCCCCTACCCGCAAGCTAGATTGTTGGTCTGACCGGTCGGACTAGTCTGACTGGTCGGACATTATTAGGCGTAGAGCTCTTCAAAGATCTTGCGCAGCTTGGGACTCTCGCGGAGTTCCTGCAGGGTGAACTCGGCGTGGCCCTTGGTGTAGCCGTTACCCATAATCATGTTCACGTCGCTGCCGATACCTTCGGCACCAAGGCTGGCCTTGGTGAAGCTGGTGGCCATGCTGAAGAAGTAGACGATACCGTCATCCTTGGTGCAGAGCACGGCGGTCATCTCCTGGTCGGGCACATTCACGCAGTTGATGGTGACATCGGCCATCTTGCCGTTGGTCAGCTTCTCAACCAACTCGTACACCTGAACGGGAGTCATGCCAGCTGCGCTCTCCACAATGTCGCAGAAGCCGAGGTCCTTGATTCTCTGGGTGCTCTTGGGGCTGTTGGCAATACCGATGACCTTACCGGTCACACCCACACGCTTCTTAGCCTCGTAGCAGCAGAGCATACCGCTCTTACCACCAGCGCCGAGGATAACAACGGTCTGGCCATATTGGCAGAGCTTGGCGGTCTGGGCGGGAGCACCGGCGACGTCGAGGGCACTCAGAGCCAGCTTCTCAGGCATATCGGTAGGAATCTTGGCATAGATACCGCTTTCGAAGAGGATGGCCTTACCCTTGATATCGACCTGGTCGACATCGGGACGGATTTCAATAATCTCGTCAATGCGCAGAGGAGTGAGGCTCAACGAAACGAGGGTGGCAATGCGGTCGCCTTCTTTGAGGTCGATTTTGCCCTTCAGGGCATCACCAATCTTCTCAACTTTACCGAGGAGCATACCACCCGAACCGGTACGACGGTTACGATGCTTGCCCTGCAGTTCCACATTCAGGAACATCTCTTTCTTCACCTCTTCCATGATTTTCTCCTGGCTTGCGCCTTCACCGGCCTGCTGCTTGGCATAGTTGTGAATGTCGGTAAACGAAGCAGAGTCGATGTTGAGGGTCTGAACGTCGATGAGAATCTCATTGTCGTAGAGAACGTCCATATTGTTATCCAACTTGTTTGCGGGCTGGGGAAGAACGCCCTTGGGTTCGATGACACGGTGTGTGCCGTACTTGTTGCCTTTTGGTTGCATGTTATTATACTTATTTTATTGATAATTAATATTGTATTTTAAAACTAGCCACTTTTAAAACATACAAAGATACGCATTTTTTTTGAAACGGCAAGAAAAAAGTACAAAACGGCGTAAAATCAATAGATTTAAGAAGGATTGGTCGCAAGTCGATTCATTCGAAAAAAGTAACAAATATTGGACCAAAACAAATAAATTCACTCCAATTCAAATAATATTCGTATTTTTGCACCCAAATTCCGGCGAGAGTCTGTGTGCCGGAAAAATGCAAGAAAAGCATTGCGATACTGTCCTGTTATCGAAATACGCCAAATTTCAAGAAGGAGGACGGAGCATTCATGCTTTCGCTTGTTGTGTATGCTATAGGCTTTTAGGCCAAGGCATATCCACAGGCGTGAGATATGTTCTATAAACCCCGTTCCTTCAAAGGTGATTGGCGTTACCTCGATAACAACGGACATGAGTACATAACCTCATGCCTTTTCTTTTTGTTTATACTTAACGTTTCGTTGGAGGGTCGGAGCAGAACATTAATTATTATGAATACAGAAGGAACCATGAAAGTGAAACACCAATCTGAATTCGAAAGAAGCGAGGGAAATGCCATGAAACAAATAACAAATCAATCAATTATTGATGATTTTGACCCTCAAGAGAACGTATTGTCATTATTAGAAAGAATCATCGGTTCTGATGAAAAACCAGCAAAAGTTGAAAAGAAGAAACTTGCGGATGGTTCAATTTATTCCGGTGAGGCAAGATTATGTCACGACGGATTTTATATACCTTATGGTTGGGGGCAAAAATATGTCAGCAAGGACCTGGAACTTACTGGATTTTGGCGCGATGGAAACCTGAACGGTGTTTGTTACATAAACATGCACCATTCAATGGTAACTGGTCATTTTGTTGACAGTACACCTGATGGCTGGTGTCTTAGCATCGAAAGTGGTAGAGGATTTGTGTTTGGCGTTTTCAAAGCAGACGATTGTGTATATTCTTTAGGAGAGGCTGTGTCATGGATGATGAAAAGTATAAACTTAGGACTAAAAATGAGTTCTGTTAAGAAACAAATCCTTGTTGGGCAAATTACTAATAGCCATGCTACGGGATTCCACTTTATGAACAATGGTGATGTGTATGTTGGGACTGACGATTATAGACTTGAAAAAAATGGCTATTTCTTCAAGTTTACTCATGATGGTTACATTCAAATTGGTAAATTTGAAAAAGGAAACCTTATAGAACCCATGACGGCAAAAGACGTTGTTAAAGCCAATGGCGTTTTACCATCACTTCTGACAGTAAATGTAGATACAAATAAAAAATATTTTAATTAACCACTTTATTCTATACTTATTATGGGACTATTCAATTTCCTCAATAAAAAAAAGGAACAGATTGAACTCCAAGAGCTGCTTCGTTTACAACGGGAATCAACTGAGAAATGCAAAGCCAATGAACAGCAACGTCAAACAGAGTCTCGTCGCTGTGATGAAGAACATCACCGTCAAGAATTAGTTCGACAGCAAACAGAAGAAAAACGTAAACAAAACAAGGCTCTTAACAATAATGAGCAATCCTCTAACACCCCCCAAAGTGCGGCTCAAATAAAAGAGCCTAATACTAATATGCTGCCAACAAACGAGGCTGTATCCGAACAGTTACAACACATAGCCAGCCAAGCTAACTGGTCGTTAAACACCGGTAATCAGCAAGCAACCATAAATTATATGAATGCACTTTTTGATGCTTGCTATGGCAGAAATGGTTATCGTCTTCTCCAAATATCAGACGACACAACGCAGGTTGTTGGGCTAGCCTTTACTAGTATTGCCCGCCATTTAGATTTTAACGATCCAGACATGAATTCTGTTGCAGCTGAAAACGCACTGTATTGTCTGGCAAGGAACATAATAGCCACGGGCAATACTTATTGTGCACCCGCAATTTTCACCTTGCTTCTTATTCATCCTGATTTGCTTAAAGATAAATTGATTGCAGCCCACTGTGAAATCGCTCAAGAAGATGTTGGTATGCCTATAGGTCTAATGTTAGGTGGTAATCCTTTTAATGCGCCTCATCTCAATAGCTTTAGAGAACAAGCGATCTCGAAACGGATACCGATAATGGCTTATATTTTGCAATTTTTCTATGATGAAGTTAGCCAAGAGTACTCTATTCCTACAGACATGCCTTATCATATTCCAAGCCAATCAGATATTAACAGATATACGAAAATGAAATCTGAATATGGAGGCACAAATAATAGTATACTTACAGAAGGCAAAAGATATTTTTATCAGATTTTCCAAGAATGCCAAAATACACTTCTTAAGACAAAATCAATGTAAACAACTGTTCCTTCCATAATATTCTCCCCCAAATATTGACAACCACTATAGGGGGATAATTGACAAGAAACAACAATTAGTCGTCGGTTACATGATGAAAAAGAATAACGGATAATAAAAAAAACTGTCCCACCAACACGAATACTTCTAAGGGATTGGCGACTGCTACCATAAAGAGGCATCATGGCCACCCCTTTAGTAAGACTATATTCCTGAATAGAGGATAGATAGGATAGACGAGACAGATTTGATAGAAGTTATCCTTCGGTATTTCTTTTGAGTTCGGCTAGTTGTTGACGGAGGAGGGCGTTTTCTTGCTCTAGCTGTTGGAGGCGGGTGCGGAGGGTGTTTATTTCGCGGTGGGCGGCTTCTAGTTCTTCCTTTCGGTCTGAGCGGTAGCCGAGGCGGGCGGCGGTCATGCGCTCTTTGATGCCGCCTTCGGTGACAAATTCCTTTTCTTTCTTTTTTTGGTAGGTTTGCATCATGGTGTCTACCATGCAACAGAGGGTTACCGCTGCGTTTGCAAACTCTTCATCTGTCCAACGCTCAAAGTATGGCTCGTACTCCTCCACCTTGTTGTGCTTTTGGCAGAAGTGTTGCATGGCGGTATAGCGGGGATGGGAGTCGTCCCACAGCGTGAGCTTGTGGCTGCGGAGGTAGTCAAGATAGTCCTCTTTCAGCTCTTTGATGCTGGCACGGGCCACATTCAGCAGCTTTGCCTCCATCTCGGTGGAGGTAACGCCGTCGGCAGAGCCCTCTACAATATTCTGCTTGCCGCTGCGGGCGGCCTGTACCATTTGGTCAACTGTGCGATCGCCGTAGGCAGGGAGAAAACGGCGACAAAATACCACTGTCATATCGTAGAGCGTCACTGTTTTCTGGTAGAACCAAAGATTTTCCCAGCGGGCCTGCTTGCGGAGGTAGTGGTGATTGGGATTGTCTTGCATGGGATTGTTGTTTTTTTAGAGGGGATAGAAGAGATAGATTTGATAAAGAGGATAGATTTTTCTATTCTATCATATCTATCTTATCTATCCCATCTATCATTTCTATTCTATTTCACTATTATTCTCAGGCCGGAGGAGGTGGCGCGGAACTCGGGGGCGTAGAGGCATTGCAGCACGGAGGGGGCAAGGGTGAAGGTGCCGGGGTTGGTGACGTAGTAGTCGGCATCGATGGTGTATTTACCTTTCTCTAGGCGGTCGATGTAGATGGCCTCGTGGCTGTTGTTGACTGCCACATAGTAATGGAGGCTGCCCCAAACCCAGCCAGAGGCTGTGCTGACGGGCTCGAGGCAGGCGGCACGGAAGGCTTTCATCTCGACATACTCCATATTGCGGTCGCAGTTGACAAACAGTCGTATTCTAAAGCGGTCGCCCACATGTAATGGATGCTGGTCATCAACGGCGGTAAGGCTCTCGTCGGGATTGACGCGGTAGAGCTCGCGACGCAGGATGATACCCGTCTCGGAGGCGGGCACTTTGTCCATCTGCTCGGTGTACTGGTAGTAGAGTGCGCCCCACGAGATGCCCTTATTGGGTCGTACGATGGTGGCTGATACCGTGTTGGAGCCCGAAAGAAGCGCAAGGCTGTCATTACGATAGGTGTGCCGTAGATAACCTGCAGAGCCGTCCGCGACAGGTACCCACAGCGTGTCAGTCACATTCTTCCCTCTGACCACAACAGCATCTTCCATTTTAGTTTTTAGTTTATAGTTTTTACCTTCCACCGGCATCAGCGACTGGATGGCACGGAGGGTGGCTATGTCGGAACTCCAGCGGGTGGTCTGTTTCTGTTTGAGGAGCCACTGCTGCATCTGTGCGATGGAGAGGGTGTCGGCGGGCATCACCTCGCGGAAGGTCTCGATGAGCAGTGCCTGTGTCTCTACGGGGCGTTGGTAGTAGAAATAGCCCGCACGGTTGTCGCGCCAGTACATGCCCATCTCGTCGCTGTAGAGGGCTTTCTGCTTGATGCGGGTGACCATCTCGCGCGCCAATTTGGTGTCGCCATTGCGGTGGAAAACGAGGGCTAGCAGGGCTTGGTCGTAGAGAGATGTATAGTTGTTGTAGCGCTGCTTGGCGTTGCCATAGTAGTAGTCGAAAGCCTGCTTCGTGTTCCCTGAGAAGGAACGCCCGACATAATAGCTACGGGTGTAGAGGTAGTCGAGCATGATGGGCTTACACTGGCTGTTGGGGTGCTTCTTGAGGTACTCCATCCATTCGAGGTAATCCTTATACGCCTCCTTGTCGACATAGCCCAATGCCCGCTTGGTTACTTGGGAACTGAGGTCTTTGAGATTACCAAGTCCTTTCAAGATATACTGAGTGACGTAGGTGCTGCCGTAGCGGCCGTCGGGCATCCACGACCAGCTGCCGTCGCTGCGCTGTGCCTTCTGCAACTTGGCGATGGCATCGTCGGTCTGCCGTTTCAAGGCATCGGCATCGTAGTAATTGGCTATACGTTTCAGCCGTTCCACCTCGTTGGTGCCGGCACTGAGCCAGGGTGTCTCGCTGAGGAGGGTCTGCTTGATGTCGCTGTTGCGGAAAAGGGGACTCTCCTGCTCGGTGGCATTGTCGGCACAATGCTTCAGCTCGGGGTATTGATCGGCGATGGTCTTGCCGATGGTGTTGACATAGTAGCTATTGAAAAGGTAGATATTGGAGGGGTTGGCACAGTCGGACATAAAGGGCAGCGACTGGATGGCGAGCCAAATGGGGTTGGCGGTGTACTCGACAGTGAAGCTGACGGGCTGCGCGGTTGTCGAAGTGGGGAGACTCATGGTGTATTGCTTGCTGCCTTTGCCGTTCATATACATCGACACCGACTGCGTGACCGCCTGCCGGTTGGTGAGCAGCGGCAGGGGACCTTGCTCGCCGTCGCTGTGTAGAATCATACCCCCCGCCTTCGGCGTACCCCTCTCAAGAGGGGACGTTGCTCTCGCTACAAACTTATAGGTTGCCACAGTGCCTCCGACAGGGACGGTGACGGGGAACGAAACCGACGCGCTACCCTGGGCGGAAACTTTAATTAATTGAGAATTAAAAATTGAAAATTGAGAATTGGCTGCCGCACCCGGATAATTCTCCATTCTCAATTCTCCATTCTCAATTTCAAAAGAGAAGTCCACCGTGACCGCGAGGTCGCTGTCGGTGAGGTTCATCACCTTTGCCATCAGGGTAGCGGTGTCGCCTTCGCGGAGGAAGCGGGGCATATTAGGCTGAATCATTAGCTGCTTCTGTGTCACCAATGTGCGCTCCAACGTACCGACAGCAAGGTCTTGTGTCCATGCCATGCCCTTGATGTTCCACTGCGTGAGCAGGTCGGGAGCGGTGAAGCTGTAGCTCACCGTGCCATCCCTGTCTGTGCGCAGGGTAGGCTCGAAGAATGCCAGCGTGCTGAGGTTAGAGCGGATGTAGGGCAGCTCCTGCTCCTTGCCCAGTGACATATCTATATCTCCTCTTATATCTCCTCTTCCAACTTCAAACACCATTGTTCCCATTTGTTCTATCTCAGCATCATTCTCCACAACAACCAAGTCGGTGTTCACTTCCATAGGTTCTTCGGCCTCGAATGAATCAGCAACTTCATAGCTTTTTGCCCTTTT
>JAEEGL016037706.1_pt1 | contig 10656 bp, 7 predicted proteins | sample 9134231 | NCBI WGS metagenome assembly JAEEGL01 (sample SAMN16246548, study PRJNA631951) | gut metagenome | biome: gut microbiome; feature: rumen; material: fiber-attached | host: Bos | place: Iran: Karaj | collected 2018-10 | reverse complement strand
TCAACCGGCTGCTGCCGCCGATGCCGATGTTCGGGCGGAAGGCCGCCGACGCCTACGCCGCGAAGATGGAGGCTGTCGCGGAGGCGCTCCGCGCCCTATTCGCCAAATACGAAGGCGTGTGCGCCGTGGAGGAGGAACCGCGGCCCTTCCGCTACGTCCCTCCGCGCCAGGAGTATCTGGAACCGCTTCTGGCTGCCGAAGGCCCCGCGCCAGACTGGGATGGCGGAGCCTAGAGACTGGTGTCTGCCCGCGACCCCGGCGGCGAGTCATGCGCCCGTCTGGCGCGGTGTTGCCCCCGCCGAGTTCCGCGCCCAAAACAGGGCCGCAAAGGCCGCCGGCGCAGAGACCCGCACCCCCAATGAGAATTGCTAGAGGCGTTCGCGCAGTCTTGTCGCGAAGCCGAAACCATGATACCATTTCTCCCATGAAACTTTTCCTCCTCCGCAGGAACCCCGCCATCTCGTCCTGGAAAGACGCCGACTTCCGCAAGGCACTTGCAGCATGCCGTGCGGGATGCAACTGCATGATGAATTGGAGCGTCCGGGATTGGCAGAGTCTCGCGCCAGGCGATTGGACTCTGTTATGCCGCGTCGGCACGGGCGATGGAGACGGCATCGTCATGGCCGGCCGTTTCACCGGAGTCGTATACGAAGATGATTCGTGGTTTGAAGCAGTTGGATGCAGCATCATTGGGATGAACGGTTTCCGTATGAATGGTGACTCCGAGCAACGAACGCTTGACTTGGTTCGGGATTGGTTCGCGAACCATCCGAATTCCTCCATTAAAAAAGTGTATCTCATTGACAAAAGAACCGGTTTCAAGTCCGCAAAATAGGAAGGAGCATGAAAACCAGCCGGGTTGGTGCGCCTCCGAATGCGGTGCGCCCGGCGCGGGGCGGCGCCTCAGGCGCGAATACAGTGCCCAGTAAAGCCATGTCCGTATGGACAAGTTCTTTCGTGGAACGAGAGCCACGAAAGTTTTTGACTCGTGTGCGCTCCAGCTGGAGGTTCGCGCCCTCACGGGAATGCGGTTCGTGACCGTTGGCAGCATCGCCATGCGCCAGGGGGATGTTCGCCGGTTCGGCAAATTCCTCCAGGATGGAAGCATCGTCATCCCGTACGACGGCGGGAACTCCTTCCGGTGGTCCTCCCGGCGCGTCGAGAAAGGGTCCAAACCGGATCCGTCCTACGCAAAGCCAACCGAACTCGTCCTCCTGTCGGGCGACGGATACCGCCAAATCTCGTTCAAGGAACTCGTGTAAAAATACTTTTCGACCATGTACGATCAATTCTTCTTCAACAAGCCCTTCCAGCTTACACCCAGCGAAAAGGCGCTGTTTCTCGACTGCGCCGACAAGGCGACGGCTGCGCTCAAGCGGAACCAGAAAAAGGACTCCTTCTGGTGGCCCGGTTCGGGAATGCGGTTGCTCGGCGGGCTCGCCACCTACGCATTCCTCCTTCGCCACATCGCCGCAGGTCGGCGCGTCAGTTACTTCGCCCCGTTCCATCCCGCAGGATGCATGGCCGCGTTTCTCGGACACGCCGAGATCTTGCCACATGGCGTCCCTCTTGAAGCGCTCTCATGGGGCAAGTCTTCAGAAGAATATTGCGGGAATTTCCTCGGCGGGCTCCGCGTCGGCAGGTCTCTTTCCTTCCGCGATGTCGTAGAGTTCCCGGTGCGTCTCGATGATGCCCGCCTCGAAATCCTCGTACGGGCGCTGCGTCACGTCAACGATGCCGATCTGGTAGTTTTCGCCGTCGAACCGCCCGAGATACGCCTGGTCGTTCAGCGTAAAGTAGTGCGCCCCGAGGCACATCGGATGCGCCGCCGCGCGCTGCATGTAGTAGCGGTACGCGCGTCCGCGCTCCTTCTGGGTCGTCACGCCGCGGATGCCGGTCGCATCCAGCCCCCGGTCGAGCGCCCCGAAGTGGAACTCCCCAATCATTACGGGCTTTCCCACAAGTGTTGAAAAGCTCTCGATGGCCGGCGTGGGATCCATGGAATAACAGTTGAAGCTGAAGACGTCCGTGTACTCCGCCCCCGCTGCCAGCTCCTTCGAGGAAAGCCACGCATACCGGATTCCAAGGTTGAGGTGGTCCGGGTCGATTGCCCGGATTGCCTCCGACGGCACCCGGATGAACTCGCGGATCATCACTTCGGAGAACTTGTTCAGCGTACGGCGACCCGCTTCGGTGAACCCGAGCGTCGAAACCGGGCGGTCCATGTCCTCGAACGAGGCGTAGCCAGCGCCCCATTCGGCGTTCAGGGCGTCAATCGTGCCATATCGCTCGCGCATGAAAGCAATGAGCGCTCGGCGGGAATGGTTCGGTTTCTCGCATTCAAGCGCGCAGGCCGCGATGTTGAGGTCGTTCACGAACGCCCATTGCGGCTCGTTGCCGAGGAAATAGCCGATGAGAGACGCCTTTCCGCGATGCCGCTCGATCTGCCGTGCCCACGTCTTCGCGTTTTCCGCGAACTCCGGCGAAAGCGTGTCGGGAAAGTCGCGAAAGATGTAGGTCTCCGTCTTCGGATAGCCGTTCATGATGGTCACGTGCGGTATGTCGTACTGTTCGGCGAAGACGATGTCCGACCAGCAGGCGACGGTGTTGAACCCCCACCGGACCATGCGGCGCGCGGTCATCTCCCGCCACTTCGCGTTGTACTCGTCCCCGAACACCCGCCAGAGGTTGTGCCGGTGCCATGAGAAGAAATCCCCGTGTACCCATCCGGCAGAGGCCGGATCCAGCTCGCCCGCAAGGGAGCGGATTCCCGTGAGGTTGGCGTCGCCGTCGATGGATACGCAGTCGAGGCCCATGGAGAAGAACGCGTACCCGTCGGGGTCGGCTAGGAGCCAGCGGTCTCGCCACTTCTGGAGGGTGAAGAATCCAGTTCCGTCCGTGAGTTTCAGCGAGAGATCGCCGCCCCACCGCGAACGGCCACCGTCCTCCCGCTTCGGGGGCGGCGCTTCGAAGACTGCGCGCATCCGGACAGCCATTTCGTTGAAGGATCTGGTCTTCCCGGGCCAGTCGGCGATGGCCTTCTGCCCCATTTCGTCGACGAGGGTCCGCGACTCGACCGGGAAGTCCGGTTGCGCGTCGTACACGCCGAAGGACGCTATTTGAAACGTCACGTCATCCGGGGCGTCCGCAGAGGCAACGGTGAAACGCACGGCGTCGCGGTAGTCGATCGGCGCGCCCTGGGTAACGGACTTCAGCTTGCCCGGCGTCCGCCGGAGAAAGAGTATTTTCCCCTCCGCAACGGAGATCGGCAGGGCGATGCGGGTGCGGATCCCGGCGAGGACGCCCATCTTCACGCCGCACATCCGGCCGTCCGCCGTGGTGAAGTACCAGCTGAAGACCGCGGACCGTGCGCCGGTGCAGGTCACGTCCATGGCGACCCAGCGGTCTCCGCCGAGAGGAACGCCCGTGAGCGTGCCGTCCTTCATCGGGACCGTAAGGCTACCTTTCCCGTTCGGAAACGTGAAGAGATTCCCGGAGATGACTACGCCATCCGGGACGAGAGTGTCGAGGGGAATGGGTGTGTATCCGTTTGCCATAGCTGTTTCTCAAACCAAGCTGACGTTCTTGATTCCTTCGGGATATGAAATCATCGGTGCGTCTCCTTCGGTTGGTGACCGTTGTAGCGGGGAGCGCGCGCTTTCAGCGCCACCCAGCAGACGCCCCCCACAGCCGCCCAGAAAAGAATTGCCCCGAAGACGAGAAAGCCCGTTGCGGCGGCCTGGGCGTCGGTGGCGCCAAGCGACTGCAGAAGCGTCGCCGTGGTAGCCTCGCGCAGCCCCACGCCGCCCGGGGTGAGCGGCACCATCGCGACGGCGTTGGAGAGCAGCATCGCCGCGAACGCCTCGCCCAGCGGGACTTCCACCCCCGCTGCACGCGCCATCGCCACCCCGCAGAGGGCCGCGACGACATGGTTGAGAACCGACAGCAGGAGGACGGGGCGAAAGTGGCTCCTCGGCCTCGGCCCGAGGCCGCCGCACACGCGGCAGATGTCCTCCCAGACCGCGGCCAGCGGCGCCAGCCGTCTGCATAGCGAAGGGAAACGCCGTTGAAGCTGCATGCGGCGCGCAATCCAGTGCCAGTTCAAGCAGAGGAGCACCGCGGTCAGGCACCAGGCCGCGAAGAGGGCGAAAAACAGTGTCATGCACAGGCGCATCAGGTCGGGCCTGGACCGGAAAAACAAGACGGAAAGCCCCAACGGGATGAAGAGCGAGAGCAGGCCGATGACGCGCTCCACGCCGATGCTGGCGACGGCGGCGAGGCGCCGGCCCGGAAAGCGCGCGACCACCACCGCCGCCTTCACGACATCGCCGCCCGTTGCCCCGGTGGCGAACAGGCTGCAGAAATGCCCCGCCAGATAGAGCCGCAGAGTCTCGCGGAAGGGAAGAGGCGTTTTGAAGTCCCGCAGCAGCAGCCACCAGCGCACGGTGCCGGCCGCGAGGGAGACCCCAAGCAGCACGATGCCGAGCAGCAGCCACCCCGGCCGCGCGAGCGCTTCGCCGAAGGCCGCGAGCATGGCCGCCTTGTCGCCGACTCTCGCAATCGTCCACACTGCCAGCAGCACGGCAAGCAGGGCGCCTAAGGCGGAGAGAATCCGGCGTGCCAAGGCGGTGCGGTGCGGGGGCGGGGGAGGGGAGTCGGGCATTGGATACGGTGGTGCGGGGGCGCTAGGAGCGGACGCAGAGACGTCCGCCGTCGATGACGTGGTTCGTCCCGGTCACGAAGGCGCCTTTCTCCGAGGCGAGGTAGAGGGCGAAGTCGACCACTTCGGACGGGTCGGCGGCGCGGCCGAGGAGCGTCTTCATGTTCGCCATGCCGGGGCGGGTCAGGACGGGGCCGGGCGAGACGCAGAAGGCGCGCACGCCGTGCGGGGCGCCGGCGAGGGCCAGCCCCTTGGCGAAATTGAAGAGGCCGCTCTTCGCGGTGCCGTACATCGCTCCGGAGCCGTCGCCCTCGAAGCCGGTGACGGAGCCGAGCAGGCAGATGGCCCCGCCCTTCTGCTTGACCATGGCCGGCATGCAAGCGCGCGCCATGTAGACGGGGCCGCGCAGATTGACGTCGATGCCCCAGTCGAGCACCTCGCGAGGCTGTTCGTAGAAGGGGACATGGCTGTTGCAGCAGCGCGCCTCGTAGCCGCCGGCGAAGCAGAACAGCAGGTCGATGCGGCCGAAGCGCTGGAGGGCGAAGGCTGCGGCGTCCTGCGCGTCCTCCCAGCGGCGCACGTCGCAGAGGCGCGGCACGGCCTCGCCGCCCGCTGCGCCGACGGCGGCGTTTGCGGCGATGGCATCCGCCTCCCGTGCGAGGGCCTCCTCGTTGACGTCGCACATTACGACCCTGGTCCCGGCAGCAACAAGTTCCTTCGAGGCGAGAAGCCCCATTCCGGAGGCCGCGCCGGTAATGACGGCGACCTTGTTTTCAAAGTGCAGATCGATCGTTTTCATGGCATGGTGAACCGGAGGTTTTCGAAGACGCCTTTCAGATTGGCGAGCGGCGGCATGGGAACAGCGTCTCGCGGGTCGAGCTTGGCGAAGGTGAGGGCGATGCCGAGGGACGGGGCGATCAGCCGGTGGAGGGCGCCGAACGCGCCGGAGACGAGATGGACGAAAGGCGTCTTCAGCTCGCGGCGGCAGAGGAACGTAGCGCGCAGGGCGTCGAGGAATTCCTCCTCGGTGTCGGCGGTCTGGACGAGCTTCACGATGTCGGCGCCGCGCCGCTCGAAGTCGCGAAGCTGCGCGAGGACCTCCCCGGGCGGGGCGAAGGCGTAGAGGTGGGCGGAGACGATGACCTGGCCGCCGGCGGCGTGGATTTTCGAAATCAGGCGCTTCTGCTTCGCGATGGCGGAGGGCCTGCGCGTCCACTCGCGGGGCGAGGGGTCGTAGAGGTCGCCCATCACGTCGATGCAGGCGGCGCCGGCCTCCAGCGCGGCGAGGAGGTCCTTCTGGCGTGCGTCGTCGTCCAGCCCGAGGATGTCGTTGCGGTACAGACAGCACATCGTGGGGAGGGGGGTCGCGTCCATAAGGGGGCGTAGTTTTTCGACCCTGCGCTCCTCGCGCGGGAGGTTTTTTAGCTCCACGCAGACGGCGTCTGCGCCGTTCCAGTGGGCGGCGCGGGCGCTGCGCACCAGCTCGGTCACGGAGCCGTCGGCGAAAAGCCCGGTGAAGAGGGGCGCCCGTTCCAGGGGGAATCGTTTTCGTGTCATGGTGGCGTGTTCTTCGTTTCGTTGCACGTTTCCATCGTACCAGACGGACGGGTGAGCCGCAAGTTCGAAAAGGGGCCGGGTTTGCAGCAATTCTCAGTCTGGGTTTCGGGGGCTTTGCTCTTTCTCGCCACTTGACGAGAAGACCAACTTGACGCCCCCCTCCGAGGGGGGTGCCCCGCAGGACGCCCGAGCCACAAGCGCCTACTGGCGAGGCGTTTCCTTCCTCTTTGATATTCGTTCTCGCACAATCTGCTCTATCTGACCAGCGACAGTCGCGATGTCATCGTCGATGGCGTGTCAAAAGAGCGGATGTAGCGATGCACGGAGTACTCCCCCCGGCGCTTTGCGCCACCCCCCTCTCGGAAGGGGGCGTGCAGAGAAGTCTCGTCACATGGCGATACAAGAGCAAGCCCCTCTCTCAAAATGAGAATTGCTGGCGGATTTGAGCGCGGCGGGGAATTAAGGTATACTGCCAGCAGTTGGCCCCGAAACCCCATTCCGGGCAACCTCCCCATGCACGCACAGCAAGACCCCACAGACATGAACAAGACCTCCGCAGGATTCCTCGTCGGCGCCACCCTTGCCGCGTCCTCCACCTTCGCCGGCGTCTTCGGAACGCCCGTCCTCCTCCCCGACGTGAAGTCGGCCTTCGCCCTCGCCATCGACCGCAACACCCTCTACTGCGGCGGAGGGTCGACGCTCTACGTGTTCGACATCTCCCGCCCGGCCGAACCACGTCTTCTCTCCAAGCTCGGGGGCTTTTCGGGCTTCCGCCAGATGGCCGTCGATGGCGGCCTTCTCGCCATCTCCTCCCGCGGCTCCGGCGCCTGGCTCGTCGACGTCTCCAACCCCGCCGACGCAAAGCTCCTCTCCCACTACGACTCCGTCGAGCAGGCCACCGGCATCGAAATCGCCGGCAACCTCATGGTCATCGGCGAGCGCGGCACCGGAGTCGAGTTCGTCGACATCACCGACCGCGCGCACCCCGAGCACATCCGCATGCTCAAGACCCAGGAGGCGCAGTCGTGCCGCTACCGCGATGGCGTCGTCTACTCCGGCGACTGGCACTCCGGCAAGGTGAACCTCATCGACGTGCGCGACCTTTCGAAAGCCGAGATCGTCTCCGCCGCCGAGATGCAGGGCTACGGCGACGGATTCGACCTCGACGGCAAGTACCTCTACGCCTCCACCGGCCACCACCGCAAGCGCGGGCCGATCGCGGACAACCGCCATCCCGACAACTTCGGCACGGGCCACGGCGTCGAAATCTGGGACCTCTCCGATTCGCAGAAGCCCCGCTTCCTCTCGCGCGTCCAGTTCCCGACGTTCTGGCGCCACGGCGACGACTGGTGGACCTGCCGCGAGTCCGGCGGCTGGCTCTTCTGCTCCGACACGCACAACGGGCTCTATGCCATCGACGCCCGGAACCCAGAGAAGCCGGTCATCGCGGATCGCTTCGTCGACAAGGACCCGAAGGACGACGAGGCACCCTCGCGCTGCATCCACTCGCTCGCCGTGGGCGACGGCGCCGTCTACGCCACGAGCGGCAGCGGGCTGTGGGTGATTCCGTGCGAGGTGGCGAAGTTCCGTGCGCAGGACCGCGGCCGTCCGCTTGACGCGAAGACCCTCGCGTGGCGCGACCCCTACGCCACGGACGCCGACTCGCACTTCCGCGCCTGGCAGCCGCCGAAGCGCGGCCAGGTCCACTCCGTGGCCTCGTACGGCGCCTACCTCTACGCGGGCTGCTCCTATGCGGGCGCCTACGTGATCGACGCGAAGACGCTCAAGACAGTCGGGAGCATCCCGTGCGGCTACGCCCGCGATGTCGTGGTGCGCGACGACAAGCTCTACATCGCGCAGGGCGACGACGGCCTCGGCATCTACTCGCTGGAGGATCCAGCGAACCCGCGCGAGGTGCGCCGCATCCGCGACTTCGGCCGCGGCATCCGCCACTGCGAGTGGGTTTATGTTCCCAACTCCCGCTGGGCCATCTGTCACGCGCGCCGCAACTCCGGGCGCTGGCAGTTCCTCGACCTCTCGAAGGAGCCCGCCGAGTACGCGGGCGAGGCCCCCGGCATGGACTGGGTGCGCCCGTTCGCGGAGGAGCTCGTCGGCGGCAAGTGGCTCGGCTACGCCCGTACGCACCGCTTCTTCCTGTGGTACGACCTCTCCGGCGACAAGCCCGTCTGCGTCGACACCGAGGACTACTCCCTCACGGGCCCCATGCCGGACCGCACCAACTACATCAAGACGACCGCCTGCTGCACGCCGTTCTCCGGCAACCGCATCCTCGTCGCCAACTCCGACCGCTTCTTCTTCCTCAAGCCCGGCCAGAACCACAACCCCGACGGCTCGGCGTGGCCGACCTTCCGGTACGCGAACGACAAGGACCCCTGGCCCTCGGGGATGTGCACATGGGACGGCGCGACGCGCGTCGCGCTCGCCGCCCAGCGCAAGATCCAGATGGCCGACTTCGCCGATCCGCTCCACCCGAACCTCGTCTGGGAGGAGAAGACGGCAGGCCTGAACGAGAACCCCGTCTTCGATGACCACGGACGTCTGCTCGTCCCCGCAGGCTACCAGGGAATGCTCGTGGAGAAGCGCGTGTTCGGTCCCGACGGGCTCGCGAAGCGGCCGCGTGCCGCCGCCCCGGAGCCGATTCCCGTCCCGCCGCTTGAATGGCGCGTCCCCACGCCGCAGGGCCGGCTTGAGGGGAACCGCCTTGTCATCTCGCTGGCCCCCGGCCAGGAAAACCGCGAGGGCCGCGCCACGGCCAAGCTCGACCCCTCGATCTTCCGCGGTCGCGCCCGGCACTGCTTCCGCCTTAGCATCCGCGCCAAGGGCACCAGGATCGCCAAGCCGTCGCGCAACTACCACGGTCTCAAGTTCATGCTCAAGCTGGAGCACGCCAACGGCTCGCCGAGCTGGCCCGGGGCGCCGAACCGCCCCGGCGACTGGGGGGAGGAGGTAATCTCCTTCGATGTGCCTCTCCCCATAAAGGAGATTTCGGCCGCCACCCTCTACCTCGGCCTTGAGAATGGCTCCGGAACCGTCGAGTTCGACCTCGGTTCGCTGCGCATCGAGGACATCGGCGAGGTCCAGGCCCCCGTCAACCAGGACTTCCGCGTCGCCTACCCGCGCTCCGTCCGCCAGCAGGGCCCCTTCCGCGGCGTCATGCTCGCCATGGGTCTCGACAAGGACTGGGAGGACGACTTCGCCACGCTGGAGAAGTGGGGCGCCAACCTCGCCCGCTACCAGATTTCCAAGGACTGGAAGAAGGCCGGCGGCTGGGAGAACAACGAGGACTACGACAAGTACTTCTACGGCGCGCTCGACATCCTGGAGAACCGCGTCCTTCCCGCGGCCGCGCGGCACGGCGTGAAGATCGTCGTGGACATGCATGCCACGCCCGGCGCGCGCAACGCCGCCGAGGAGAACCGCATCTTCTACGAGCAGCGCTACGCCGAGCACTACGTCGAGGTCTGGAAGAGCGTTGCCGAGCGCTTCAAGGGCGACAAGCGCATCTACGGCTACGACCTCGTGAACGAGCCCAAGCAGACCGGCCCCGCGCCGTACTCCTATCTCCTGATTCAGTACGCCGCCGCGCGGGCCATCCGCTCCGTCGATCCCGACGCGACGATCATCCTCGCCGCCAACGGCTACGGACATCCCGTCGGCTTCGAGACGCTTTCCCCAATCCAGATGGACAACGTCGTCTACACGGCGCACTGCTACGTGCCGATGGGCTTCACGCACCAGGGGACGCATGACAAGAAGCGCGACAAACTCGCCTTCTGGCCCGACCCCGCGAAGGGCTGGGACAAGGAGACCATCCGGAAGGGGCTCAAGCCGATGCTCGAGTTCTCGCGCAAGCACAACGCGCGCATCTTCGTCGGCGAGTTCTCGGCGATCACCTGGGCGCCCGGCGCCGACCAGTGGATCCGCGACTGCACGGAGGTGCTCAACGAGTACGGCTGGGACTGGTGCTACCACGCCTTCCGCGAGTGGGAAGGCTGGAGCGTCGAGAAGACCTGGAAGGGCATCGATCCGAAGACCAACCGCGACGTCTACGAGCAGACCGAAAACGACCCGCGCAAGCTCGCGCTGCTGAAGGGGTTGGAGCAGTAGGTCAGTCAGTCTGTCAGTCTGTCAGTCTGTCGGTTTGCCGGTTGGACTGTTGGAGTTCCTGCCGTTTTGCCCAATTCCACAATGTCCGCAGCCGGCGAGACGCTTCGGACGGGCGGGACGCCCGTTCCCCCAGTCTGCCGCCCCTCAACTCCGGAGAGCGGAGAGTCGGCTTGCAGCAATTCTCATTTTGGCTTTCGGGGGCCTTGCTGAATGACCGCTGAATGACGAAAGCACATACATGCGCCCCCCTCCGAGAGGGGGGTGGCGCAAAGCGCCGGGGGGAGTACTCCGAGCGACGGGTGGGCAGCGGC
>JAEEGL015799785.1_pt1 | contig 10656 bp, 8 predicted proteins | sample 9134231 | NCBI WGS metagenome assembly JAEEGL01 (sample SAMN16246548, study PRJNA631951) | gut metagenome | biome: gut microbiome; feature: rumen; material: fiber-attached | host: Bos | place: Iran: Karaj | collected 2018-10 | reverse complement strand
GCATTGCAGCCATTGTGTTCAGCGACGGAACGTACATTATCATATTCCTCGATCAGCGGGAAACGGTACGGCTGATGAAGCCTGTCGCGCAGAGAAGCAGCAATCAGGGATTCATCACCAATTTCGAGCGCACGCAGAAGCATCACAAGATGCGCACAGTTGTAGATTGCGTCTGCTCTTGATACAGAAGCAGGCAGTACACTGCGCGCTTTCTGCGTAGACAGCGGAAAGTCGGGAGACAGTACGACAAAACGCAGTAAAGGATGGGGCGTATACTGAGCGGTATAGATATGCCCGTCTTCCTGCATGGAAGCGATCAGACCGCCATACAATGCAGGGGCTACATTGTCGGGATGCCCTTCGAGCTCAGTCGCAACAGCCAGCAATGCTTCCGTTGCAAGCCCCAGCCCGCCAATTGCATTTGCCGCCAGTACACCTGCGGATAGCAGTGCTGCAGACGATCCCAAGCCGCCGGCTGCCGGGATATCGGAATGAATATCGATATGAACATTCGGTGCCTGCTTCCCGGCAGCTTCAAACATCCTGCTGAATGCACGCCAGGCAAGGTTTTCGGTATTCTGCCATTTCGGGTCACAGCCGCTGAAGGACAGACGGTCGCTAACTGTGAAACGGAGTGTACTGTACAGTTTAAGAGCGCAGCCCAGGATATCAAAACCTGCTGCCAGGTTGGCTGTGGAGGCAGGCGCACGGACGATCACGTCATTCATTTGCACTCTACCGCCTTTTTACGCACGTATTCAGTCAGGTCTTTCGGATTAATCGAGTCACGGTGACGTACGGGTTTATTCTCAAGTCCCTGAAGCGGTTTGGGAATGGGCATTTTGACTGCGTTAGAGAGCTCATGCATCGCGGCGAAACCGTTCTCTTCATGCGGGATTCCGAGAGCTGATAGGACAGCCTCTGGAAATTTGAAAGGAGAAGCGGTCGAAAGGACGACCATTTCGCGCTCTCTGCCGAAATGTTCCCGATAATGTTCGGCAGCACACCATGCAACAGCTGTATGCGGATCAAGCAGATAACCGTAGTCTTTCCAAACATGATGGATGGTCTTAAGAGTCTGCGTATCATCACAGTAGTCAGACCAGAATATCTGCTGCAGCTGCTCCAGGAGTGACGCAGGAATGGAATATTTACCGTTTACGGAGAGATCTCTCATCAGGGATGAAACAAGCGCAGTATCATTGCTTAGAAGGTAAAGAAGCCTTTCCAGGTTGCTTGAAACAAGGATGTCCATGGAAGGTGAATATGTTGTATAGAAAGGACGGCAGCGGTCATATGTTCCGTCATTGAGAAAGTCTGTAAGGACATTGTTAGCGTTGGAAGCACAGATCAGTCTGCCGACCGGGAGCCCGAGAAGCTTAGCATAGTAACCGGCAAGGATATCGCCGAAATTGCCAGTAGGAACGGAATAATCAACAAAATCGCCGAAAGCGATCTTTCCGGAATCAATCAGATTACGGTAGGCGCTGAAATAATAGAAAACCTGTGGGGCGAGACGGCCGATATTGATTGAGTTAGCGGAAGACAGACGCACACCTTGACTGAGAAATTCTTCCTGAAGCGCCCGGAATGCGATCTTAACGCCTGTCTGTGCATCATCGAAGTTGCCTTCGACAGAGCAGACATGCGTATTGTTGCCCTGCTGTGTGACCATCTGTGCTTTCTGCACTGCACTGACACCGTCACGGGGATAGAATACAAGAATGCGGGTGCCTTCAACATCCCTGAACCCCTCAAGCGCTGCTTTGCCGGTATCACCGCTTGTTGCGGTCAGAATGAGAATCTCATTATTGTCAGAAAGGCTTTTCGCGGAAGCTTTCATTAGATGCGGAAGCAGGCACAGCGCGATGTCCTTGAAGGCACATGTCGGGCCATGGAAAAGCTCAAGGACATTCATATCGTTTACAGCGCAGAGCGGTGTAATGGCAGATGTGTCAAATTTCGCTGTATAACCTTTTATAACAAGCTGAATCAGCTGCTCTTCAGAAAAAGAGGGCAGCATGATATGCAGAATGGCAGCAGCCATAGGAATTGGATCAAGGGATAGAATGTTCCGGACATCTGCGTGGGGGAGTTCTGCTGGAACGAAAAGACCTCCGTCCGGAGCAATTCCCGAAAGAATTGCTTCAGGAGCAGAAGCAACGATTTCATTGCTGCGCGTGCTTTGGAAAAGAAACTTATCTTTCATGCTCACACTCTGATTTAATCTGCATTTAAATCGGAAAAATCTTGCATTTTCCCTTATATTATGATATTTTGCTTTTAGCTTTATGTCAAGCGTTTTTCAATGCTGCAAGACTTGAAAGGAGCAGGAACGATGGGGGTTGCATTACTTGGCTATGGAACTGTCGGGAAGGCCTTTTTCGAGATGGCATCGGAGCGTAAGGACATTAAGGTTAAATGGCTTCTGGCCTTGAATGCGCCCCATGAAATAGACTGCACTGTTACAGACGATTTTGATGACATCATCAATGATCCTGAAGTAGATACGGTAGTTGAACTGATCGGCGGACTGCATCCTGCTTACGAGTATGTGAAGAAAGCTCTGCATGCTGGAAAGAACGTAGTGACAGCCAATAAATGGCTCATGGCTATATATTACAGGGAATTGGTCCAGACCGCCTGGGGCAACGGAACTGCGCTACGCTGCACGGCGGCTGCCGGTGGGGGCATCCCATGGCTGCATTCGCTTGCAAGGATATCCGAAACAGATAAGGTCTCCAGAGTCTGGGGAATCATGAACGGGACGAGTAATTATATTCTGAGCGCAATGACATCTCAGGGCGTTTCGTATGAAGATGCTTTGGCAGAAGCGCAGCGGCTGGGTTATGCTGAGGCAGATCCAACTGCTGACGTTGAGGGGTATGACGCGAGAAGAAAACTCGTGATTTCAGCGAATATTGCTTTCGGCTGCTGCCTGAGAGAAGAAGAAGTTCCGTGCCAGGGTATTACGCAGATCACTTCATCTCAGGTGTCAGAAAACAAATTCAAGGGCAAGGTATTCAAACTGATTGCGCATGCTGAACAGAAAGCTGACGGAAGTGTTTCAGCAGCGGTTGAACCGCTTCTCTTTGATTCAAATGAGCAGGAGGCAAATGTCAAAGGTGCGGACAATATGATTGCGCTGGAGGCCGAACGCGTTGGCATTCAGGCATTTTTCGGGGCAGGCGCAGGCGGTTATCCTACAGCCAGCAATGTTCTTGCTGACTGCATCGAGATATCCCAAGGCTGCGAACCGTTCTATGTAAAGTTATAATTTTGTCTGAAAGGACATATCAGGAATGTTGAAAGTACTAAAATTCGGCGGTTCGTCTCTTGCGGATGCCGCTCAGTTTGCAAAAGTAAAGCATATTGTGGAAAGCGATCCTTCCCGCCGTGTGGTCGTTGTTTCTGCACCCGGCAAGCGTTTCTCCGAGGATCATAAGATTACAGACTTGCTTTACCTTTGTGCTGCTCATGTCGAATACGGCGTATCGTGTGAAAATGTTTTTTCAATGATTCGTGCCCGGTATGAGGAGATCTGCCGCGACTGTGGTCTTGATATTGACATTACCGGAGAACTGGATGCGCTGTGGCTTAAAATGCGCAGCGGAATGGACCGAGAAGAACTTGCTTCCCGAGGTGAATACCTTGCCGCGCTGTTGATGGCCGATTATCTGGGATTTGATTTTCTGGATGCCGCACTTTGGTTGAAATTTCGCTTTGACGGAACAGTGGACAAGGAAGCATCCTATGCTGCTCTGCAGCAGGCTGCGGACGGCAGGTGTGTCGTGATACCCGGATTTTACGGTGCAATGCCTGACGGACGTGTGCGGACGCTGACTCGCGGCGGAAGTGATGTGACAGGTGCGTTGGCGGCGGCAGCACTCGATGCGGATCTGTATGAGAACTGGACAGATGTATCCGGATTCCTGATGGCTGATCCTAAGATTGTAAATAATCCCCAGCCGATCCGCCAGATCACTTACAGTGAGCTTCGCGAGCTGAGCTATATTGGTGCGAAAGTATTGCATGAAGGCACTGTATTCCCGGTAAGAGAAAAACATATCCCGCTGAATATCCGTAATACGAATGCCCCGGATGATCCTGGAACATTGATCCTGGATGAAATTCAGGAAGAGACGGATAACGGGAACCTGATCACCGGAATCGCTGGTAAAAAGGGTTACTGTGTCATCACAATCGCCAAGACAGGTCTTTCTTCGGAAAGCGGAGCGCTTCTTCGGATCCTTGAGATCGTGAATGAACATGGGGTAAACGTTGAGTACATCCCCAGCGGTATCGATATCGTATCTTTGGTCATGAGCGAAGAGAAAGTAAAATCCTGTCTCTATACCATGCTCGGAGAAATTCAGAAAGCTTTAGCTCCGGATTCAATCAAGGTCACTGAGCACCTGGCAATTGTCGCTGCAGTCGGCCGCAGAATGGCTTCACGTCCCGGCGTATCCGGCCGCATCTTTGCTACACTCGGTGAAAACGGAGTAAATATCCGTATGATCACACAGGGGCCTGAAGAACTGAACATTATTGTTGGCGTTGAAGAGAAAGACTTTGCCCAGGCGATTCGTGTCCTGTATGACACATTCGTAAAGGAGTAATGACTATGAAAGAATACCGTGTAGGAATTCTGGGAGCAACAGGTGCCGTTGGTCGCGAAATGATGAAAGTTCTCGCTGAACGGAAGTTTCCGATCAGTGAGCTGCGTCCTCTCGCCAGCGTGCGAAGTGTTGGAAAGAAGATCCCTTTTGAAGGCACAGAGGTCTCTGTACAGGAAGCAACTGAGAATGCTTTTGATGGACTGGATATCGTGCTTGGCGCTGCTCAGAACGCAATCGCGAAACAGTTTGCGCCTGCGATCAAGGCCGCAGGTGCGGTATTTGTGGACAATTCAAGCGCATTTCGCCTGAATCCAGATGTTCCGCTTGTCGTTCCTGAAATCAATCCCGAAGATGTTGCGCTGCATCACGGGCTTATCGCGAATCCGAACTGCACCACCATCATTTCACTGGTTGCGATAAACGGGCTGCGGAAAGCCAGCCAGATTGAGAGCATTATAGCGTCTTCCTATCAGGCAGTAAGCGGAGCGGGAGCAGCCGGGCCCATTGAACTGCAGGATCAGATACACGCGCTTTGCTGCGGCGGTCCAATCAACATTAATACTTTCCAGTATCAGATAGCTTGCAATGTGATTCCACAGATCGGATCTGAAGCATTCGAAGGATATACGTCGGAAGAAATGAAGCTTCAGAACGAAGGACGTAAAATCATGCATCTGCCTGAAATGCGAGTAAGCTGCACTTGTGTCCGTGTACCTGTCATGCGCAGCCACAGCGTTTCCCTTCTTGTAAGGACGAAGGAGAAGATCTCTGTTCAGAAAGCCAGGGAATTGATTGCTTCAGCTCCCGGCTGCCGTCTGGTGGATGATATTGCAAACAAGATCTATCCGATGCCGCTGGATACTTCTGATCAGGATCTCGTGTTCGTTGGACGTATCAGGGATGATCTGACAAGCGACAATGGACTCAACATCTGGTGCTGCGGCGACCAGGTGCGCAAAGGAGCTGCAACGAACGCGATCCAGATTGCTGAACTAGTGACTGCGTTGTAAAATAGTTGCGGATCCTGCGGGATTATGCTATGATATGCGTGCTGCACTTAAGCAGCAGGCATGCGCCTGTACCTCAGTAGGATAGAGGGTCCGCCTCCTAAGCGGAACGCCGCGCGTTCGAATCGCGCCAGGCGCGCCAGATTATCGCCGTAGCATATGCTGCGGCGATTTTTCGGAGGAAATCATGCGCTGCGACATGCTGATCAATGGATTTTCTGTTCATGCATCATTTGATGATGCCTCTGTTATCTCTGTCTTCAAACCCTTATTAATCGAGTTGGCACGACTTTATTCGTCGAAAAAAAGCCGTGTCGTTGCTTTTATAGCGGCACCGCCGGCTGCAGGCAAGAGTACAATGGCTGCCTTTCTGGAATCATTATCAGCCGAGATGGAAGGAATCCCCAAAGTTCAAGCAATCGGAATGGACGGCTTCCATTATCCGCAGAAGTTTATTCTTCAGCACAATGTCCTAAGGAACGGCGTCAGCTGTCCCATGAAAGACTATAAAGGTGCTCCGGATACTTTTGATATCGCACTTCTTACAGGAAAGATCAATGAGCTTTATGAGAAAGCAACTGTGATGTGGCCGTTCTATGACCGCAGACTTCATGATGTACAGATGGACGCAATAGAAGTGAATACACCGATCGTTCTGCTGGAAGGTAATTACCTGCTCCTGGATGCGCCGAAATGGCGTGATCTGAAGTGCGATTACAGTGTATTCATTACAGCAGATGAAGAATTCCTCAGAAAACGTTTGGTTGAACGGAAGTCAAGGGGCGGTGCATCGCTTCAGGAAGCTGAAGCATTTTATGAACGCTGTGACGGTCCGAACGTAAGATTATGCCTTGAAAACAGCCTGCCTGCGGATCTGACGTTGCGGATAACCGGGGACGGTGAGTTCAGGAAAGTATGAGAATGAAAGATATGATGGGAAACGTTATATGTTCACTCTGCCCGAGACATTGCATGGCAGAACGCACTGCGGAAAGCGGGAACGGCTTTTGCAAGATGGGGTATCTGCCGCGTATCGCGCGTATTGCGCCGCATTATTGGGAAGAACCATGCATCAGCGGCACGCGCGGCAGCGGGACAGTGTTTTTCAGCGGCTGCACGCTTGGATGCGTTTACTGTCAGAATCATTCCATAAGCCATCTTCGTCAGGGAAAAACCTTCAGTATTCACGAACTTGCTGAAGCAGTTCGGCAATTGGAAGAGACAGGGGTACATAATATATCCTATGTTACGGCAACCCACTTCACGGATGCTGTGATTGAATCTCTAAAAATCTATATGCCTAAAGTTCCTATCGTATGGAATACGAGTGGATATGAGACCGTTGAGACATTAAAAAGGCTAGACAACATCGTCGGTATCTATCTTCCAGATTTGAAATACGTTTCATCCCGACTGAGCAGGTTGTTGAGCTTTGCGCCGGATTATTTTGAAGTTGCATCCAAGGGTATTCAGGAAATGATAAGACAGACAGGAAAACCGCAATATGATGAAAACGGGATTATGATAAAGGGGACTGTTATCAGACATCTTGTTCTTCCCGGATGTACTGCTGACAGCATGCATGTTCTTGACTGGATTGCTGAGAACCTTCCGTCAGGTATGCCGGTAAGTATTATGCGTCAGTATACTCCAATACCGGCCTGTACAGTTAAAGGAATGGATCGTTGCATTACGGATGCAGAGTATGAAAGGGTCATTGAACATGCTGTTGACTTGGGATTGAATGCGCTGGTTCAGGAAAATGGATCCGCTAAAGAGTCGTTTATTCCTGATTTTGATTTGAAAGATTAGATCCTAAAAAGCATTCCGAAAACAAAAAAACCTCAATAGAATCTTGGAATCCACGACAAGATGTGGTATACTCTATTTCGTTGTGGATATATAGTATATGAGGAGGCTTATATGAAAATCGGCTTTGATCATGACCGCTATACGAAGCTTCAGTCTGAGCATATTCTTGAACGAATTGGACAATTCGGCGGAAAACTGTACCTGGAACTTGGCGGAAAACTGTTCGACGATAATCATGCTTCCCGTGTTCTGCCAGGCTTTAGGCCTGACAGCAAGATTGAGATGCTACTCAAGCTGAAGGACCAGACTGAATTGATTCTGGCAATCAATGCCGATGATATTGAGAAGAACAAGGTCCGCGGAGACCTTGGAATTACATATGACGCTGATGTTCTGCGCCTGATTGACGCATTCCGCGGTGTTGGCATGTATGTTGGGAGCGTTGTGCTATCCCGCTTCAACGGTCAACATAAGGCAGAAGAATTCCAAAAGCGTCTTGAGTCCCTTGGCGTTCGCGTTTACAGACATTATCCGATTATCGGTTATCCGACAAATGTAGATCTCATTGTCAGTGATGATGGTTACGGACGAAATGAATATGTTGAAACATCACGCCCGCTCGTGCTGGTTACAGCACCTGGTCCGGGCAGTGGGAAAATGGCAGTCTGTTTGTCGCAGCTGTATCATGAGCATCGTCGTGGGGTAAAGGCGGGTTATGCTAAGTTTGAGACCTTCCCAATCTGGGATCTGCCACTCATGCATCCGCTCAATGTAGCATATGAGGCAGCAACAGCTGACCTGAACGATGTAAACATGATCGATCCATTCCATCTCGAGTTTTATGGGAAGAGCACGGTCAACTACAACCGTGATATCGAGGTGTTTCCTGTCCTTCAGGCAATTTTTGAACGTATCTGGGGCACTTCTCCGTATCATTCGCCTACGGATATGGGTGTGAATATGATCAGCAAATGCATTGTAGACGATGCTGTTTGCTCTGAAGCTGCAAAGCAGGAGATCATCCGCAGGCTTTACAACGCACGTTGTCAGGAACGCCAGGGACATGGGAATGAAGGCGAGCTGAACAAGCTGGAGATTCTTGTCCGCCGTATGGGCTTAAGCGATGCTGACCGTCCCGTTATTGATGCGGCAAGGAAGAAAGCAGAAGCTACCGGAGCTCCTGCCGCGGCGATTCAGCTTGAAGACGGCCGTATCGTTACAGGAAAAACTTCTTCTCTGCTGGGACCTTCTGCTGCAGTGCTGCTGAATGCTCTAAAGGAATTGGCTGGAATCCGGGATGAGATTATGCTTCTCCCGCCTGCTGTCATTGAACCTGTGCAGGAGCTGAAGTGTAAGTATCTCGGCAATCATAACCCGAGACTGCACACAGATGAAGTGCTCGTTGCACTGTCTGTTTCAGCAGCGACTAATCCCGGTGCCGCACTTGCACTGCAGCAACTGCCCAAGTTGAAAGCAGCTGAGGCACATACAACGGTTATTCTTTCCGGAGTGGACGTTAATGTATTCAGAAGACTTGGAATGAATCTGACAAGTGATCCCAAGTATCAGACACACAAGCTATACCATAAGTAATATCTGCTCAGCATATCTTTGTTCGGGTGTGAAGTAATCGATAAGCATGAGTCCCGTGGCTTTTATGAATTATAATACCTAAACGAGTAAGAATACTGTAAGCCCGAAGGACAAAGTCAGACCTTTCTGAGTCAAAGAGAAGCTCCAAAGTATAAGTACCATATAAATCGACCAGTTTCACACTGCGTTTATACTATCAATTAAATTCCCATTATTTTGAAAACTTTTCGATTTGTTGAGCAAGCATTATTGACTATATAAAGCTCGAACAAATATGAGGAGGAGAATTGTGAAATTATCTGTTGAACTTTATTCCGTTGCTAAGGTCTTTGGAGATCATAAAGCAATTGAATTGATCAAGCAAGCGGGATTTGATGCGATAGATTATTCTTATTACTATGAAAAAGAATGCGACGAAGTATTGGGCGAAAACTATAAAGAATATGCCAAAGAGTTAAGAGCATATATTGATCAGGCAGATCTAACCTGTAATCAGGCTCATGCTCCCTTTACTTTTAAATACGGCATGAACAAAGATATTTCCGAGCCCAAATATCTTAATATCGTTCGTGCATTGGAATCTGCTTCTATTCTTGGAGCAGAAAATATCATTGTTCACTCCATCTCTGTTCCGGAAGATGGTGACCTTGAGGAGTATAATATCGAATATTACAGAAGCTTTATTCCATACTGCAAAGCATTCAATATTCACGTTGCTGTTGAAAACCTTTTTACGAGAGATCCCAAAAGGAACAGATTGATTGGCAAGATTGGAAGTCCCAAAGAACTTAACAGCATACTTAAAAAGATTGATTCACCCTGGATTGTCGCATGTGTGGATGTTGGCCATGCAGCATTGACGGGATATGAGCCCGAGAATTTTATCAGCCGGGTTGATCCGCATATTCTTAAGTGCCTTCACGTTCAGGATAACGATTATCTGGAAGACCGTCATACGCTTCCTTACCTGGCTGATCTGAACTGGAGCGCTGTCATGGCATCTCTTAAGAAGAGCGGATATGAGGGAGATCTGACATTTGAAATTGTCAAGTATATTCAGAGATTTCCCAAAGAACTAATACCCGATGCGCTGAAATTTGCTGTTGTAATCGGAAGACATCTAATTTCAGTTTATGCAAACGCATAATGCCTATATAAAAATATACTTTTGAGATTTTTACAAGGCATATCATCATAAGATCCATGAGAGATTTCTGCTATAGTTAAAGAAAATAAAAAATCACGGAAAACGGATATTCACACAACTAATGCGTCTCGCGGCTTCCGTGTTTTTTGCATTATACTTACTTCCTGAAAATGTATTGGCTCTGTGTCAGTCAGTTGACGAAATGAGCGTATCATCAGTATCCCATTTAATAAAGCAAACGGCCTATGCGTTTGTTTAGACATAAGCCGCTTAAGAGTGTTTATTCTTCAGGAAGACGACCGGGCTGGTCATCTGAAATAAGGCTGTTATTCTGGGGAGTACCGAGCGTATCGACTTCGCGTAAACGACGGTTGATCGCACGCGTGCGCGCAGCGGCCTTTTCAATCGTTTCTCCAGCCTGACGCAGACGCTGCTGTGTCTGGTCAAGAAGTTCTGCGAAACGACCAAATTCGGCCTT
>JAEEGL015327735.1_pt1 | contig 10656 bp, 9 predicted proteins | sample 9134231 | NCBI WGS metagenome assembly JAEEGL01 (sample SAMN16246548, study PRJNA631951) | gut metagenome | biome: gut microbiome; feature: rumen; material: fiber-attached | host: Bos | place: Iran: Karaj | collected 2018-10 | reverse complement strand
TCTGTTCTGCTATACTATAAGTGAGACTGCCTGCGTCTTCGTCTATGCCTATCATCAGCGCCCAAGAGGTTCCCTCCTCCGTAGCGTCCGTGGCGTAGTTCCAAGCAGTCCAGCCAGCGGCGACAACCCCGTTCGTGTATATGCGCCAGCCCGTGATGACCTCCCACACGCACCCAGTCGCGTCCGTCCATCGCGTAGGCGTGCCGTACACGGTCGCGCGCGCAACCGACCCCGTGGCGGCGAACGCGCCGAGCGCGGCGTCCGTCTCCGCCTTCGTGTAGGTGTTCGTCTTGTCGGCCTTGCCGCTGATGTCCTGGTGCTCCGTGAGCAGCCCCTCGAACGTCACGTTCGTCACGACGGACGGGTTCTGGTCGAGGTCGAGTTCCCCGAGCGGTGCAGTCTGCACGGTCGCGCCAAGTAGCGGAAAGGCGGCGCACACGGCCAGAACGCGCATCGTCGCTCCGAGCGCGGCGCCTATCGTCTTCACGGCCTGGCGCAGCGCGTTCGCCGTGTTCGTGTTGATGACCTGACCGGAAAGCGGGGCGTCGCCGCTCGCGCGGGCCTCCGCCTCTTCGGAAAGCGCGGAGTTGAACGCCTGCATCTGATTCGCCCACGCTTCCATCTGGTCCGTCCACTCGTCGATCTGCTTCGGCCACTTGTCGAGGTCGTATGGAACGTCGTCGCCGATGCGCTCCGGCCAAAGCTCCACCTCGTAGCGGTCGCGGAAGTAGAGCGTCCGCGAATCCTCGTCGGAGTTGCCTAGCACGAACAGGACGGGGACGTGTATCATGTGCCGCGCCGCGTTCACCATCCGAACGGTGTTGAGGTTGAGCGTGCATGTGAGGTCGCCGCTCTGCGTCGTTTCCCACGCGTCAGGCTCCTCGCCGTCCTCCAGCACCTCTGCCGGGCGCGGGAACACGGCGAGCGTCCGCATCGTCGTGAAGTCGATCACGCGGAGCGTGAGCCCCTCTTCGTCCCATTCCGCGCCGTCCTTGATCGTGACGGCCACATGCTCCCCTGCGGCGATCGTTCCCTTGAACTTCGCCGTCTTCCTGTCGGGGTTTGGTGTTATCAGAAGCGTAGTCATTTCACAGCACCTCGCTTGTGTCTATGAAGCGGCCGCCGGCCGGGACCTCGAACGACATGCGCAGCTCGCTCTTCGCGTTCTCGTAGTTCATCCGCTCGTCAGCGGCCTGCTGCGGGTCGCTCCACGGGCGTTTCTGCATCGCGAAGAGCCGGGAGAGGACGCCCGAGCATATCGCGTCGCCGTGCCGCTCGATGAAGCCGCGCGGGACCCTCTCGGAGTTCAGCGCGGGAATCTCCTCCTGGACCACCCGCGCAAAGACAGGCGCAAGGTGGATGTGCCTTTCCGCTAGTGGGACTGACGGCGGCGTTTCTCCGGGAACGGGAACTGGAATCACCATTCCTTCCGGCACGGGAGGAGGGGGCGGCGGGACCCAGCGCGGCGCGAGCGACAGCACGAGCGGCATTGAGCCGTGCGTGGAGTAGTCGATGCCGGGCCTAAGCCGCTGCACGCCGATGGCCACGGCGCGCACGCCGGTCACGACTTCTCCGATCATTGGCGGAAGCGCGTATTGCGAGCATCCGCCAGCGATCTCGACCATGCGCTCAGCCGTGAGGCATTTCGTCTCGCGGCAGAACTCGCGGTACACATCCTGTATCGTCTTGCGGATCATCACGTCGTCGCAGCCGGGAAGCCGGAAGACAATGTTCTCGGCAAGCTCGGAAATCATCTCGAATTCCGGCCTGTCCTGCTCTTGCTGGAACGAGTTCGCCATTGTCCTCCGACCTCCCTTGCCGTCAGACGTTCACAACGCCGCCCTGATCGCCGTCGAGCGCTGCCGCGACCTTTGCGGCCTCGTCCTCGGCTTGCTGGTCCGCAGTCTTCTCGGCGGCCTTGCCGTCGGGCTTGTCCTGGTTCTTCTTTGAAGAGCCGCGCTGCGTCTTGCCCTGGTTCTTCGGCTTGTCGCCGCCTTCGGGCTTGTCGCCGCCTTCGGGAAGAGCGATGTCGAAGGGCTTGGGCGTCCCAGTGTCCTTCTGCGTGTTGTCCGCCTTGACCTGCTCCTCAAGGTTCAGCGCGCCCTCGCGGACGTTCATCTTGAGCTTCGCGTCGAGCATCTGCTCAAGCGTGCCGGGCTTGACCTGCCGCGTGATCTGCTCCACAACCTCGTCGGCGGAGATTGTGCCGCGCTCGATGGCCATGGCCACTTTCACGGTGATCTCCTTGAACTTGTAGTTTTCGGCGATCTCGCTCGTCCACGGGACAACGCTCTTGTTATCGACGTGGATGAAGTATCTCTCCGTGGTAATCATCTGGTGTCTCCTTCGGTTCGTCTCTTGGTATGGGTCCCCGCCCCAGCGAGACGATGGTCTGGGGCGGGGACACTTTTGGCGGTGAAGCGCGATTACGACACGGTGTTCACGCGAACGTGGTCAGCCGGGTTGAAGTCGCTCACGCCGTCGAGCGCCTCGTCGAAGTAGCCGGTCATCCAGTCGCCGGAAATGACGACCTTGACCACGCCCTTCGTGAAGCCGGCGCCGACCTTGACCGCGAGCTGCGCGTCCATCGACGGCGTGACGGTTGCCGCCGTGCTGGCGACAACGCCCGCGTCGAACGGCTTGAACAGCGTCGCGGGAGCGTTCGGCGATGCCGTGGCCGACAGGCTGGCGATCTCCGTCGCGGAGCCGTTGGACGCGTCCTCCACCGTCTTGTACACCTTGACGGTGGACGCGGAGTTGACGTTCGTCAGCTGCACGATCGCGATGTTGCGAGGGACGAACCCCTTGGGGAGCGTGCCGATCTCGTAGTACTTGCTGGTGTCGAGTGCGCCAGTAACGCCGAAGTCGATCCGGCGCTCGAACATGTAGGAGCGGACGTTCCACTGGAGGCCGCCGCCGAGAATGCTCTTGTCGTTGGAATGTGATGCCATTTTCTTGGTTCCTTTCGCTTTCGTTTGGCCGCCGGGGTGCGCCCCCGGCGGCGCTTACGTCTTAGCCAAGGGCGATCACGGCGTAGCCTGCGAGCTCGGGGTAGCTGGCGAACCAGTCGTAGATACCCAGAGAACGGTAGAACGTGCCGTACTGGTCCTTGTCCTTCAGGTTCTCGTCGATCGTGATCTCGTCCACGAACTCGAACGCCTGCGTGTTGAGGAACATGCAGAGGAAGCGCTTCGGAAGCGAGTTCCCCACGTCCTCGGCCCACATGGGCATCTGGTTGCACCCGATGATGTTCGCTCCCGCGATGTCACCGATGTACTTCAGGCCCTTGCGGAGCACGCTGAGCTGGTCGCCCATGTGGTCGGCGTACTTCAGCTCCGAGTTGATGAGGCGGTTCTGGATGCACGTGGGCACCACGACCTTGACCTCGCCCATCGAGCCGCCGGGCCACTCCTCCAGCGCGGCGACCATGTTGGTGATCGCCTCGGTGGCGGAAGCCGTGTGCAGCTTCGTCGCGCGGTTCGACGCGGCCTCGGAGTCCGTCTTGTAGATGTAGAGCGGCGCGGTGGCCGTGCCGAGCTCGTACATCCCGGAGCGGATGCCGGCGGTGTTGCCGATGTTCGCGGCGTGGGACTTGAAGGGCGCGTCCGCGAAGAACTCGAGGTCGCGGTCCTCCGTGAACTGGGCCTGCGCCTCGCGGTTCATCTTCGAGTCCAGGTTCTGCGGGCAGAACAGGTTGTCCTCGATCTTGATGTGGAACGCGATGTCGCGCTCGCGGTTGATCGTGAACACCTCGTCCTTGCCCTGGAGCTCCTGGTAGATGACCGGATCGCCGGGCTTGCGCTTCTTGGACTTCAAAAGCGGCATCACGGGACGCCGGATCTGATAGCCCGAGTTGCGGAAACGCCCCTTGAAGTTGTGGGACGTGAGCTTGTCGATGAGGGACAGATCACGCGTCCGGCGACGGAACTCCGTCTCGAAGATGATCTGCTGCGTGCTGGGGAAGGCTGCCTGCTGCCCCGGCTGCTGACCGAAATGAGGCAAAATGTCTGCCATTTTCAATACTCCTTCCGGCTCCCGTCTGGCGGGGGACTACCGACGCGGGGATTCCTACCCCACGCGTCCCTCGTTGAGAGCCTTGTTGAGGCGGGCAGTAACGGTGCGGTAGGTGGCCATGTCGCCCCTGTCACGAGCCTCTTCGGCGCTTTCAAGCTCCTTGAGGTATTCGTCGGTGGTGTACTTCTTCTGGCCGTCCGCGTCGTCGTTGCCCGGCTGTTGCGTTCCGCCGCCTGAGCTTCCGGGCTCTGGAGCGGCGGCGGCTCCGGAGCTTCCGGCAGGATTGTTGACGCCGATGCGGCGGTAGAACGACTCGACGAGCGAATTGAAGCGCGCAACGTCGTGCGTCGCCATGATCGCGTCGTAGGTCTCCTTGTACTCGGCCTTGAACTGCGACCAGATGGCCGCCTTGTCCCCGCCGGGAGCAATGTCGTCGAAGAACTTGGCGTTGTCCCGGCCGATCTGACCGTAGAAGGTGCGCCTGTCGCGCTCCTTCATCTCGGCACGGAGCTTCTCCACCTCGTCCTTCTGCGCGGACTTGGCGCCCTCCAGCACCTGCGCCGCCGCGATTGCCGCAGTCTGCGCGTATGCCTTCGGAGTGTCGCCCAGCTGCTCGGGAGTCAGGTTGTCCACGACTTCGCCGGCCGCCTTGTTCGCGTTGAGGGTCCGAACCTCCTCGCGGAGCTTCTTCAGTTCCTCACCCTGCGCCTTCAGGCGTCCGGCAAGCACCTCGTTGGTGTGCCGCGACTTCTCCAGTTCCTTCGCGGTGTCGGCGTCCCCGCCTTCGCCCGCTGCTGTTCCGCCCGTGAGGGCGGCTTCGACTTTTTCGTTCTCTGTCATCTTGCGTCTCTCTCCTTCAATAAGCCCGGAAAGCCCTTCCGGGAGTTTATTGCCGTCGTGACGAGGGGCAGACAATCCCAGTTCGCCCGGCGAATTTTTCCCTTCCGCAGTCTCACAGGACGCCCCCCGTTGCGGGTTCCGTCGTCCCGCCGTCCGGTGGCTTCCCGTCGGCGAGCTCCAGAGCGCGGTAGGCCGCGTCCCTGATCCTGCGGTAAGATGAAATCTGCGATGCCAGGTGGCACAGCCTCGTGGAGCGGTTCTCCGCGTCGCTCTCCACGAGCCCCACCTGTAGCGTGACGTTCTCCCCGATGAGGGCGTCCATCCACGCGATGAGCTCCTTCGTGCGCGTAACGTCGCCGCACGCCAGCATGACCTTCTTCGCGTCGTACTCCTCGGCTTCCATCAACCCGTTCATGCGACGTTCCTCCTCTCCTCAACGGTTCCGGCCGGCGCGCCGCCCTGCTCGGCAGCGACCTGCTGCGGCTGGCCCTCTACGCGGGCGACGTTCGCCTGCTCCTCCGTGGGCGCGGCCTCCTCGCCCTGCTGCGCCTGCGCCTGCGCGGCGGCCTGCGCGTCCATGAGCTGCTGGATGAACTCCATGCGCTCCTTCGACGGGATGATCCTGTCCGGATTCACGCCGAGGCTGTCCAGCTCCGGCCGCAGGAGCTCGAAGAACGCCTCCACGGTGAGCGCGCGCGAGTAGACCGGGTGGTTCCCGAGCATCGTCGCGAACTGAGTGCGCCGCTGCGACTCCGCCTCGCGGAGAATCTTGCCCATGAGGCCCGACGGGTTGATCTCCACGTCGCCCTTGATGGACATGTCGTCAGACTCCAGAAGGTTGTAGACGTGCGTGTTCCGCACCACGGGGATGATCACGTTCAGCCCGAGGTCGCAGATGCACATGTTGATCACGCGGCACGCGGCCTCCGTCATCATCGCGAGGCCCGACGCCGTTCTCCCCGCGCCGGACAGCTGGCGCGACGAGCCGATCGTGTACTGCGGGATTCCGCTGTCGTCGTCCGCCATCTCGCTCGCAGCCTTCAGGAGCGCGAGCTGGCTCTGCGTGGTGTCGTCAACCTTGAGGACGGTTATCGGCGCGCCGCTCCCGCCAGGGGCCTCCTTGAAGCCGAACATCTTGCCCGCGCGCACCGAGAGCGCCGGCGTCCCGTCCAGGGGCACGACACGGTTCACCGCGTGGCACACGAACATCCCGTTCGACGAGAGCGCGCCGTTCAGGATGATGTTCTTCAGCGCGTTGTTCTGCTGGTTCTGCGCCGAGTAGAGTATGTCCGCGAGCGAGTCGCCCCACCACGAGTCCGGCGACTCGTACAGGCACGCCTTCGTGATCGGCATCGTCATCCTGTCGTCGATGATCCGGCAGTAGACCACGTACCCGGCTATCACGATGGCCTCGGTCTTGTAGTACCTGTGGTAGACCACCTTGCCGCCTTCGGGCGTCTTCAGGATTCCGAAGTTGATCAGCATCGAGCCGCGCACGGACGAGAAGCACCGAATCCCCTCCAGCGTGCAGTCCTCGCTCGTCACGAGCGAGTTGTGCTCCATCTCGCGCCTCACGAGGTCGTAGGAGTCAAGCTCAAGCCTCACGCCGCCCTTCGGGTACTGCGAGAGGAGCGCGCGGACGGTCTTCCCCTGCCAGCCGGCAGGCCTGTTCTCCGTCTCGGCCTCCGCGTACTGCCAGAGCGCGTTCGCCGTGTAGCGGACCTTCATGCAGAAAGTCCCGTCAGACACGCCCTTTGCGTTCGGCGCTGGGTAGCAGTCCCACGGGTTCACGGCCTCGTACACGGGGCGCGCCGCGTACTCGCGCGTGTACTTCACGGCGCCGTCCATGCCCTCGACCTCTTTGCACTCGCACGTCGGCTCCACGCGCGGCGACGGCCCGACCATCACGGCCGTCCCGTACTTGCAGATGTACCCGATGAGCTTGTTGAACTCCTCGACGAACTTTCCCTCCACGAGCTGGTCGTGTATCACCTGGTCCATCCGCTCGCACCGGACGCGCGCCCACTCCATCTCGCGCCGGCGCACCTCGTCGTGCATCTCCGACGCCCTCGTGAGTATCGACACGTAGAACGCGTCCATCGCCGCAGGGTCGTCCACGGGAAGCCCCCCGCGCTCCCGCACGAACGAGACGATCTCCTGCGCGATCTGGACGACGATCTTCCGCTTCGCCGACTTCGGTATGCTCGGCTTCGGCGTCGGCGAGAGCACGTAGGGCTTGTCGCCAGACTGCTTCACGATGTCCGCGAGCATCGCCCTCGCCGCCCGCATCTTCATCTTCGTCAGCGGGCGGTAGTTCCTCGGGCTTATCCCGCACGCCTTCAGCACGGCCTCCTGCTCAGGCGAAAACTTGAGCCCGTCCGCGCGTGCCGCGCGCTCCAGCATCGCGTCGATGCCGCTTATCCGCCTGTGCTGCGCGTTCGTCCTGAACTCGTCGATGAAGAACGACGCGAGGCGCGTCATCGCGGCGGTCGTCGGGACCGTCGCGGCTGGCGCCGGGTTGCCGGGAGAGGGGACCTGCTCCTTCGCCGGCTTCACGTCGAACGCATCTGGCACTTTCTCGGACATCGCCACTATTCTCGCTCCGCTTTATCCCCGCTTTATCGCCCGTTCTCGAACCTACAGGCACATCGTCTGCGTCGCGCCGTTCCCGCACAGGCTCTGCCACCTGCCGTCCCGATCCCTGCGGTACTGCGAGAAGTCCACGCCGCCCATCGTGACGGCCACGATCGGGTATTGCAGCGAGTCGTGTATGTGCGTGAAGAAGTTGTGCTTGTCCGGCCCCTCCGCGAACCTCGGCGTCCCGTCCACGTCGGACCGCTGCCGCTTGTAGCAGTAGTGCCCGTTGAATCCGGCTATCAGCATCTTGCACCGCTCGTCAACCTCCAGGCGGTGCTCGCGGAGCAGCTTCTCCACGGCGTCGCGCCTCGTGCGGAAGTCGTTGCTCTTGTCGGGGCACGCCTCCGTCGGTATGCCGCGACTGTTGAGAAGCTCTATGCACGTGTCGCCGTAGGTCTGCGTCCGCTGGTTGCCGGCCGGGTCGCAGTAGTTCATGATCGGAGGGCAGTTCATCGGATAGCCGAAGCGCTCCGTGAGCTTCGGTATCAGCATGGTGCTCACGAACGAGTCGAGCGTCATGTCCTCGGACGGCAGCTCGTCGAGGACGCGCACCACGCCGTCCGGCCCGATCTGTAGGAAAACCATCGCCGGCGTCAGCCCGAAGTCCGTGCCCAGTATCAGCGGCCACCCGCGCAGGAACTTCAGGTCCTTCTTCACGTGCACGAGAGGATTCCACGCCGTGTAGATCGGCTTGCCGTCAACGGACGTGCCGTACTCGTTCAGCACGAACCTCTTGATGTCGTCCGGGTCCCCGCCGACCAGCATCTTGCGGTAGTACCCGAACCCGCCCTTGAGGTGCTTTATGTTCTCCGCAGGGCGGATGCCGAACCTCTTCGCGTTCTTCTCGTCGTTGTCGAGGAAGACCTCGCGCCCAGCCTCGTCAACCGTCCTGATGAGCCCCGGCGGCTGGATGAAGAAATACGTCCTCTCCGGCTTCTCGTCGATCTCCAGGCGGTGCATCCAGTTGGTCTCGTTCGGCGAGTTCGAGTCCACGATCGTCCCGAACGACAGGTACAGCGGCGGGTCGTCGTCGTTCGGCGGCTTCACCGGCTGCCAGCGCCCCACGCGCGAGTTGGCGAGCCAGATGCGCTTCCACGGAACCGTGTCGCCCTCGTTGATCCACGCCCCGCACGGCTCGAACGACTTCAGCGCCGCCTCGAACTCCTCCTGAGTCAGGTCGAACGGCACGAACACGTAGTCCGTCCGGCACCACGTCCCGTCCTTCTGCATCGAGGGGACCTCCATCCGCCCCTCGATCGCAGGCTGCTGGCGCTCGATGTGGAAGCCGGGAAGCACCTCGCGCATCGTCTTGATCGTCGTGTTCCACATCTCCGGCTTCGTGTCGCGCCCTATCAGCCACTTCGACCACCGGACAGGATGACGCCTCCCGTCCGGCATGATGCTGTTGTCCGGGTCCTTCGTGTCGTCGCCGAAGTCGAACGCCGGCTGGAACTCCGTCGTGAGCATCGTCTCCTTGCAGCACCCCACGCTCTTACCGCTCCCCATCGGGCCGCGCACGATGCGGAACTCCGCAAGCCCAGGCGGCACCGCGTGGAACGCGCGGAACGTCGGCGACGGCACGTACCTGACAACCCTCCTGTCAACCATCCGACCCGCCCTCAAGTGCCTTCACCACCGCGTCAACGTCAACCACCCCGCCCGCCGAAAGCGCCTTCCGTATCGCGTCCGTGCCGATCAGGTTCAGCTGCACGTTCGAAATCTGGTACACCATCGGGTCGCCGTCCTGCCTCCCGCGCTCCGCCCCGCCGTCCGCAGCCGGCTCGCCGAACCGCTTCCGGTCAAGCCGCTCCAAAGTCTGCATCACCAGCTTCGCGTTCACCATGCACTTCCCCTTGTCGTCGTGCAGGAGCACCTTCAGCTTGTCCGTCGCAAGGTCCGCCACCTCGTCCATCTCGCGGCTCCGCTCCTCGTTCCGCATCCGCTGCACGTACTCGTACACCGTCTTCGACTCCGGCCACAGGTCGTACGCGAGGTTCATGTCGTCCTTCCCGATGCCCGTCATGTCCAGCGCCAGCTGGTAGCGCTTCGTCCGCGCGTACTCCACCAGCGTCCGCTTCACCTGCCCGATGTCAACGGGCGGCGCCTTCAGCCCCGCACGATCCAGCTTCCGCTTCGCCGTCGCCTTCCGGCGCTCCTCCGCAGAAACGCCGTCGTCGTCCAGAACCAGCCTCGCCCGCGCGTACAGCGCGTCCCACTCCGGGTCTATGTCAGACAATCCTGCCATGCCCACATGATAAGCCCGCTTTATCGCCGCTTTATCCACGACCGGACATCGGTAGGTGCGGGGGCCCCACGCGGGTTCCTCCCCGCCCCGGCCGGCGCGCGCCCCTAGTCCCCCATACCCCGTCGCCGACACGCTGCACCGACACGACGCCCGACGCCGCGCAACCTCCAATCGAGCATCCGAGCGCCGGATGCGGGTACAACACCCGAACCAACCCGCCGGAAATCCCCAGCAAACGCCACGCGCGACCCTGCGCTACCACGATTTCCGCAAGATTGTCACAAGGACGAACCCGCAAACCGCCCGTCGAGCACCCACGACGAGCCCTTGATCGACCCTCGCGCCGTCCGATGCGTCAGGCATCCGACGATCCGCCCGTCAGACACACAGGCGCGCGCGACCCGAAGGCATTCGCGCGACCCGGCCCCCGCGCGAAAAAGCCGATTTCTGCGAATCGCGCCGTTTGTGTATTTTGCCGAGTTGTCGAAATACGCAGACAAGCCGTGTCTCGAAACGAGCATGTAGAATCGTCGAATCGAGGACATGCCCATGACAGGACAAGACGCGCGAGTCATGTGGTTGACTGACACAGTGACACTGACAATGGGCACACACCTTTAGGTGTGCCCTTGTCATGTCAGTGTCAGTAACATGACAACTGACATTGCCACTGACAAAAAATCGTGTCAGTTGTCAGTTGTCAGCGACGAACGGACAAGCCCGAAACCCCTGCAAAATAAGGGCGAAACGACTATTTTAATTTTGTGTAAAAAAGTGTATTGACAGAATACACCGAAATATGGTAAACTGTCCGCGCAAGCCCAGAATAGGCGAGTGCCGAAATGGATTTGAGCCAATGAAATCAAGGGCGAAACGCCCGAAGGAGAAGAGACGATGAAGGTAGAAATCAACGATGAAGT
>JAEEGL014855262.1_pt1 | contig 10656 bp, 10 predicted proteins | sample 9134231 | NCBI WGS metagenome assembly JAEEGL01 (sample SAMN16246548, study PRJNA631951) | gut metagenome | biome: gut microbiome; feature: rumen; material: fiber-attached | host: Bos | place: Iran: Karaj | collected 2018-10 | reverse complement strand
ACTGCACGATCTTCTTGATCATCTGCATATTGGCGTCGAAACGCGGCTGGAAACCGATCGACAGGACCTTGCCGCTCTTCTTTTCGGCTTTGATGATCTCGATCGCTTCTTCGGTGGTCACGCACATCGGCTTCTCGAGCAGGACGTTGACGCCCGCGTTGAGCGAGTCGATCGCGCAGATCGCGTGGGTGCGGTTATAGGTGCAGACGCTGACGCAGTCGAGTTTCAGCGACTTGTCGGCGAGCATCGCCTTGTGGTCGGCGTATTCGGTCTTGACGCCCTCGATCCCTCTGTCCTTAAAGAAAGCAGCGGCTTTCCCGGGGATCAGGTCGCAGCCCGCGACGATCTCGACGTCGGGCTGTCTCAGGTAACTCGACAGGTGGGTTTCGGCGATCCAGCCGCAACCGATAATGCCGACGCGCACCTTCTTCGAGGCGTCGACCTCCGCCGCGTCCTTGCTGACGTCCATAAAAGCGTTCAGGGAATCGTCCTTCTTTGCCATGATAGTTCCTCCGTTCAAACTTCTTATGATACGGTTTTCACGCCTGCAAACGCGGGCGCTCTTTACCGCCTATCATTATAACAGAACAGGGCAGGAAAGTAAACCCTTTTTTTCTAAAAAGTCGGTTTTCTTTTGAAAAGAGATCCGTCAGAGTTCGCCCGGATCTCCGCTCGCCCCGAAGGGATGCTCGTCCGCGTCGCGGGCGGGGAAACGGCGCGCCGGCGCCGGGATCGGTTCGTCGACCTCGCCGTTGATGCGTTCGCCCTCGCTGACGTAGCGTTTCGCCTGCGTCGAGAAGAGTTCGTAGTACTTGCCGCGCTTTTCCATCAGTTCGGCGTGCGTCCCCTCTTCGACGACCTCGCCGTATTCGAGCACCACGATCTTCGAGGCGACGGTCGCGCTCGACAGGCGGTGCGAGACGAAGATGGTGGTCTTGTCCCGGCGCAACTGGTCGAAGGTGTTGAAGATCTCCTGCTCGGCGATCGCGTCGAGCGAGGCGGTCGGTTCGTCAAGGATCAGGATATCCGAGGTGCTGTAAAAAGCGCGCGCGATGGCGAGTTTCTGCCATTGACCGCCCGAGAGTTCGGTGCCCTCGCGGTCGAAGATACGCATCAGGGGGGTGTCGTACTGCTGCGGCAGGTGCGAGATGTACTCGTCGACGTTCGCCTGCACCGCCGCCGCCCTGATCTCCTCGGGGATCGGGGTGCGGTGGACGTCGCCGAAGTGGACGTTTTCGGAGACCGTGACGGCGTATTTGCCGAAGTCCTGGAAGATGATGCCGAACATCTTGTAGAGTTCCGCCGTGTCGTAGCGTTTGAGGTCCTCGCCGTCGAGCAGGATGCGCCCCTCGGTCGGATCGTAAAGCCGGGTCAGCAGTTTGATCAGCGTGGTCTTGCCCGCGCCGTTCAGACCGACCAGGACCGCCGTCTCACCCGGGCGGAGCGTCAGGTTGACGTCCCGGATCACGTCGCGTTCGGTGCCGGGGTAATGGAAACTGACGTGCTGGAACTCGATGGTGTGCGGGATCCCGCGCTGCACGTGCAGCGGTTCGCCCTCGGGGACGATCTTCTGCTCTTCGTGCAGGAATACGAGCAGGTTATCGATGAACAGCGTCCCCTCGTAGATCGACGCCGAGTTGTTGATCAGGTTGCCGACCTCGGTCGAGATCTGGTTCAGGGCGCCGGTATAGAGCGAGTAGTCGCCGATCATGAAGTTGCCTTTGAAGACGCCCCACGCGACGAACCCGTAGCAGATACAGTTGACCACCGACGAGACGAAGGAGATGCAGACGTGCCAGATCCCCTCGTGAATGATCAGGCGGCGCAGTCCGGTGAAGTAGCGTTTGAACACCGACTGGTAGGCGTCGATGAACGCCCCCGACAGGTCGTAGAGGCGGATCTCCTTGACGAGATCCTTGTTGACCAGAACGTCGGAATAGTAGTTCATTTCGCGGCGGTCGCGCGAACGGAAGCGCATATACGCCCAGTTCTTGCGCCGGTAGATGAAGTTGACGATCGCGGAAGGGAAGGAAACGACCAGGATCGCCGCGGCGGCGAGCGGCAGGTCGGCGGAGAGGATCAAGAGGTAGCCGACGAAGGTGATGACCGTACTGATCATGGCGAAGAAGTTCGAGATGATCTCGATCGGGCGGTGTCCCGCCTCGCGGTTGGCGTTCTCGAGTTTCTCGTAGAACTCGGGCATATCGAACGACGCGTGGTCGATCTTCGCCGCCTTGGTCATGATCAGGGTCTTGACGTGCCGCACCACCAATTCGCCCGCGATCCGGGTGGTCGCGGTGCTGATCCTGCCGATGATATTGTTCAGGATCCGGTAGGTGAACAGGAAGATCAGAAGGTACATCACCGTCGAGCCGATAAAGGAGTTCGCCCACTTGGCGAACCCTTCGCCGGTGCCATCGCGCGCCTGCTCGGCGATGATCTGTTGCAGTTCGTTCAAGATCTCTTTGGAGATCAGCGAGCCGACGATCGGCATCACGCCCTGGAACAGAGCGATAAACGACTTGACGAAGAGGATCCACGGTCCGGTTCTCCACACCAGGGCGAAGATGTAGCCGAGGCGCGAGAAAAAGCCCCCGAGCAGTTCGCGAAGGAACCGGGGCAGATCGGCAATATTCTTCGGGGGCGGAACGCGCGGAACGTCGTCCCGCCGCATCGGGGGCGGCATCATCGGTACCATAGATCGGTATGTCTCCTTACGGATCGGTATTCGTTGCAACCGCAACCATTATAGCACGTCGGAGAGGGGAAGTCAAGAAAATCTTCCATTCCATTATAGCAGAGCCGACTGGGGGTGTCAAGGGAAATGCGCCCCGTCGGCGGCGGAGCGCATTTCATGCCGCCAAGGGCGGCAATTCACGACGCGAAGCGTCAATTCATGCCGGCGAAGGAGGCAATTCATTCAAAAAAGCGCCCCCGAAGGGGCGTTATTTGCGAAGTGGTCGCGCCTCCGGGCAGGGAAGAAGAGACCGAAGGGAGCCGGAATTTCGCCCTTTGGGCGAATATCCGCTCGCCCTTCGCCTGGCAAACGAGTTTGCCGATCTCCGGGCGGCGGATGCGGACCGGACCCGGTCCGATGTTAGCGAGCAAAAACGCCCCAGTGGGGCGTTTTTGTGAAGTGGTGTCGCCCAAAGAACCCGTTTGAAGGAGTGAGCCGGCGAGCGACACGCAAACGGGATTCGACGGCGACAGGTAGGGTGACGCCTCCAGACAGAAAAAGCACAGCCACGAAGGGCTGTGCTCTGTCTGGAGGCGCCACCCGGAATCGGACCGGGGATGAAGGTTTTGCAGACCTCTGCCTTACCGCTTGGCTATGGCGCCGGATAAATGATACAAGGAGTTCGCACGGACTGCGCAAAAAGGAAATCTGAACCGACGAGGGCTCTGAACCCCGGCGTCGAATAACGGAACAGTCGTCTTAACTGTGCCGGGGCGACGCCTTGGATTTCTCACCGCTCCGCGGCGAGAAATCGGGGTTCAAGCCGGATGCGGTTCGAAAAAGAGCGGGAAGGATCACGGGATCCTTCCCGCTCTTTTTTGGAGCGGATTACGGGGCTCGAACCCGCCACCTCGACCTTGGCAAGGTCGCGCTCTACCAAATGAGCTAAATCCGCGGAGCGACCATCGGTCGCTGGTGCCTCCGGTCGGAATCGAACCAACGACACGAGGATTTTCAGTCCTCTGCTCTACCAACTGAGCTACAGAGGCAAAGGGAATAAGGATGGCGACCCGGATGGGGCTCGAACCCACGACCTCCGCCGTGACAGGGCGGCGCTCTAACCAACTGAGCTACCAGGCCATCGTCCTCTTTTTGCCCGGACTTTTGTCCGAGACGAATAGTATTATAGCAAAGCGAAAACCGTTTGTCAAGAGTTTTTTTATGAAAAATCGAAAAGGTTGTATTTCGCCTGCCGACGCCGCGCGCTCCCCCCGATTTGTTACCGTCTTGTAAACAATACGGCGGCGGGGTTGACAAAACGAGACTATTGTGATAGTCTGTACTACGGGAATAGTACGAAGGGAGACGCGGTATGACGTCGGTTTTATTTGACAGCGAATGGAAGATCATGGACCTGATCTGGAAGAACGAGCCGATCTCGGCGAAGGAGGTCAGCCGCCTTGCCGAAGAGACGATCGGCTGGAACAAGAACACGACCTATACCGTCGTGAAAAAACTGGTGGCGAAGGGCGTCCTGAAACGGACGGAGCCCGGTTTTATCTGCACGTCGCTGGTCTCGCGCGAGAGCGTGAGGCGGCAGGAGACGAAAACGCTGGTCGACAAAGTATTCGGCGGCTCGAAAAAGGCGCTCTTTTCGGCGTTGCTCGCGGACGAAACGCTCTCGCGCGAAGAACTCGACGAACTGCGGAAAATGATCGAGGGGAGGTGATCCCTTGCTCGGCGATATCTTTTACTGGCTCTTCAATATGAGCGTCGTCGCGTCGGTCGCGGGGGCGGTCGTCCTGTTGCTTCGTCTCGTCCGGCGGATCCCGCGGCGGGTGATCGCGTGGGTCTGGGCGATCCCCTGCGTTCGGATGTTGGTCCCCTTCGGGATCGGGAGCCGATTCGGGCTGATGTCCCTGCTCGACCGTCTGCGCTACCGGACCCGGACCCGGCTGGTCTACGTCTACGGCGACGGGGCGCGCGGCGTATCGATGACGAACATTTCGCACCTGACGGTCGAGGGCGTCTATCCGCTTACCTACCGCGAGGACGTTCTGCGCGACCTGTTCCGCGTGACGGGGATTATCTGGGCGGCGGGGGCGTTCGCGCTCCTCGTTCTGATCGCGCTCCTTTACGTCTCGGCGCTTCGCGACGTCAGGGGCGCCAAACACCTCCGGGATAACCTGTACCTCTCCGACAGGGTCACGAGCCCCGCGGTCTACGGGATCTTCCGCCCGAAGATCGTTCTGCCGACCGATACGCCGGAAACCGATTATCCGATGATCCTCTCCCACGAGCGGGCGCATATCCGGCGGGGCGACAACCTCTTCCGGCTGGTCGCGTTCGTTTCCGCCGCGCTGCATTGGTTCAACCCCTTGGCGTGGGTGTTTTTGCGCTGCTATCTCTCGGACGCCGAACAGGCGTGCGACGAACGTGTTCTGAAAACCCTCGACGAAGAGGGAAGACGGGACTACGCGCGGCTCCTGCTCCGTCAGGCGGAGAAAAAGGCGGCGTTCCCCGCGTCGCTCGGCGGCGCGAAATTGCGCGACCGCGTCAAGCGGATCGTCTCGTACGAGAATCTGACCTTCCTCTCGATCCTCGGCTTCGAGCTGCTCGCCGCGGCGATCGCATGGTTCCTTTTGACCAACCCCGTATAAAAGGAGGACGAAATGAAAAAACGAACGATGATTCGCGTCGGCGCGCTTCTGCTCGCGCCCGTGCTCCTGCTCCTCTCGCTCTTTGCCTGCGCGGGGGACCCCCCGGCGGGCACGACCGGCACGCCCGAACCCAATCAAACCGTCGAGCCGGTCGGGACGCCGCCGGACGAGTTGCGCCGGGTGGTGGAGGATAATCTTTTTTATAATATCGTTCCGTTTTCCGACCATATACTCAAAATCGGATACGGCGTCCGTTCTTCGTACGAATCGCCGATCGAGACGACGGTGACAATGATGGATCTGTACGGAGAGACGATTGCTTCCTGCACGGTCGAGCCACTCGGCAATTTCTGGGTTCAGGCGCCGACGGCGACCTCCGACGGCGGCTTTTTGTTCGTGCTTGGGTATACCGATTATCAGATCAACCCCGGCGTCAACGCGAGTTCGCAGGGCTTTGCCTCCCGGGTCGTCAAATGCGACACCGCCGGGAATATCGTCTTCGATACGACAATCGATCAGGTGGACGGCGACGCGCTGACCTTTTGCCTTGAGAGGGACGGGCGGTTCTACCTGTTCGGGTCCTACCGCAAGCCCGAAAATCGCACGAACTACGGTGAAACCGACGTGTTCGTCCTGATCCTCTCCGAGGACGGAGAGGTCGTCCGGAGCGCGTGCTTCGGGGGAAGCGATTTCGATTGTTTTTACGGCGCCGAGTTGACCGAGGACGGTTTTCTGCTTCAGGTGCAAACGCAGTCGACCGACGGCGATTTTCCGATCGGGGACGGCGGGCGTCCGTACGAACGGATGGAAGTGGAACTGAACGAAGATCTTTCGATCAAGTCGGTTCGCCCGTCCGAACGGCAGTACGCCACGTACTTTGAACGGGTCGGGGAAAAGGACGGGAAACCGATCTATCGGGGGGATTCGTTTTTCGACCGATTTGCCGCCGGATCGCCGAGGGCGTATTTTGATTACGGAGACTATTATTTGATCGTGTCCCAAGTTACGACCGGTCAGATGATGGGTGAACCGATCCCCGAACGGAGTTCGGTAGCGTATTATACCGAAACGGTCTACTCCGGCTACGATCGGGAGGGAAATCTGCTGTTCCGTTACGCGATCTTTCCCTGACCGTTCGACGCGTTGACTTGCTTTTTTCGCCCGTTTGTGCTATGATACAGGAGTATTTCGTATTGGAAAGAGACGCCGTTTTATGAAAAAACTCCTTTTGTTCGACTGCTTCGGGGTGGTGATGCGCGAGGTCGCGCCCTATTGGTTCCGTCGTTACTATACGGCGGAGGAAGCCGACCGGATTAAGGAAGAGATGATGCACGACGGCGACGTGGGCGCGGTCCCGGACGACGAACTCTACCGCCGGCTGGGGAAGACCGTCGGGATGCCGGGAGACGTGATCCGTCGTGAATGGGAGGACCTCGTGATCCCGGATCAAAAAACCGTCGCCCTGATCCGTGAGCTGAAATCCCGCTACCGCGTCGTGCTGCTCTCGAACGCCATGTCGGAGTATCTCCGCTACGCGCTGAAAAAGTGCGGGATCGCGGATCTTTTCGACGACGTGATCGTTTCCGCCGAGGTCAAACTGGTGAAGCCCGATCCTGCGATCTTTAAACTCGCCCTCGAACGCGCGGGGGCGGATGCGAAAAACGCCCTGATGATCGACGACGTACAAAAGAATCTCGACGGCGCGAGGGCGGTCGGGATCGACGGCTATCTGTTCCGCGGCGCCGAAGGGCTTGCCGATTTTCTTGCCCGCGACGCGGAGAACTGACGCCGGGCATTCGCTTGACAATCCCGCCGAAATATGGTATCCTGTTTGCAAACGAACCGAAAGGAAGATAAGCCATGAAACGCTTTACGAAAATCGTCGTTCTCCTCGTCCTTCTGGCGATCCTGTGCCCCGTTCTCATCGGATGCTCGTCCGGAAAGATCCGACCGACGATCGTCTATGACAAGAAATACGAATTCGGAACTACGACCGAAACGTACCATCGGTATCTTGTGTTTCACGCCGATCACACCGGTTATTACGAGATATTCCAAATCTACCCGGACGACAGCGTGTGTTCGGGAAAGGCTGATTTTGTCTGGCGAGCAGCGGACGACGGGACGATCTATTTGTTCAGTAAAGTGCTAACTCTTTCCGACGAAGATACGAGGGGGGAGTCAAAGTTTGAATACGGTTTTTCGTGGGGTATGCCGATCACCTTCGGAGATGGGTTCCTTATCGCTTTGAACGTGACGTCTTACGTGGGTGTAAACACGGGATATACCTTGGTCGACACACGCAAGTTCGTTTTGGAAGGGTCCGATCTTGCGAAGAGTTTGGAAAGGGATTGATGCAGAGGAATGACCGCCCTGCCGCAAACGCCGTACACACCAAACCGAAAGGAAGATAAGCTATGAAACGCTTTGCGAAAATTGTTGTTCTCCTCGTCCTTCTGGCGATCCTTTGCTCCGTCCTTGCCGGGTGCGGCATCGGGACCGACGAAAAAGCGCCGCAGATCGTTTACGGCAAAGAGTACAGGCGCTTTGAGGAGATGGAAAAAGCAAAAGGAGATTATTCCTGTTTCGTGTTTGAGGAAGACAACACCGGATACTATTGCGACGGCTACTCCGGCTCAAGAACCTTCTTTATTTGGGAGGTTGCCGAAGACGGCTTTGTGTATCTTTTCCCGACCAAAACCGTCGGGGACGACGGGACCGTCGGCGAACCGTACGGCGGGAGTCTCACCGGTTCGTATACCTTCGGCGAAGGGTTTATGATCTGGACCGGCGGGGCAGGAAACGCACGCTACGTTCTGGAAGGGTCCGATCTGGAAGAAACGATCACGAAAGAATGATCCGAAATTTTCGACGCCCGCGCATCTTTTGATGCGCGGGCGTCGTTGTTTTATTTGATCTTGAGCGTTTTGAGGTACTCTTTCCGCTCCGGCGTGACGCGGTAGCTCTCGGTCGCCTTTTGGATCGTTTTGTTGTGCGTCCACGCGGGGAGGCGGCGGTCGGCGAGGTAGGGGAGCGTTTCGTCCCACCGTTTGGCGAGGGCGGTGGCGTAGAACCACGCGACCTCCATCCCGACGTAGTATTCCTCCTGCGGTATTTTCGCCGGGAGGGCGAGGACTCCGGGATCGAAGTTTTCGTCGAGAAAATACGCCATCAAAAAACCGACGGCGGCGCGGCGTACGAAGGGCAGGGGAGAGCTGAGCCAGCGTTCGATATGCGGCAGCGCCTCTGCGGGACGCTTCGAGAAGATCGCGGGGCGGAGGATATCGGTGACCGCCCAGTTGTCGGCAAAAGGCAAAAACGCGTCGAGTTCCGCGATCACGGCGGCGAAATCGCGCTCCCGCCCGACGAGGATCGCGTGGAGCAGATTTTCTTCGAGCGTTTTGTGCGGCAATTCCGAGAGGAACGCCCGCGCCTCGCCGCCCTTGATCTCCTTTGCCAATCGGCGCAGCGCGGGCAGCCGCACGCCGAGGATCTTTTCGCGCGGGACGGTCGGGATCAGCTTCGCTTGAAAGTCGGCGTACTCCGGCTCCGCCAGCGCCGCGAGACGGTCGAAAACGGCAACAACCATTATTCGCCGTCACGCGAGCCGGAGACCAGCCGCCAGATCGCCGTGACCGCGCCGAACAGAACGCCCGCGATCGGCCAGACGATCCAGGTCCTGCCCCAGTCGTCGGTAAGGAAACTCCAGGTCAGGTAGATCGCGACGGCAAGGCACCAGTAGACCGAGCTGATGGTCTCTTCGGTCTTGTTTTTCTTTCTCGTCTCGGGGGACGCGTCGATCTCGTTTAACAGGAAGGTATAGCTCCCGCGCACGACCCCGACCCGCACGATCAGGTAGACGCCGATCCCGATGATGGGGAAGAGCGCGGAGGTAAACACCGTGAGGATCCGGTCGGAGACGCCCATAGCGCCGGCGACGATCAGGGGCAGCACCGCGAGGATGCAGAGCACGATCCCGAGCGTCAGGCAGACGGTGTAGGTGTGTTCGTGCGCGCGGCGTTTCTCTTTGACCATACCCGACACTCCGTAGGCGGTCTCAAACCCCTCGGTATGCCAGACGTTGAAGCGGGAGGTGCGGATGCCGGTCACGATAAAGAGCGCGACCCCGATCGCGATCAACCCGAACAGGGCGGTCATCCCGACGGCGGCGGCGACGCCCTCGCTGATCGAGCCGCCGTACTCCGCCAGCCCGCCGAGCAGGATCAGAAGCGCGGGGCAGAGGATGCAGAGCAGAACGCCGAGCGCGACGGTGCGGGCGCTCTGACGCTGGGTGGACAGGTAGTCGTTGGCTTCCTCCATCGTGACGACGTGCTTGGAACCCGACGCGACGGTCTCTTCCTTCGGCGCGGCGTCCTCGGGCTCGATCTCGTCCTTCAAAAGGTAATCGGTGCTGACCCCGAAGAGCTCGGCGAGCAGGATGACCTTCGACAGATCCGGGGTCGCCTGCGCGCTCTCCCATTTCGAGATCGCCTGCCGCGAGACCGACAGTTTTTCGGCGAGGTCCTCTTGCGACCAGCCGTTCTTTTTGCGTTCGTTGATGATTTTGTCTGCGAGTATCATGGTAATTCTCCTGTGTCGTTCTTCCCGGTCCGGCACCTTGCCCCCGGGACGTCTTCATTCTACCACGGGCAGGGGGTCGGGGTCTACCAACCGGGGGTTGCAATTTGTAAAATCACGGTTGCTTTTTTCGGTTTTTTCGGTTGCATTTGCCGCTACCGACCGTTTTTCAGCGGTTTTCGCGGATCCACGCGAGCAGACCGTCGTAGTCCATCTCCCCCCGCGCGACGGCGAATCCGACCCGCGCGACGTCGTCCACCGAGGGGTGGAGCCGGATCCCGTTGGTTTCGAGAAAGGTCAGAAGGATATACATTCCGATCCGTTTGTTTCCGTCGACGAAGGCGTGATTCGAGATCAGGGAATACCCGATCCGCGCCGCCTTTTCTTCTTTCGTCGGGTAGAGTTCCTTGCCGTCGACGGTCTGGAACGCCGACGCGAGCGCGCTGTCAAGCAGATCAAGGTCCCGCACGTCGTCGGCGCCGCCGGTCTCTTCGGTCAGAAGACGGTGCAAAAGCAACACTTTTTCACGGCTGAAGCGGATCATTTGGCCAGCACCTCGAACGCGCGGCGGTATTCGCGCAGAATGCGCGCGGCGACGAAGTCGATCTTCTCGTCGTCGGTCATCTCGATCGGCGCGTCGCTCTCCAGATCGACCAGGCGGTATTTCGGCTTGTTGTTCTTGAAAATGATGATTTCCCCGGATTTGTCCGCCATCCGCGCGACCCGGGAAAAGTTCTGATT
>JAEEGL014731207.1_pt1 | contig 10656 bp, 1 predicted proteins | sample 9134231 | NCBI WGS metagenome assembly JAEEGL01 (sample SAMN16246548, study PRJNA631951) | gut metagenome | biome: gut microbiome; feature: rumen; material: fiber-attached | host: Bos | place: Iran: Karaj | collected 2018-10 | reverse complement strand
TCGCTCAACAGACCAATAAGCAAACTCTCTACAAGGTGCTTCTGACCAACAATCACTTGATTCATGCCCAACGTAAGGGCATCTACAAACGAACTCTCGCGCTCCACGCGCTCTTGCAGTTCTCTGATATCAACAGGATTTTGCATAGTATAATGTAATTATAATTTTCCGCAAATTAATATGCAAAAAGTGTGCCAAACTATAAAATTTTCTTTAACTCTTGCAGATATCGAATAAATTTTTTTCTTCTTCCAAATCTTAAAATTTGTGCATTTTGCAAAGTCTGTTTAGCAACACTCTTTCGAGTGTGGCTTAATAATCGTATACTTTTTCGTAACAAACGATATTGTGTACTTGACAAAATAGCAGTAATTTTGCACTCGATAAAAATTGGGCTGTTTTGAACCCTAAAATCGTAATATATTTAATAAAAATATTAATATGAGTAAATTTTTTCAACGTGTATTAGTCTGCGGAGCGATGATTTTGCTCCCGACGGCTATTTTTGCACAGCAGTTGACCAACGCGAACTTCGAAGATTGGTCAGCTGCTCAGTTTGATGGCAACATCCAGCCGAAGGGTTGGAATGCATCGAACGTGACGCAATTCAGTTTTAAGTTTAACTTTGCGCACCGAGAATCCGGTCATAACGGCGGCTATTGTATGATGGTGCAAGACCAGGACGTCGGTGCAGCCGGTATCACGGAGACCTCGCCGGGTTATTTCTCGTTAGGTACGCCTTGGGTGTACGTGCCGAGTTTGACGCAGGTCAGCAGCGCTTCTGCCGGTGACTATGGAGGTATCGCGTGGGCGTATCGTCCGGACTCGATGTCCGTCTGGATCAAGCGTACCGGTAACAATACTGCCAAGGAGGACTTCTATCTCCTCTATTACGCTTGGAAAGGCACCGCGCAGGGTAATAAGTACAAAGCGAAGAACGGATCCTGTACCGACCATTCCGTGACCGACGAGGAGTCGGATATCCGCCAGGAGTTGGATGGTAACGAGTGCGGTACGGCGACGGTGGCCACGCAGATCTGTGAGGGTATGTGGCGTGAGAAGAAGACCTACGGCAACTGGACGAACATCCGCGTGCCGATCTATTACTTCAACAACGAGGTACCGCAGAAGATGAACATTATCTTCTCGGCTTCCAACTATCCTAACTACCGCGCTAACAGCGGTCTGTACGCCGGTAACTCGCTGTATGTCGATGATGTAGAGCTCATCTATTCGTCGAAGATCCAGCAGCTGTTCATCAACGATAAGGAGTGGAAGGGCTTTGACCCGAACTCCGAGGCAGTGCAGTACTATGCCTTAGGTGAGACAGCTACAGAGATCCCGACGATCGAAGCGAAACGTGGTGCGGGTTCGTTGACCAACGCCAGGGGTAAGACTGTGGCTTTCAACGGACGTACCCTCTCCGGTAGTGAGATCCGTATCATCAAGGGTGACTTGGAGAACAAACCGACGATCATCACCGTGTCTGCGGAGGATGGCTCAAGCACGATGAACTACAAGATTCAGTTCCAGCGTGCGAAGAGTAAGAACGCCAACCTGTCGAATATCTCGTACGCTCTGGGAACGGATACGACGGTTGTACCGGGCTTCGTGCCGGGCAAATATACGTACGACGTAGAGCTGCCGTACGGTACGACGCAAGTGCCGGTGGTGACGTATGTGAAACAAGAAGAGGCGCAGACCGTTACGATCACGCAACCTAATACCGTTGGCGGTAAGGCTACTATCGTAGTGACCGCAGCCGACGGAACGACGAAAAAGACCTACACGCTCAATTTCTCGGTGGGTCTCCTCAAGGACGTGACGCTGAAAGATATCAAGGTGAACGGCAAGTCCATTCCGGGCTTCTCGCCTTCGCAGGCCGTGTATAAAGTGTCGCTGCCGACCAATACCGCTCAAGCTCCGACGGTAGAGCCTGTCTCGGCGTACGCAGCCGGAGATCAGACGATCACAATGACCGTACCTACGCTGGATCAGATCCAAGCCGGTGGTGCACAGGCTCAAGCGCAGATCACTGTCAGCGCGCCGGGTGCTACGACCGATAAGGTCTATAAACTGAACTTCAAGATCGAGGCATCGACCTATTCGTACCTCGCTTCGCTGCAGTTGATCGGCGATCAGATCCAGAGTGTCAGCCCCTCTCAAGAGGGTGACACTATAGCGATCGCGTTCGATCCCGAGTTGACGACCTATTACGTTAACCTCGAAATGGGTTCGCGTTACCTGCCGCAGATCCTCTATCAGCCGGGCGATGAGTATCAGACCATCACCATCGACTCCACGCGTTTTGCCAACGGTAACGGTACGGTGAGCGTGAGTGTCATGGCGGGCAACAATATGGATCAGACAATCTACAAACTCGTCTTCTCTGCAAAGAAATCCGAGAACACGAACTTAAACGGCGTGCTCATCAACGATCAACCGATGGCGGGCTTTGATGCGGCGGTGACCAATTATACGGACACCCTCGATATCGGTGAGGACTACCCGACGGTAGAGCCGATCCTCGGCGATGCCTTCCAGACTTACGCCAAGTCTACCCGTATCATCGGTACGGCTCAGACGACCAGTATCACGGTCATGGCGGGTAACGGCGACTCGAAGACATATAACTTCACTTACTATTCGCAGACCTATACGGACAACCGTTTGGCTAACCTGACGGTAGAGGGCTTCTCGCTGCTCAACCGAGACGGCGATGCGGTGTCCTTCGACGCTGATGTCAAGGAGTATTGGGTTAAACTGCCTATGGGAACGACCGAACTGCCGCTGATCACGGCTACCTTGCGTAACGAGCAGTACCAGACGGCTACCCCGACGCTGCCGGCTGACCTGAACGGTAACTACAAAGTAGTGGTAACGCCGCTCAACGGTGCCAGCCGTACGTACACGATTCACTTCTCGCTGGCGGTTTCCAAGAACGCTTCGCTAACGATGATCTACCTTAATAACGAGCCGCTCGCGGGCTTCAACTCCGACGTACGTGACTATGTTTATACGGTAGAGCAAGGCATGTCCGTTCCGGCTGTCACTTGGGATCTGGGCGACGCGGTACAGACCGTGGATACTACGACGAAGAAGAACACGAAGTATCTGACCGTCACAGCAGGAGACAAGAAGACCAAACGTGTGTACTCCATTCGCTTTAAGTTCCCGGCTTCCAACAACACGCAGCTGCAAGATATCAAGCTCAAGTATCCGGATTTGGACACGATCTCAATGAAGTATTCGGAGAATATCCACTTCCGCGGCGACTCGTCCGATTATATACTGGAACTGAAGGCCAATACCTGCCCGCAGATCTTCCCTGTTACCGCTGCCGGACAGAAAGTAGCGGTAGCTGCTCCGTACGCGGACGGTACGGCGATTATTAAAGTGATCTCCGAGGATGGTTTGGAGGAAACCCAATACACCATCGAGTTCACGAAAGCGATCGTAGCGACCGTTCAACTGGATAATATCTATTATAATGGCATCTCCGTTGACGAGCACTTCGATCCGAAGAAGGCACACTACGAGGTGAACTACACCGGCGATGACCAACTGCCGACGATCACCTATCTGCCGGCAGACGCGAACGCGAAGATCTACTGGAAGAACACGGCAGACTCTGTAGTAGCTTATGTCCGCGTGACGGATGGCGAGAACGAAGGTGTCTATGACATCGTCTTCAACCGTACCACTTCGTCGAACAACGCGCTCCTGGGTATCTATGCGGACGGTCAACTTATTAATGGTTTCAGTGCTTCGCAGCGGGATTATACCTACGATCTGGCTGCCGGCCTGCCTTATCCGGAACTCAGCTATAAGGTAGCAGAGAACGCACAGGTTGTCTTCTTCGGCCAACTCGCAGAGGGTAAATGGGGTATCACGGTCAAGGCTGCTAACGGCGATGCTTTTGCTTATACCGTTCAGTATAACCACGCGAAATTCAATGACGCGGAGCTTGAAGACCTGCACGTCATGAAGGAAGGAACAGACCTCATCGAGCACTTCTCTTCGAGCGACACTTGTTACGGGAAGTTCGAATTGGGCGAAGGCGAAGAAATGCCGCAAGTCATCGCAAAAGCGAAATCGGACAAGAACCAGAAAGTGCTGATCTATGCGCCGAACGATCACGAACAACGAGTACTCGTGATGGCAGAAAACGCTAAGGACTCTACAATATATAAAATAGAGTACACGCGCGTGAAGAGCGCTGTCTCCAAACTCAAGGAGCTTTATATCGGTGGTAAGAAGTTGATGACCTTCGATCCGGATACGCTCCACTACAGCATTGATTTAACGACGGCGGATACCGTAGTTCCGAATGTGTACCCGGTAGGTAAGTTGGATAACCAGACCATCACGACCACCTTTGGTAAGCCGAACGAGGTTACGACTATTCTCGTACAGGCGCAGGATGGTAATCCTCTGCATTCGACGACGTACACGATCGACTTCCCGGTAGTTCGTAAGAGCGACACCAAGCTCAAGACCCTCACAATTGACGGTAACGAGCAGGATGTGACGGTGACGGAGTATAACTTTGAAATGCCGTTTAACACGCTCACGCCATATGGCGTTACCTTCGAGAAGGCTGATGAGACGCAGCTGATCGAGTTCATCGAAGCACCGATCACCGGCGTGACGAAGATCATCGTGACGGCCGAGAACGGAGACACGCGTACGTATTCGATCCGTTATACGATCGCAGAACCCGAACCGAAGGAGAACAAACTGCTCAGCATCGCTTATCGTTACACGAAAGCGAACGGCGATCCGGTAGAGGGTAGTCTCGAGCCGGTGAAGGGTGACAACATTGTTGACCTGCCGTTCGGTGCTACTTCCTTCGAGATCATTGGTGTGACGAAGAACTACGACGAACAATCGCTCGTCTTCTTCAAGGGCGGTATCCGTCGTGGTGCGAAGATCACGGTAGTCGCTAACCGTACCGGTGTGAATGATGTGACTTACACCATCACCCCGCGTGTGAAGGAGTTTGATACAACCGGCAAACTGCAGAGCCTGAAATACAACGGAGTCGAGGTACCGAACTTCCGTCCGGATGTATATAACTACATGATCAACGTTACGGCTGAACCGGCCGCAGAAGACTTCACTACCGTGGCTTATGACGGTAAGGGTGTTAACGCTTCGGGTATCGATTCAAAGAAGAAACAAATCACCTTTACCGTTAGCGGTACCGGCGGCGAGACATACTCCGTATGCTGGTTCTATGCAATTGATGAGGCTCCGTTGACCTTTAATTGGACTTCTACCAATTCTGCAATGTTCTATACTACAAGTTTAGGAGGTGATATTAGTGAGGCAGGAATGAAGGATCCAACCGGTTATAAACCTATTGGTTGGAGTGTGCCGGCTGATTTGTTCGCAGGTATTGACTACGATCCGATTGTTTCTCACTTCGTGTATTATACCGGAAAGGAAGTGAACCGTATTAGCGATAAGGAAGTAATCCTTTCTACTGTTCGTGGTGGTGCATTGAACAGTTCTATGCCGGGAGCTATGACATTAGGCACACTATCGCTTCCTGATGGAGTAAAGAAGAGTGGTGGAACAGTTATAGCATTCAACAGAAATGCTTCTGCGGGTGTCACCTTCCGTAATACGCCGGAGAAATTTGAGTTTGACTATCAACCAATTATAAAATACGATATCAGCAAATGGGAAGCATGGGTAAGTCTTCAAGGAGAGAACGGAGATACCATTGAACATATAATTTCGCGTGCCTATAGTGGTTTAGGACAATGGAATACTGCAAGTCAACCGCTTTCGTATAATTTCATTCCGAGCAAGATGAATATACTTCTCTGCTCAAGTGAAATAGGAGATACACGAGAAGAAGGTGGTTGGCATGGAATAGGTACTCATTGGACGTACTACTCCAATTTGTTAAACAATTATAATGGTTCAACTTCGTGTAATGCGGACCTCCAGATTCGCAATGTACGTTTCGTTTATAACTCTGCGCTTACAGAGGCCTTCGTTAACGGAAGTAAAACTCCGCTCACTCTTGAAGCAGATGGACGTACCTTCAATTATACCTTGGGTGCTAATGAAGTCGTTATCGGCAAACCTGCACTCAAGTTCACTGGTGCTGTACATGACCAGACGCAAGTCATCGAATGGTTGAACAACGGCGAGTGGATCGACGGTAACCTGACCGCACGTGTCATCAACTACGGTGAGAACTCGGCCGATAGTACCCACTATTACGTTGTTCTCCACCGTGATCCGGAAACATCTTTGCATTACACGGATAATTTCGGTTCGTTGGATACAACTATGGTAGGCGACACGACCTATGTCAAACTGCCTTACGCTACGATGAAGTTCCCCGAGTTCACAATCACTCCGGATAACATCCATCAGCGTTTTGTAGTCAACAAAGAGGGTAATCACGTGACCGTCATCGTGACCAACGAACTCAATGTTTCCGACACGACGATCTACGTCTTCCGCGAGGAGCGTAGCAACGTGGCTACACCGGAGAATATTGTTGCCAAGGATCCCAAAGATCCAGAAAAGGTTATTCCGTTCACGGAGCCCTTCAACCCGGCTACGCTCAACTACACCATCAACGGTGAGGTAATGCCGAGGATCGAGGCTTCCAAGTCCGGCACCAGCGAGGACAACCCGCTCAACCAGACGATCGATATCAACCATACTGCCGACGGCGCGACCGTGAAGGTAACGGCAGAGGATGGCAAGACCACCAAGACCTACACCATCACGCTCCATAGACCGGAAGTGACCACGAATCATCAGATCAAAGTGTTCTCGGAGAACGAGACCCCTTGGCAGAACTTCGGTGGTGAGAAGTACTTCGAGCAAGCTGCTAAACCGGAATCGCCTGTACTGTTCGAGCAATGCTACGCGGCGGATAAGGTGATCTTCATCCAGACACAGGATAGCATGGAATGGCGCGTAGCCGGTAACGAACACAGCTACGTTCGTAAATATCCGACCGATTCTTCGGCTAACAATCTGCTGAAGAATATCCTCGTGGCAGGTGTTCCGTTGGAGGGCTTCGAGCCGACCAACAGCGATGTGACGTATCCAGTGCCCGCAGAGACAACGCAAATCATCGAGGCCGTTGCCGGTGAGGATGTTCAGTCCATCAGCACCACGATGACGGAGATCACCGGTGGTGTAAAGTACGAGATCACGGTAAAGGCTCAGAATAAATCTGAGCGTAAATATACCATTCATATGACTCGTCCGTTAAGCCCTGACTCCACGCTCGCAGGTATCCTCCTCGACAGCGTGATGATCGACGGCTTCGATCCAAGCATCAACGACTACGTCATCACTCTCCCGATCGGTAAGGGACCGAAGAAAGCACACGTTAAGATGCCGAACATCACCTACGTGACGCAGAATAACGGACAGAAGGTCGATGTTCAACCGGGTGAACTGAACGGCGACTCGACCGTACTCACCGTAACACCGGAGAACGGTGTCGGCAGTAAGGAGTACTCCATCAAGATCCAAGAAGAACTGAGTAGTTGTACCGAACTGACCGGTATCACCGTCAACGGTAAGCTGGTTGACCCGAACTTCGAGCCGGGACGTCACTTCTACTCGACCACCGTGGACAAAGACCTCATCGAGATCGACTACACCTGCGAGGATCGCTTCTTCAAGAGCGTAGAGACCATCATCGTTCCGATCACCGACGGTAAGGAGTATAACTACACCCTGCGCGTCACCGCAGAGGATGGTACGCAGGCGGATTACCTCGTAGAGATCTACGTCCTCAACCAGTCCAACGATGCACAGCTGGCGGACATCTTGCTCAACCATATGGACTTCATCACCTACAAGGCAACGGCTGAACTGGCTAACCCGCAGCTCAAGGCCTTCGACCCCGGATTTAACGAGTACCACGTGAAAGCGCCTATCGATAAGATCCCGAGCGTCAGCGGTATGCTCAAGATGGACGGTCAGAAGATCAATAGCTGGGTAGAGAGCACCGATCAGGTTTACTGCGTTCACCTCACGGTGACTGCTGTGGACGGTGTCACGACCAACGAGTACAAGGTTTATATCGATCGTACCTTGCCGCAATTGAACCGCTTGACGAGTATCTCCATCGATGGCGATACCATCCAGTCGTTCGATCCGGACAAACACTCGTATATCTATGACAAACTCGCGGACGGCGCTGCCCTGCCGCAGGTAGAGGAGATCGGTTACACCACCGAGGATGAGGCCATCCAGAACGATCCTAACTTCGTTCAGATCAGCCGCTCCGAGGCAGATAAACTGATCACCATCACGGTTCATGCCCAAGATACGGCATACCCGACAGCGGAATACAACGTATCCTTCATCTTCCGTAAGGACACCGTCAACACCCTCGAGGTCATCAACGATACCCGTAATGGTATCACTGAGCCGGTGAACAACTGGGATCCGAAGGGAACGTACTTCCATCGTGACCTACCTATCGGCGAAGAGTATCCGGAGATCAGTTACGGTGACGACCGCTATCCGGGCGACAACCTGTGGCCGCGTATCGACACGATGACGATCGCCCTTGATACGATCAACCTCACCTGGCAGCATCAGACCGTCGTAACAGCGCAAGACGGTAGTAGCCGCACCTATACGGTTTCCTACCGCAAGCTGCGCTCGAACAACACGGCCCTCCAGCTGCTGCAGGTAAGCAAGAACGGTCAGGACTTCTACACCGTGGACGGCTTCAGTCCGGAGGTAACGGATTTGTACTGCACGCTCAAACCGGCAGAGGCCGAGGCCCTGGCTGGTGGCATGCCGACGCTCCTATGGACACCGGGAGACAGCTACCAGACCGTCGATACCATCACGGCGCTTGACTCCCTGAGCGGTAAGACCCTGGGCTACAAGCATATCGTTACCGTCACCGCCGCTACCGGCAGAACGCGTAACTACACCGTCCACTATCCTGTCGAGCTCTCTATCGATGCTACCTTGCGTACCATCAAGTACAACAACGGCGGTGCGATACCTAACTTCGACAGCGAGCGTGAGAACTACAAGATCGAGATCGAGAAGAATGCTGAGATCCCGAACCTCATTCCGGTACTCAACGTAGAGGGTCAGCGGTACGTACAAGACTCGCTCGCCGGCGTAGATACGATTCGTTATTTCGTATGGGCGGAGAACAGAGAGTACACCAAGACCTACACGATCGCCTTCGAGCGTATGCTCTCTACGCTGATCAAGCTGGATCGTATCGCGCTCACCGACACGGTCGAAGAAAAACCGATCTCGCATGACCTGTTCGACTTCAACCCCGATCAGTTCGAATACACGATCGTCATGCCGTATGACTCGCTCAACCGAGACATCCTGCCGCGCGTTGACTATATCCTCGGCGACCCGATGCAGTCCGTTTGGAAGGAAGAGACCAAGCTGAATGATAAGCAGACCAGGGTAACGCTCCACGTCATCGCAGAGAACGATGAGTACGAAGCTGAGTACGACCTGACCTTCGAGTTCACGCGTAATAACGATACGAAGGTTAAGGACATCAAGATCCACGGTGAAGAGCTGCCCGGCTTCGATCCGAATAAGATCGATTATGAGTACAAACACCCGTACGGTTCGGATTCGACGGCCTTCTATAAGGCAGAAGATGTAGAGGTTATGCTCAACGATATCGCGGCGAACTACACCGTATCGGTGGACGAAGACGGAGCTATCTCCATCGTCGTGACCGCACAGGACGGCGTATCGCAGACGACCTACACCATCGTTCAGTCGATTGCACTCGACGGCGATAACTTCCTCCAGGCGATCCTGCTCAACGTAGCCGCTGAGGACGGTAGTGTCACGGTAGATACCTTGCGTGGCTTCGATCCGGAGATCACGTTCTATACCTACCTGCTGCCTGCCGGCTCGACCGCAACACCGGTGGTTGAAGGCTTGGCTCGCTCGATCAACGCAGAGGTTTCTGTCAAGGCCGCTGCAGCCGGTGACACCTGTATCATCATTTGTACCGCACAGGATCTGACCGAGAGACGTTACTTCGTTTACTTCAAGAACTCCGACATCAATGTCGCACAAGAACCGACCGCTAATGATGTCGTAGCGAAGTGTCTGAGCAACAGCGAACTCTTCGTAGGTACCATCCGTAAGGACGTTTACTTCGCCCTCTTCGATGAGCAAGGACACCTTCTGTTCTACAAGCAGATACCGAACGCTGATCCGAATGATGCCATCATCGTGAACGACCTCAACAACAAGGAGGTACTCACCGACATCATCAACTCGCGTTCCGGTCTCGTGATCAATATCATCCCGGGTAAGATATACTTCTACACCTTCATCTACGGCGACAAGACGCTCATGCAACGTCTGGCCGGCAACAAGGCGAAGAAACTCAAATCCGGTAAGTTGATTACCTTACCATAAAAAAAGAAAACTCCCGTGCTCACCGGCACGGGAGTTTTTTTACCTCCACCTGTATCCGAGCGTCAGGCTGACTGACTGTGGATAGATGAGTGCGTTGGCTACCTCTTGTCCTTTCATCTCGCTGTAGAATCCTGCGATATCGGAAAGGCTCACTTTATACGAGGCATTGATCTGCATTCCGAACTTAAATTCGTATCCTACCATCACGCAGACGCCGAAATGGTTATCGTG
>JAEEGL013072540.1_pt1 | contig 10656 bp, 10 predicted proteins | sample 9134231 | NCBI WGS metagenome assembly JAEEGL01 (sample SAMN16246548, study PRJNA631951) | gut metagenome | biome: gut microbiome; feature: rumen; material: fiber-attached | host: Bos | place: Iran: Karaj | collected 2018-10 | reverse complement strand
TTTGTTGTTTGTCCGAGTCATTAATTACCTGACTCATCTCTGTTGGTTTTTCTGAATAGAGTATGTGAGAATATGTGAGGGTTTCAAATCCAAATTCTCACATATTCTCATATTGCTTTTTTATGCTCTATATCTCGCAATTCGCTGAAATATAGCATATTGGTTCATCCTTTATGCAATAATATTATGCCGATACGGTCGCTTCGCAGCAATAAAACAAAATCTCCGTGAATAAAAAAACAAGGGACATCGTCTGTCCCTTGTTCTATTCTGGAATTCTTCAGAATCAGAAAACCTGTCGATTTTTGCGTTTGTTTGCTATTTCCTATAGATCGGCATCAAACTGGATCTCTTGCGAAGGAAGTATATAGTCGGAAGTGATGCTCACATTGTCTGAAGTGGCTACAGCGGGCACTGTGAATCGTCTTACTTTGCCGGGAAGCAATCCACGAAGCGATCTGTCAGCCTTTTTCCCGTTCACCGTTACGTAAGCATCTCTGTAGATAGGTGCTATACCTGTATTGGTCACGGTCACGTGGCTGTCCGTGCCATTGCTGGTGCAAGCTGTCACCTCAAAGCGATAGCCGGAATGGATACCTGCTTCGGTCACGCGGTCGGTAGTGAAATAACTGCCGTCAGGAGCATCGTTGCAGATGACGAAAGTCATGTGGTATTTGCCTGCTGCCTGTTCCCATGTTACACCGTACAACCCATCAGGATTCAGGAATCCGCGTTGGTCTTTGCTTGAATAGTAGCTTATCTCACCTCCGCATACGCCTATTTTCCATCTTTCCATTCCCGACCACTTCCAGCATTGTTCGTTCCATCCGTCGCCTTGCGAGAAGTCATGCTCTTTGTGCATGAACGAGTCGTCGAACAATCCGAAAGGCAGACTTATCAGTGTTGCATCGGTGGCTATCTTCGAATATGTCTCGTCACCCATGTCGATACTCATCAACCAAGGTATACGCATCATGCTTCCCAGCAGACTGAACAGCTCTTTCTGATACTGATGGGTGGGGAAGTTGGTGCCGAACTTAACGGTAGTGCCATATGTATGTCCTTCGCCCCAGTGACCGAAACCTACCTCGAGGAAGGCAATACGGTTGTCTGTCCCGTATTTCTGGTTAAGATCGGTATAGAACTGCTTGAGAAACCACTGAAGTTCTTCATTGCTCCAATCAGGATAGTATGTGGGTCCGTCGCCGCCTGGATTGGCTGCATAAGTCTCTTCATAACCCTCCATCTCCTTTATATAATCGGGCACATAAGTTCCGCCTTTCTTATTGGAGCAGTTGTCGCGGTTTGAGGGGTAGCACAACGGGAAACGAAGCACCATCTGGTGTCCTCTGGATGCTGCATCCGATAGTTTGTCCTCCAGATATGTCCAGTCATACTGCAGTTTGCCGCCGCTCTTGCCTGTCACCAGTTTGCATACTTGTATGTAGGAAAACTCCAGAGCTATGCATTCGCCGTGAGTGCTGTGCATATTGCGAGCCTGGTCGTTCCAGAGCACCATGCCGTTCATCGGTTGCACGTGAGTTACTGCGCTCTTCAGCGATACGGGAAGATACGACGGATCTTCAGGCACAAGTTCATCGCCTAAAGTGTCGATAGCCACTACCGGGACTATCACCTGAGCGGTGGTGTCGGGATCCTTTCCCGGTTCAGGGTCCTTTCCAGGATCTGGTTCAGGTGAAACCGGCTGACATCCTGCAACAATAGTTGCCGACAGAATCAACCAGATTATAAGGAGTCTTAAGGAATCTTTCATTTTTATAAAGAGTTTATTATTGCTTGCATCTGTTCAGCCACAGCTTCCTGCTCTTGCAGCAGACGCAGTTGTGCGCGTGTGCGGACAAGATTGTGCTCTGGATATTGTATTTTGTAGTAGGTGTCGCCGTTCAGCCAGTCGGTGAAGAAACGCACTGTCTGCATATAGCTGAGTAGTCGGCATCCGTATGGCAGCAGTTCTTTCTCTATAGGTGTGAGGAAATGTGCCTGTTCCAGATAACCTTTTGTATATGCTTCAAACACACTCATGTCCACGTGTATGTTGTCCAGATTCTTGTCGTCTTCTTCCCCTGTATTGGCTGCTGTTCGCATGAAATCGCCGAAGTCAGATAGCACAAAACCGGGCATCACTGTGTCCAGATCCACTATGCATAGCGGCTTGCCTTCATCATCAAACAGCATGTTGTTTACTTTCGTGTCGCAGTGGTTGATGTGTTTCATCAGTTTGCCCTCGCGAAACATGCGCTCTGCCATACACATGTCATCTGCGCGACGCATCAGTTCTTCCAGAATGTCCTTACTGTCGCTCAGGCGTCCTGCAGCATCTGCCTCCACTGCTTCACGCAGTTGCTGCAAACGGAATTCTATGTTATGGAAATTGGGTATCGATTCGCAAAGTGCATCATGGGGTAGGTCTGCAAGTTGGTTCTGGAACTGACCGAAAGCTATTCCTGCAAGATATGCCGAGTCGGGTGTGACACGCTCTACAGAGTGCCCGCATCCTATGAAATAATACACTCTCCAGTAGTCGCCTTCCTCTGTTTTGTAATACAAAGCACCGTCTTTCGTCGGGATCAATCTCAAAACACGGTTGTCCACATCTTTGCAGCCTTGAGCCAGAAGTTTCTTGCGGATATGGTCGGTCACTATTTGTATGTTGCGTTGCAGACCTTCCACATTCGTGAAAATATGGTGGTTGATGCGTTGCAGAAAATACGACTCTCCGCCGGCTATAGCCGAGGGTAGGATATAACTGTCGTTTATTAGACCTACTTTCAGGGGTCTTGGTTCTGCCACTTCATTCTTGAGGGCAAACTGCGAGATGATGTCTTTTACATGGTTTTCCATAGCGAGAAATTTTTAGTAATAATTTTAATTTTGGAGGCAACCCAATTCCCATTGAGTTGCCCCCTGAAACACAACTTTAATCAACTTGTTATTAAACTGCGAATTATTTAATCAATAGATGCTCCGAGAGCATTGTATATTTTTCCGTTATGTTCTATCAGCAACTGACCGTCTTTCACTATCTTTCTGGCTCTGCCTGTTCCTGTAGTGATATCGTTTAAAGCTGCCTCTCCATCGCCTCCCTCTGTTGTCAGAGTGATTGATTTGAGCACCATTTCCGGGTATCCTACATGATTCGAGAATGTAAGCACGTATTTGCCTAGAGGAACATTTTCTACTTCGATAGTGCATACATTGCGAATGCAGCGCAGCATATACCTGCTATCTGAAGCGGGTTCGGTATCACTTGCAGGATGATAAGTGATAGCAATACGGTTACCATCGGCGACAAACCCTCCATCGGTGATACGATAACAGCTTTGCCGTAGCGGTAAGCGTATACAAGGGTGAGTGCACCTATGGCGTTCAGTATCTGAATGCCAAAGCATCCGAAACTCTTGCTCACCACTTCTTCGCCTGCGAAGAATGCTGCTGCATCACCGTTCATAAACCACGCTACGGGGATAAGTACCAATCCTGTGAGGGCCATCCAGACAAATATTGACTCGGCATCCATCGAGTTGTTCGCGAACTTCATGAAGAAACCTTGTATACCCCAAGCTAGCAGAACCAGAATAGCCAATACTATCCAAAGCCAACCGCTCACCGGACTGCCTTCCTGACCGGTCTCAAGCGAGAGAAGCAGAATGGCAACAAGGGCTACTATAATACCTGCTATCTGCCATTTGGTTGCTTTTTCCTTCAGGAATATAGCTGCAAGAGCTATCACAATTACTGGCGACATCGAGATGAATGGGTAGATGATATAACTCGGACCCAGAGTCAGAGCCTTGAACAATACCAATTGTCCGCCTGCACCCAGTAGTCCTACTATGCAACCCAGCAAAGCCGACTTGCCGTCGCATTTGAACTTGCCTTTGTTGATGATGAGGGCAACTATTGCGCATGGAATCATCGACAATGCCCAAAGAATATACACTACGGTATCTGGAATACCGTTTTGAATTTGATAACCGGAGAATGCTCCCCAAACACCCCATGTAACTACGGTAATGAGGATAAACAGGAGCCAAAGTTTGTCTTTCAGGATGTTACTCATATTTGTAATTTTAAGTCGAAGGACTGTTCGATACGCTCACTAAAAGAGAAAAGACCGTGCTTTGCACTCAAAGCCTATAATGTATTTTCTGTTGGTAACCAGGCTGTGTCTTTCTCCAGACAATACCTGCGGTCTTTATTGTTTCAGTGTTGGTGGTCTATTTACATATCTTCCGACGGGTTAAACTTTTTCATTAAAGAGTAAACTAATTTTTGCACTTCTACAACATCCGCATTTATTTCTTCGGATTGTTCTGCGTCTATATAGTTAAAATCGTGTGCGAGTAAAAGCTCCGTTTCTAACTCATAGGCAGAACCTAATGAAAATGACAAAAAATGTAATAATTCTTTTTGTGTTGTTCTTCCTGTGCCTTCTGCAATATTTGATGGTATTGAAACAACCGCTCTTTGTATTTGAGATGTTAGTCCGAATCGCTCTTCTGCTGGAAAAGTCTGCGTTAAAATATACACTTTTTTTGAAAGTTGCATAGCCTTTTGCCATGCTATAAGTTCTCTAAAATTATGTATTGTCATACAATGCTTTTTCTTTTAGCGTTAGCAATCTTTCTTCTTTGAGCGCCAGCGATCTTTCCTCTTTCAGCGCAGCGATCTTTCTTCTTTGAGCACCGCGATCTTTCCTCTTTCAGCGCCAGCGGTCTTTCCTCTTTCAGCGCCAGCGGTCTATTTTATTTTCTCAAAATACGGAAGACGCGACAGAGGCACGTCGATGCGATAAGTCTTTCCTCCCTTGTATTTCTTTCCCTGCTCGTCTTTCCATTTGCCTTTGGGCAGACGCACGTCTCTCGAAAGACTGTTGTCTACTACTGGCGCTACCAGATACTTGTCGCCAAGCATAAACTGGTCTTTCACCTCGGCAAATCCTTGATGCGGGAATTGATATTCCATGCAGCGGACTATAGGCTCGCCAGTATTGGCTGCCTGATGTGCATATTTCATTATGTATGGTCCGAATTCTGCATGCAACTTGGCCATCCGTTGCACTATTGCCAGGTTTTCCTTGGAAAGTATTCTCCATGGTGCTACCGAGAATTGCATCATCGGCATCAAAGCATGCACTTGTGCAGAACGAACTATCAATGCCTGATCAAACTCGTTGTCTTTAATGTCGAGAAATGCGGCAAACTGACCACCGCCTACCATGTCGGGGCAAGCATATGCATATCCCAGCAATCCCGCTACGCACATCTGGGGAATCAGTTGCTGCACGGCATTCCAGCTGTAGTCTTTGTCGCCCAGACGCTGTACAAGCGGCTGACCGCCCATCTTCCAGCATGCGCGATATTCGTTAAGTGGGAACTGAAGTCCTATCTTTGCCCAACTGGTGGTGTGGTCCACTGTACTCGCTGTCTTGTCGTATGCAAGAATTTGTGTGGAGGCATAGCAGTTGTTGTCGCCGGCATCAAACTTGAATCCGTCTATTCCGTATTCTTGCTGTGCTTTTTTCAGAACATTTGTAAAATGCTTTGCTGCATCAGGGTTCGTAAGATCGTAGCATGCCGAATAGCCGTTCCACCAGTTCAGTATTGCTGTGCCGCCTTCGGGATTGCGTAGCAGATATCCCTTCGCTTCCAGTTCCCTGAATTCGGGAGAATCAGCACTTACAAACGGGCATATCCATACCATCACTTTGAATCCCAACTGATGCAACTCGTCTATCATCGCTTTGGCATCCGTAAAACGCTCGGCTTTGAATGTGAAGTTGCCGTAGTAGCGCTGCCAGTTGTCGTCTATCATCAGCACTCCTGCAGGAAAACCGTTGTCAACTATGGCATGAGCATATTTCAGGATGTCTTCCTGATTCTGGTTGTACATCAGTTCTATCCATGTGTTGTATTGAGGCATGGTAAAGAACAATGTGTCAGGCAATTGTCCGTTGGCAGGGAAGTATTTGGCTTGAGCAGCTTTGTATGCTTCGCGAAGTGTGCTGCCCGCTTTCACTGCAGTCAACTCTTCCGATGTGATGATATTTCCGTCTTTGGCTTCAAATCTGAAGGCCTTGTCCGACCACATATATTCGCCCTCAGAGGAGAGGAACAAGGGCACCAACTGATTGTTGGCGTCCTCTGTATGCATGTTAAACATGCGATGCTCTGTGTAGGGTTGGATATGTCCTAAGCCGACGGCTGCTCCCCACCAGTAGGTCTTCTGAGAAAACGTGCTGGCTGATATGGCAATGATCGACAATACTAATATTATTCGTCTCATGGAATCTGGATTTTGGCAAGGCGGTTATAACCTGTTTCTTCCTCCCAGATGGCATCGTTGGCAAGACGGATAGAGTAGCGCGGGTCATTATGCAGACTTTCGTATGGGTCAGGAAGATTCAGATAAACATTGTATTCGCCGCTCATTTTTGCGTCCAGAGTGCAACTGAGAGTGAATTTAGCTGTCTCTTCAGGCATCCAGAAGCGCGGATCTACCTCGGTTTGTGGATATATATATTTGTCGGTAGGATTTTGTGTGTTGACAAAAATCAGTTCCACATCACGTTTGTTTATTGGTGATGCAAAACCTACGTTGTGAAGAGTGATAGTTGCATCAAATTTCTGACCGGCTTGTGGTTGCTGTGTCAGATATGCTTTGTCAAGCACCAGGCGATAACCAAGACGACGCTTGATTTCGTCCATATGCCCGTCTTGTATCCATGAGTAGAGCACAGCGCGGTGATAATCGCGATTGATGTATGTCCAGTGGGTCAACGTCATCTGCTTGACAGCATTTTCGCCATTGGATAATGAGCATTCGCCACAGGTCTCGCCTCCCATTACTGTGTATTTTGAGTCGGCTTCCCAGAAACGGCGCTCCGATGGATTGAAATAGGTGCCTACATCGTTTTGTGATGCCACAAAGCAGTCGTTATGACCTGCCCAGCGTGCCTTGATAGTGGGCTTGAATGCTTCTTCTGCTGTTAGAGGCTTCATCAGACTGTCGCCGCGCATCTTCAGATAGCGCATCTTGTAGCCCGGGGTGCGGAAGCATATCTGGCGGTCTTTGGGAGTAACATCCATCAGATGCTCCACCATTTGCCATCTCGGCTCGAAGTCTTCATCCTTAGAGGGGTTGAACTTGAACGCGGTGGTGTAATACCATTCTCCCCACGAGCCGATGAATCCGCACTGAATGCAGAATATTACATCGGCATTCTTCATCAGATACGGACCTACTTGGTCTATATGTCTTGATATCCACTCTTGGGATGCATCCCAAGGTTTGTTCTTGTTTTCATAATTACTTTTGTATGAGAAGCGGACTACGGCTTTTGCACCGCCTTCGCGAAGTGCTTGCATGTTGCGGTCGAGGCGGTCAAGAAACTCTTGTGGTATATCGCTCTCCATATAGTCTGTCAGATAATATGAGTGCAGATACAGAGTCATATAATACTCCGAAGTTCTGTTGTTGGAAACTATTGTAGCATTGGCTTGTGCATTCAGATCGCCTGACGTATAGTATGTTTGTGAAAAGAATCCTCTTTCCGGATTAGGGAAAAGTTCGTCGGTTTCGGTGTAATAGATTGTGCCTTCAGGATCTGTTTCCGGTTTAGGCTCGCTGTTGCATGCTATTGTCAAAAAAGCTGGCAATAGTAAGAACAAAAGTTTTTGCATAATACTCTTCATCGCAGTTAAGTTTTTTTAGATGAATAATAGTTGTGTTATGTCTTGTAAGATAAATCTAAGTACCGGTGCAGTAGCGGTGGCTTCCGCACCGGTACTCTCAATCAACATTCATTAAGCTTAATTAGTTGTTTTTTGCTGACATTTGATTATTAGTCAGCGTTGTCGATTTTAACTTTCAGTTTCGGGAGTTTGGTCATGGCACCATCAACAGCTGCACCCTGAGGCAGAATACCTACAGAACTCCAGTTTTGCTGGATGTCGAATCCGATACCGAAAGTCTCAGCCCATGTTGCAGGGATGAGCTCGCGCATGATCTGGATCTCAATCTTGTTGCCGATGTTCTGGCTTGCGCCTACAGGAAGAGCACCTTCTGCTACGATTGCGCCCCAACCGTCACTTGCATCATGTTCTACAGAAGGATCAGTCCAGTTCCAACCGTCATCGCCAACTTCACCCCACCATTTGAATACACCGGGATTGTAGGAGTAGGGAGCATTATCAGCGAATACAGGGCCTTCAAGACTCCACTCTGCATTGGCATCTGCAAACTCATCACCATAACCACCGGTATTGTCGCTGTTGTCTGCATCCAGATAAACATGGAAAGGTACAGATGCGAGATTGGTAACGTCATCCTCGTTATACTCGGCAATAATGTTGATGTAAACCTTGTCGGCATAAACCTTTACGCTCTTCAGACCAAGTAGAGCAGCGTCTTCGGGGCATTCTGCTGATACAACAAATGTTGCAGGTACGTTGTTCCAGTCATCAAGACTGTTGTCTGTAACGCTGATTTTCGAAACGAACTCTGTTTCTGGTGGATCAATAGGATCTTTTGGATCTTTTGGATCTTTTGGATCGTTGGGGTTGCAAGCTGCAAATGCAAGAGCTGCAAAGCACATAAGTGCGAATTTCCAATTTGCTTTCATAATTGTAATGTTTTAAATTGGTTAATAATAAAGTTGATTGATTGTTGATTGTTGGTTGTTGATTGTTGATTGTTGATTGATTTATCTTTGTTGTTAGTCGAAAGATGAAAGTCGAAAGAAGAAAGCCGAATATGGATTGTCGGTATGTGTTAATCAGAGTTTTTTTATCTAAACAGGCTTTTATCTTTTGTCTTTTGACTTTTGACTATGGTTAGTATCCCGGATTTTGTGGTATTCCGCTTACTGTCCATTCGCTGTTCGGAATAGGATATTGTATATGCGGCTCGGTGTATGGAATCACTTTCCATGGCTGTGCACCTGCATACCGACGATCCATATCGCGTTTGTTGCGATATACATCGAAGAAGCGGTGACCTTCGAAGGCAAGTTCCAGACGGCGCTCGTCAAGTACAACATCCAGAGCATTGCTGTATCCGTGCATCTGGCTTGTAGAGAACATTCCTTCCTCCGGAATTCCTGCACGTTTGCGGATTACGTTCACATCTGACAATGCTTCAGCATCCTTTCCAAGATGTGCATATGCTTCAGCGCGGTTCAGTATAACCTCACCCCAACGGATGAAAACAGGAGATGAGAGCATCGGGTCGCCGTCTTGATAACTGAACTTGTTCATGAATATCATCGGGAAACTGTATCCGGCACGCAAAACCATCTCTTTGTTGATGCGTACAAGCAAGTCTTTTCCGCCGTAGTTTACGTGATACTCGAAATACTCGCCACTGGCATCAGGTTTTCCTTCGCCGTTGATCATGCGCTTTTCTATATTGTAGGTGGTGCTGCCTTCCTTGAACGAGTAGTTACCTGCACCATCGTCGGTTACTTTGAATTTCAACTTTACGCTACCTGTTTCCTCGCTGATAGAAGCAGGATCAGGCATGTATGCATATATAACATCGCTACCTTCTTTGTATTGTGGCATCAGGAAGTCTTTGTAGCGAATATCCGACGGATAACGCTCGTAAAGATACATCAGCGGGTCTGAAGGATAAACTTCACCCCAACCGATACCGTCTTTCAGATACATCGAACCGCCTGACGACTGACCGCGTGAATCAGATGTCTCGTGAGCCACGCAGAACAATGTCTCTCCGGAAGTCTTGGCATTGGCAAAGTAATGTGCGAAATCGGCAGTCTCCAGTTTGCTCTCAGGACTAGCACTGGCAAGTGCTTCATTCACCGTAGCAATGCAATCGTCGTATTTCTCCATATAGAGATATACGCGAGAGAGAACACCAAGAGCGGCATCCTTGCAAGGATAACCTGCATTGCCACGCGATTTACCCATCAGCTCGGCTGCCTTCTTTAGGTCTAATACTATCTGATCGTATACTTCACCTATCGGATTCCTTACTGTAACTTCCGAATCTGTGCTTGTTCTCAGGGGTACACCCATATTGTCACGCCCGAAAGTATATGCCTTGGCATAGAGAGTTACCATATGTAAGTGCATCAGTCCGCGCATGAAATATGCTTCACCCAATAACTGCCTGCTGTCAGGATCACTTTCATCAAGCGTTGTGATGACGGTGTTGGTCATATAAATCACTTTGTATGCAATCATCCAAAGTGTACCTACGTTCTTCAGCGCATCGGTCATCATATATGTTGTTGCTTCATACAGATTCGATGTGGTGTGAGCCGATAGGCAAGTGTTGTCGGCAGGAAACTCCGACATTTGAAAATAGTGTTTTACGTATGAGTTACCGGAAGAGTATCCGATATACTCCACTTCGTCTTTCAGCAATGCGTAGCATCCGTCCATGATGTACTCGGCTCCCTTGGCATCTTGTAGCAACAAATCGCTGCTCAATTCGTCAGAAGGAAAAACATCAAGGTTGCAACTGCTAAAACCAAGCGTTAGCATTGCTGCTATTGCTACATATAATAGTTTTGTCCTCATTGCTTTTGAGTATTAGAAATTTAACAACAAAAATCATACCATTTACAGACGATCTCAAGATCCTCCTGGGAGAGTGAGTTCTTTCCAATCT
>JAEEGL012890022.1_pt1 | contig 10656 bp, 13 predicted proteins | sample 9134231 | NCBI WGS metagenome assembly JAEEGL01 (sample SAMN16246548, study PRJNA631951) | gut metagenome | biome: gut microbiome; feature: rumen; material: fiber-attached | host: Bos | place: Iran: Karaj | collected 2018-10 | reverse complement strand
CCCGGTCTTTTTCTTAACTGCATTCTTGCAAATCTTACATCTTGAGGAGCATCAACATTAACCAAAACAAAATCTTTTAATGTTTTAAATGTTTTTACCTCTTCGCTGTGTCTTATTGATGTTATGCAATAATTTTTGTCTTTTTCAAATTTTGCAATAACTGATTTTGCAAGAACTCCGTTCCCATTTTCTTTCCTTAATTTTGTACCGAAAACAATTAAATTTTCTCTCGTAGGTTCTATACCTGCCTGTTTCATTAACAATCTTATTTCATCCGATAACGAAAAATGTATAAAACCGTTATTTTTTACTATGTAATCCGCCACTGTATCTTTTCCGGAACAATACGAACCGGTTAGTCCTATTATCATTTTATTTTTCTACCTCCGGACCGAATTTTATGCTAAACGAAAATCTGTGAGTCATACCGATATCCCCGTAAGGAACAAAGGCATAATCAAAAACGTAATCCAAATAGTTAATACCAAAACCTAAATTAAGCCAATTAAAACCGGGAACCTCATTGTTTCTCCCGTCGTATCCTGCTCTTATGAATATATCTGTTTTTTCGTTTGTAAATACATTGTATTCGGTACCTAAATTAAAATAGAAATCGTTATCGTTGGGAAAGTTCAAATCAAGACTGGCAAGCCAAGAATTTAAAATCCAATAAGCAGCTCCGACTTTAAACAATAAAGGTAAATTTTCGCTTTCGTCGTTGAACTTCATTTGTTGACCAATATTCGTTATAGCCGCACCTACGCAAAGTTCGTTTGTAATATCATAAGAAGCCGATAAATCCAATGCAAAAGCCGATGCCGAATTTTCAATTTTTGAATAAATATATTTTAAATTACCACCGAGATTAAAATTTTCGTATGTATTTGCATAAGATAAATATATCGCCATATCCAAAGGAGATAAGGAACCATTAGGCGTATTATTCATATCTACTTTTTTTATATCACCGTAAGAAACATACTGGATTGCAACACCGAAATTTCCATACTCTTTTGTAGGTAATACAAACGCCAACCATTCATAACTTATATCTTCAAACCATATTGTATGAGAAAACGAAATTTCTTTTCTTGTTATATAATTTAAGATTGAAGGGTTCCAATAAATAGCATCCGTACCGTTATATACCCCCGCAACGGCATTACCCATTGCAGCACTTTTTGCACCTATACCTAATTTTAAAAATTGTGCCGATGTTGTACCTACGCCGTCTTTAGATATAAAGGCATAAGCCGTTTTTGTAGCAAAAAACAAAAAGCAAACACATAGAAAAATTACTATTTTTTTCATATCTTTTATATTCTAACATATTTTATAATAAAATGTTATTTTCCGTTTGTAAATATAGTATAATTTAATTATGCATAAAAAAGAAAAAACTATTTCAAATATCGGCGAATTCGGTTTAATAGATTACATTAAAAAAAATAATACTATTGCAAAAAAACAGCATAATGTTTGTTTGGATATAGGCGACGATTGTTTTGTTTTTAATTCTTTTAAAAATTCAAAATATGTTGTAACGACGGATATTTTAATAGAAGGAACTCATTTTAAAAGAGAATATGCTTCGGCAAAACAAATTGCAAATAAAGCCGTTGAGGTTAATGTTAGTGATATTGCTTCCATGGGAACAGTGCAACCTCTTTATTTACTTATTTCAATAGGTACACCTAAAAACACAGAAGAACAATACGTAAAAGACTTATTCAATGGCATAAAACAATCTTGTGATAAATACAACATACACATTTCCGGAGGAGATACGGTTTGTGCAAAATTATTAACAATTTCCATTACGATAATAGGTATCACAAAAAAAGAAGTTGTAACAAGAAAAGGTGCAAAAAACGGTGATTTGATATATGTTACGAACTCATTCGGTGACAGCAGTGCGGGATTAAATATTTTACTAAACAAAAAAAAGAATTTAACAAAATATGAAAAAAATCTTATAAACAAACATTTAGTTCCTCAAGCAAGACTAAATCTTGCAAATATGATATGCAAAAAGTTAAATATAACTTCCATGACGGATTCTTCGGACGGACTGAACAAATCCGTAGAACTTCTTACAACGGAAAATAAAAAAGGTGCCGAAATTTTATTGGAACAAATACCTTTATCTAAAGATTTGATAAAATATACTAACGACGATTTTAACAAAAAATATAACTATGCACTTTTCGGCGGAGAAGATTTTGAGCTTGTTTTTACGATTAATCCTAAAGATAAGAAAAAATTAGAAAACTTATCAAAACAAATTACTTGTATAGGACATGTTACAAACACAAATAAAATAGAATATTTTAATAACGGCAAAGAAATAATTTTTAAAAATAATGAATATAAACACTTTTAACAACAAAAGCTTTATTACAAGTACCGATATACAAACCAGAAATTTAGGCAAAGACTTTGCACAAATTCTAAAACCGAAAGATATAGTTTTTTTTAACGGAAACTTAGGAGCAGGAAAAACGACATTTATTCAGGGAGCAATGAGTTATTTCGGTATAAAAAAGTTTGTTCGAAGTGCAAGTTTTATGTTGGTAAGCGAATTTAAAGGAAACATTTGCAACTTATATCATTTGGATTTATACAGACTTGATGAAAATAACACATTAGATTTAGGTATAGACGAATATTTGTTCGGTAACGGTATTTCTTTTGTTGAATGGAGTGACAGACTAAAAAATTATAATATAAAAAAAAGATGGGAAATCAATATAGATTATATTGAGCAAGGAAGAAAAATTAATATAAAGAGATATTTATGAAAATTTTAGCAATAGAAACATCAGGTGAAACATTATCGGTAGCGATAAGTAACGACTCAACAATAGTTGCACAATATTTTTATAATGCCGGCAAAATTCATTCGGATATTATAATCGGGTTAATAAATAAAATTTTAAAAAACGTAGGTTGGGAAATTAAAGATATAGATAAATTTGCACTTTCGTGCGGGCCCGGAAGTTTTACCGGTATTAGAGTATCAATGGCGGTTATAAAAACATTAGCTCAAACATTAAATAAACCCGTTGTTTGTATAGATACTCTTTCGGTTTTGGAAAATCAGTTAAAATTGAAAGATGTTAAAGTTGTTGCTGCAATTGATGCATTAAGAAACGAAGTTTATACTAAACAAAAAAATGAAGTTACAATATTATCCGTAGAAAAATTTGTTAAAAAATACAAAAAATATAAAAACAATATTTTTGTTATAGGAAATGCCTCAATGGTATATTCAAAAATATTCGTTAAAGAATTTGGTAAACAATCCGTAAGTCTGCCGCAAACATTGAACTATCCTCAAGCCTCAACACTTTGTTTAATGGCACATAATATTGATGGTGTTAATTTTTCAAAGATAGAACCTTTATATGTAAGAAAATCTTGGGCAGAAGAAAAGAAATAATATAAACAATAAAAAGTTATGAATTAGTTTGAAATTCTTGTTGAATAACAAGAATATTTTTATCGGTCTGATTTGCCAAGTCCGTATTGTTAATTTCCGAATAAATTGTTTTTGCTTCGTTAAATAGAGTTAATGCTTCGTTTAGTTCGTTTATATCTTTAGAATTAAGATAGTTTTTATACAGACTTAAGCCCAAATTATTTTTTGTTTTGGCAAGTAATATTTTGTTGTCCGAATCTATTTTCGGAAGTGCTTTTTTGTACACCAAAACAGAATCGGAAAATCTTCCTTCAGAGTAAAATTTCTCGGCTTTTGAAATGTTCCAAGAGATCGTTACCCTGTTGAAAGATTTTCCGATATATTTAATTACATCAAATAAAATTCCTGATATAACCAATCCCGTAATAAAACCTACTATTACGGTTACTACAACATTCTTCACACAAATTAGAAACCAAAGTTGAAGAATACAAATACCGGCAAGAAATTAGGTTTATTCTTGATAACGTTAACAAGACCGAGTTGAATACCGCCGTTCATATTGTTTGCCCAGTTAACAAAACCAAGTTGAAGACCTTTTGCTGTATCTGCATAGTTAACAAAACCCCATTGAAGGCCTGTCATTTGTTGTGCATAGTTAACAAAACCTAACTGACCACCTGTAAATTGTCCTTTTGTCCAGTTAACGAAACCATATTGGATACCTTTAAAATCTTGTGCCAAGTTAACCAAACCCCATTGAACACCGGTACCATCATCAGTGTTGTTTACTAAGCCCAATTGAACACCTTGTAATTTTCCTGCTTGAGAATAAATTATGCCCCACTGAACACCGTCAACTGCTTGTGTTTGTGAACCGATACCGATTTCTACACCACCGGTATAGTCTTCGTTAGGAACACAAATGTCTCCCCATAAAGATAATTTGAAAACTTGTGCTTGAGCACTTACTGCAAACAACATAAATACTGCAACCAAACCAAATACTACTTTTTTCATTTTACTTCCTCCTATGTATTTAACAACAAATTTCCTATATCGTTTATTAATTTACCAATACCTGTTTGATTTTTTGCACTGACACAATAAACATTATCAATGTCTATGTCACAAACTTCTGTTATTTTACATATTAATTGTTCCAAATTCAAGTTTGGAATTTTATCCGTTTTATTGGCAACTATACTATATTTTATATTTAGATTTTTAAGCCAATCTATCATACTAAAATCAAGCTCACTCGGTCCTACAAAAGCATCTATTAAAACATAAATATTTTTTAATGTTTTTCTTGTTGTGATGTATTCTTCTATCATTTTTTTCCAAAGAACTTTTTCTTCGCTTGTAACTCTTGCAAAACCGTATCCTGGCAAGTCTACAAGCCATCTTCCTTTGGCAGGTGTAAAAACATTTATTGCTCTTGTTCTGCCCGGAGTTTTAGATGTTCTTGCCAAATTTTTTTTCTTACATATTGCATTAATAATCGAGCTTTTTCCTACGTTAGACCTTCCTACAAAAGCCACTTCCGATATGCTTTCGGGCATTTCTTTAGGCTTTGTTGTAGAAATAAAAAATGTTGAATTCGAAAGATTTAAAGCCACTTTATCTTCTTAATTTTGATAACAATCTTAAAATTTCCAAATATAACCAAACAATGGTTACCATTAAAGCAAATGCACCATACCATTCCATATATTTTGGTGCACCTATGGCAACTCCTTTTTGAATGAAATCAAAATCTATTATAAGGTTAAGAGATGCTATCAATACTACAAACACACTGAAAATTATTCCTATAGGACCTGAACTTGATATAAACGGAAATCCTGCTCCGCCAAAAAGCATTATAACCATATCAACTATATACAATAAACAAATAGCCAACGTTGATACACCGACAATGGCATAAAATTTGTTCGTAGGTTTTATAATTCCCGCTTTAAAAGCAGCCAACATACAGAACAATACACTGATAGTTAGAAAAACTGCATTAACGGCAATTCCCGGATAATCTTTTTCAAAAACCAAAGTTATAATTCCCATACACAAACCTTCCAAAAAAGCATATATCGGAGACAAAATCGGTGCAAGATTCTTTTTAAATGAAATAACTAAGGCTAATACGAAAGCTACCAAAATTGCCGGCAAAGCTAAAGGCGCCATTGTTGTAGGGTTGGTCCAACCTATATAAGCTCCTATTGCAAGAACAACCCACAAAATAATACTTCTGTTTATTACTCCGCTTTTTGTCATTACTTCGGTTGAAAAGTTTGTATTACTGAAAGTTTTATCATTTAATACCGGATTCATTATATTTCCTCCTTAATGAATTCATTTGCTTTGTTTAAAATTTCTTTTTGTTTATCATACTTTAACAAGGATAATGCATCACTATAACTTACCCACTTACATTCGTCTATTTCATTATCCGTATTATTAATTGTAAAATCTTCATTTGTATAACACATATAGTATATAACTTTTTTATCAATAATTCTATTTTTAGTTGAAGGCAATGTTCCTTTTATTTTATAAGAATCCGTTTCTTTGAAATTTTTTATAAATGTTATATCTTTAATACCTGTTTCTTCTTCTATTTCTCTTTTTGCCGTTTGAATTTCCGTTTCGTTTTGTTCAATATGACCTTTTGCAAACCCCCATTCCTTATTTCTTTTGGAATAAACCAAAAGAAATAAAATATTTTCGTTTGTTTTCTTATATATAATTGCACCGACGGAAATTTCTTCGTTAATACTATCCATATTTATAAGTTAACAAAAAACAAGAATTTTATCAATTAAAATGTTTCACCGGCACAAAAAAATTTACAAGTTTATTTGTAAAATTATATAATAAGCTTATGAATAACATAGAAATAGTTGCAGATTTAATAAAAAAATCAAAGTATGCCATAGGTTTTACCGGTGCGGGAATATCCGTTGAAAGCGGAATACCGCCGTTTACAGGTGCGGGCGGATTATGGAATAAGTATGATCCCAAATTTATAGAATTAAGTTTTTTTTATTCTAATCCGAAAAAATCTTGGGAAGAGATGAGAAAAATATTTTTTAATTCTATGGGAACGGCAAAACCTAATAAAGCACATGAAGTACTGGCTTTAATGGAAAAGAATAATATTCTTAAAGGAATAATAACTCAAAATATAGACGGTTTACACCAAGCTGCCGGTTCGACAAATGTGGTTGAATTTCACGGAACAATAAATACGTTAGCATGTATAGATTGTAATTTAAGATATAAGATATCCGAAATTGATATTTCCAAAGAAATACCAAGATGTCCGTCCTGTAACGGAATACTAAAACCGGATTTTGTTTTTTACGGTGAAGGAATAAATAAAACAAATTACGACAAATCTCTTGTTATGGCAAATAAAGCTGATTTAGTAATTATTGTAGGAACAGCAGGGCAAGTAATGCCTGCATGTTATCTTCCGTTTACGGCAAAAAGAAACGGTGCAAAAATAATAGAAGTAAATACTTTAGAATCTTCTTTTACAAGTCAAATAACAGATTACTATTTTCAAACCAAAGCCACAAAATTTTTTGCCGAGCTGGAAAAACTGATATAACACTTTTTAAAATTAGTAATTAGCAATTAGAAATTAGCAATTAATGTATTTTTGCTTTGCAAAAATCTAATATTTAATCAAAAATTTGCAGAGCAAACTTTTACCGACATTATACATTATACATTTTACATTATACATTAGCTTTCGCCGTATTCGTTTCACAAATTTCCTATTTAATAAACAAAATATTTTTGATATAATTATCTTCTAAATTAATACTAAAATTTTTGCTAAAGAGTTTTTGATGAAATATATATCAATTTTGGGTTCATCAGGTTCAATAGGAACACAAGCATTAAACTTTATTTCAAAAACAAAAAACGAATTTAAGGTTTGCGGTTTAAGTGTAAACAAGAATTTAAAATTATTAAAAGAACAAGTTTTAAAATTTAAACCAGAAGCTGTTTGTATACAAGATACGACCTCGTTTGAAAATTTTAAACTTTGGGCGAAAAAAGAAAAATTAAAAATTAAAATATATACCGGATTGGATGGTTTAAATAAAATAGCAACTTTGCCGAAAGTTGATATGGTATTATCTTCGGTAGTCGGGGCTATCGGAATTTACCCGTTACTTGAAGCAATTGATGCCGGAAAAGATATAGCAACCGCAAACAAGGAAGCTCTTGTTATGGCAGGAAGCCTAATAATGAAAAGAGCCAAACAAAAGGGTGTAAAGATTCTTCCGGTAGACAGTGAACATTCTGCAATTTTTCAATGTATAGGGAATAATAAAAAAAGAGAAATTAAAAGAATATTATTGACAGCTTCCGGCGGACCTTTTTATAGAACAAAAAAAGATTTTTCAAAAATAACGGTTGAAGAAGCACTTAATCATCCTACTTGGAAAATGGGTAGAAAAATTACAATTGATTCGGCAACATTAATGAATAAAGGTCTTGAAGCAATAGAGGCGTCCGTTCTTTTTGATATTCCTATAAATAAAATAGATATTGTAATACATCCGCAATCAATAATACATTCAATGGTAGAATTTACGGACGGATGCGTAATGGCACAGATGTCTAACCCGGATATGACTTTACCTATACAATACGCTTTAACATATCCGAACAGAACAAGTTGCAACATAAAACCTTTAAATTTGTTTGAAGTTAACAGATTAGAATTTTATAAACCGGACTTTAAAAGGTTTGAATGTTTAAATATAGCATACAATTGTGCTAAAATAGGGTATTCCGCTCCTGCGGTTATGAGTGCGGCAAACGAAGTTGCGGTAAACAGTTTTATAAACAAAAAAATTAAGTTTAACGAAATTCCTAAAATATTGAAAGCAGTTTTAAAAAAACATAAACTAATAAAGACAAATAAAATAAAGGATTTAATAAAAGCAGATACTTGGGCAAGAAAACAGACTTTGGCTATTATTGAATCAAAAAAAAATTAATGAGGTAATATGAAAAAAAATCTAATATTCTGTATGCTTTTATCATTATCTTTATTTTTATCTTGCGGAGTTTTTGCCCAAGATAATGACGAAGAAAATGTTGTTGAAACCGAAGTTTTGGTTGAACAGGAATATGAACAACCGCAAAATTCAATATCAAGTTCCGAAGTAAAAGGTCTGCATTTATCTCAATTCGTATCCGGTTCTGCCGTTTTAAAAGAAAGAATTGACGATTTACTAAACAATACCGAACTTAATTCCGTTGTTATAGATGTAAAAGAAATTGACGGTATATATTCCATGAAAGGAATTATGAATAACATTGCATATTCAACAAAAATTCCGGACTTTTCAAATTACGTTAAACAACTAAAAGAAAGAGGAGTTTATACAATAGCAAGAATTGTTGTTTTCAGAGATAATACATTGCCAAGAAAAAGACCGGACTTAGCCGTTAAAACACCGGAAGGTGAAGTTTGGCAAGATTACAAAAAAATAACATGGCTAAATCCGTATAAACAAGAAGTAAGAGATTATACTCTTGATGTTTGCGATAAAGCTATAGAGTTGGGTTTTGATGAAATTCAATTTGATTATATAAGATTCCCTTCGGACGGAAGAATAAAAAATTGCAGGTATGGTGTTGAACATTCGTCAATCACTGCATCAAAAGCTGTTGTTGAATTTTTAAAGCAAGCAAGAAAAAGATTGGCTCCTAAAGGTGTAAAAATTTCAATAGATGTTTTTGGTTTAACAACAACTGAAAAAGGAGATATGGGAATAGGACAAAGAATTGTTGAAATGACGGAGTATGTAGATTATGTAAGCCCTATGGTATATCCTTCACATTATCCCAACGGCTGTTACGGAATTGAAAACCCTAATAAAGAACCGTATAGAACTGTATATTTGGCACTTGCCGGCGGTATAAAAAGGCTACCGGTAGAAAAGTTAAGACCATGGATACAGGATTTTTCTATGAGAGGTGTTCAATACGGACCGGAAGAAATAAAAGCTCAAATACAGGCTTGTTTTGATGTGGATGTAAAAACATGGTTACTTTGGAATGCCGCTTGCAGATATACAAAAGCAGGTTTAAAAACAAAAGAAAAACAAGATACATATACAAAATCTTCTCAAGAAAAAATAGATAAGTTATTAAAAAATAAGAATGTAGAGGCTTCAATAGATAAAGGTTGGAGACCTGCCGCTCAGGTAAAAAGTTCAACTGCAACAACGAAAACAACGGCACCCTCTAACAAAAATACGGCTGCAAAGAGTTCTACATCAAATAAAGCTGTTAAATAAAAGTGTAACTTTTTTAAATTTTTATTGTCTAAAATGGTGTAAGTAAATGGATGAAGATAAACAAGTTATAGAAAACATTTTGGCCGGCGACACCGAACAGTTTAGGTACATAATAGATAAGTATAAAGAGAAAGTGCTAAATATAATTTATTCTTTTTGCGGGAACACGTCCGACAACGAAGATATCGCACAGATGGTATTTATAAAAGTTTTTCGTGCACTGGATAAGTTCAAATTCGAATCGGCTTTTTCAACATGGCTTTACAGAATTGTTATAAATGAATCTATAACGATATCGAAACAAAGAAAAGCGAAATATAATTTTGTTCCTTTACAAACAAACAGTAACAGTGATGATGATGACAATACCAGCAATGTGATAGACTTTATTGAAGCCAAACAAGATAATATTGAAATGCAAATGTTACAAAAAGATACTACGAATGTGGTACATAAAGCTTTGGCGAAATTAAAAGATAATTATAGAAAAGTTATCACTTTAAGAGACATTGAAGATTTTTCTTATGAAGAAATTGCAAGTATTTTGAGTATATCGGTTTCTCAAGTAAAAATTTGTTTGTTTAGAGCAAGAAATAAAATGAGAAGTTTATTATTACAGGAAAATTTATTATGAATTGCAAAAAATTTGAAGAATTAATTTCATTACATTTAGATAACAAACTTTCAGCTGTTCAAGCTGATGAGTTAATGAAACATTTGGACAATTGTTCAAAATGTAAGCAATTCTATAATGATTTAGTAAAAGTAAAAAAGATATTATCTGCTCCAAAACCGAAAATTAGTATTTCACCGAATTTTACGGACTCGGTTATGCAAAGTATATATAAACTTCCGGCTAAAAAAAAAGATAACAACATTGTATACATAAACATAAGAAAATATTTT
>JAEEGL012766206.1_pt1 | contig 10656 bp, 7 predicted proteins | sample 9134231 | NCBI WGS metagenome assembly JAEEGL01 (sample SAMN16246548, study PRJNA631951) | gut metagenome | biome: gut microbiome; feature: rumen; material: fiber-attached | host: Bos | place: Iran: Karaj | collected 2018-10 | reverse complement strand
TGCCTTAGCCTCTTCAAGGAGTTTCTTCTTTTCAGTAAGGTTTGTGGTCTCACTCGCCTCTTCCCTGAGCCTTTCTACCTCAGCCTTATCCTCAGCGTTAGCCTTTTGATACTCTCTCTTGGTCTTGGTGAGGTCATTTACACTCTTTGCAAGGTCTTGGTAAACCTTCTGTTGTTCCTTAACAGCGTCTTTAGCACCCTTTGTGATACCAATGAAGTCAGTAAAGGCGGCTTTCGCTACCCTGATTTTGTCTATAACCTTTCCAAGGAACTCAACGATAGACACAATAGCCTGTCCAACCTTATCAAAGGCGTTCTTAGTAGCGTCAATGATAGGTTGGAATGAGGCCATAGCCTGATTTAGTCTCATTTGGCTTTCCTCGTTATCCTTAATAGACCCTGCGAGTTGTTTGATTACACTTACAAGGGACATAATAAGGGTAATGACAGCCCCAACGGGATTTGCCTTAAGTGCTGTGTTAAAAGCGGTTATACCCTGCGTAGCGGTCTTAAAAGGACCAACAAGACCACCGACACTTCCTCCCATCTTAGAGAAAGCGTCCATAACTGATTCAGTGTAGCGTCCTATATTGTCCTTCCAATTTCCAACACCCTTCTTAGTCTCGTTAAGTTTTTCACTCAATTGGTTGAGGGAAGCAGCCATATTCTTACCGAAATCGCTGTTTCTTTGTTCCTCACTAAGAAGTTTGTATTGGTTGTAGAGTTCTTTGTAGTGACGCTCCATACCGACGATACTATCATCGGCAGCGTCGTAGGCCTCTTTACCCGCCTTAGTAACCTTATTCAACTCATCCTGAGCCGCCCTAAGGTTTTCAGTAGTATTCTTAAACTCTTCACTTTCAGCGTTGACACCAATCAAGGAATCTTGGTACTCCTTAATCGCTGCCCTTAGGTCTTTAACACTTTTAATATCAACATTTATCCTGTCTGCAAAACTTTGTGCCATTAAAACTCATTTTTCTTTTAATATATTATTTGACTACTACGGATAGTCTTGGTCTACAAAAACAGTTAGTTTGACCTGATTGTCAGTAGTAGAAACAATGTCTATTCTTGCACTACGGGGTGCTCCGCTACTGTTCTGTGTTATATAGAAAACTATTTGAGATGTACCTGCCTCCTGCGTTGAAGTAGGATGAAGGATATTCACCCAATTAGCGTCAGCGTCTCCACTCTTCTGTACATACCAAGCGGTTGCGGCTGTTATGCTCACATAAAGCGTCTGTGAAGTCTGTGAAGGTTCCTCAAACTCGTCAGGGTCTGCTACCCAAGTAGGCGTAGGAGGTGTATAGGCTTCAGCCTGTGTAACTGTGTAGGTAGTACTTGCCGTTCCCGCTACGAAGGTTGTAGTTCCTGTGCGGCTTGAACCTGTGTTTGCGTCTGCACTCCAATTGATGAACTGAGTACCTGCTGTACCCGCTGTAGTGGCCCAAGTTATCCAATTAGGTGAAGAAGTTATAGACCAAGCGGTAGAGGCAGTCACATATACTTGATTGAGAACACTTGAACCGCTACCAATTGACTTACTTGAAGGGCTTACACTTATAGTATCTATTACTACTGGTGTAGTGCCTGAGGCCTGTCTTATATGGAGGAAAGCGATTGAAGTACCTGCTCCAAGTGGTACAAAGTCAATAGAACCGTCCCTCGTACCGCCTGAATTTTCGTCTACGCTGAAAGAGTGTGAAGTATTTCCCGTTCCACCTGTAGCGGGAGACATATGAATCCACTCGTCCATAACGCAAGACCACTGAGTGTTCGCACTAACTTCAAACGAGTAACTGTTAGCACCTGAAGGTATTTCCATATAGTTAGTGTCAACGACGATGTAAGGCTCTTCCTCGTAGATACCTTCTTGGTAAACAGCCACACTGTCGCTTGCTATCTGTCCTCCGTCATTTGTAACGAAATAGATACTTTCATTTCTGTATCTGTTAAGGCTTGTAGCGGGTACTGTGATAGTGACTGTTGTAGTACCATTTCCCGTTGTAGGACTTACAGTACAGAACGAAGGGGTGTTGTTCAACTGCCAAGCCCTTCCTGTTGTTACAACAACCTGATAAGTACCACCACCACTTGAAACATAACTTGTCGCATTTTCAGGGATACGATTAGGGCTTACTGAAAGCGTTTCACTCGCCTCGTTATCCTGTATATAGTTAGCGTAGGTTGTAGACCTGCCTGTTGAGGTGTTATCAGTCTTTAGATAACCTACATAGAGGTTGTCGTTACGAATATTTCCATTATTGCTGTTCCAAGTAAGGGTGTAGTTAGCACCTTCTGTCGGGGCCATATTCTGCCCTGCCACCTTTCCCGTCATAGTGATATAAGGAATGTTTGCAGTTGGTGTTTCAGGCATAACCGTAGGCTGTATCCACCAATAGTAGTCGCTGACCACCCTGATAGTCTTAGAACCACCCGTAGGAGGAACTGTACCACCGTCAACGATACTGATAGTAGGCTGTCTAAACTGCGTTACAACACAAGTGGCTGTATAAGGGAAAGAAGCCTTGGTAGAAGCGATAGAAAGCGTAGTACTCTTCCTCGTTGAACCCGCATTTGAGGCCTTAGCCCTAACAGTCACATAACCGTTTCCTCCTGCAAGTTCAAATTCGCTTGTATTACTGATTGAGGCAGACCAAGTGACATTTGCATTTACAGGGATTGTCTTAGCGTTAGTATCGTCCCAATCAAGTGCGATAGTTGAAGGAATAGTGATATAGTCCTCTGCACCCTGAGGCTGTGAGATACCCATACTTACATAATCGTTCATAAGGTTTCCATACATATAGTGATACATACCGAAAGAGGTAGACCTATCGTTGTTGTCAGCGTTAGGGTCTACTGTTAGGTTGTAGGTCTTGCCATTTGCCACACTCTTATCAATTGTTGTTGCACTACTGATATAGTTTCCCTGACCGTCGTCTATTTTCACCCAATCGGGTTTATTGCGAAACTGAACATTGTAGTGAGTGTGAACTGTGAAAGTATAGGACGCACCTGTCGCAGGGGCTGAAATAGGGAAACTCAACCCCGTTATTGAAGGCTTACCGAATTGGGTGGCAGTCACAGTCCTTGACACAGAACCGTTTGTGATTGTAACAACCGCTACCCTGTCGTTTGTCGTATTATTCAGTTGGGAAGCACTGATATCAAGGTAAGCACTTCCCGTTCCACCTGTAGGAGAAATAGTAAAATAGTTACTGGCCATTGCTGTCGTTTATTGTTGCCGTCCAATTAGACGAAGTTATTATTTGAACCCTATTAGTTCCTGTCTCGTTGTAGTTGAAATCAACTCTGTCAAAGTCAATATCAATATCGCTACCCTGCTGCTTGAAGAGGGTTTGATTATTTACAACAGCCCCATTTATTCCAATTGCGTTGATAGTAAGTTGTGCGGTACGAAGGCCACCCATACTACTTGCACTAAGAGCAAGGGTTATAGTCTTAGCGGTAGTATCTACACTTGAAACCTGACACCACTCAGTACTGTTTGAAGAGACCGTAATAGTTTCAGGCCTACAATTCACATAGTCAAAGTGAAGAGTATAAGCGGTAGTACTTGCAGGAACCTCAACATTCTTACTTTCAGGTGTGAAGTCAATATAAGGACTGTTGTCTCCCTCCTGTGTGAAGTAAGCGTAGAAGCGGTGGTCGTCGCTGTCAAGGGCTGAGATAGCCCAAGTGATAGGAAGAGCACTTGCGTTTGTAGGAACCGTTATTGTTATATTCGTCTGCACTCCCGTACCCGTAACAGGGCTTACATAGGTGTCAGTTTCAAGGTAAACAACATCACCGTTAGGATAAGTACCAACAAGGTAGTCAGTAAAGGCCCAATGTTCAGTTGAACTCTGTTGAAGAACCTTACCCGTAATCGTTCCACCATTCTTGCCAATCTCATAATCGTCAAGGACGATACGAAGCCTACCTGTGTAGTTTATCTTCGCAAGTTTGTAGTTTTCAGGGTCTTGTACCTTAATGAATTCAACAGGTGAAGAATCATAGGTCGCTACATTCCACTCAAGGGTGTTTATTCTCCATAGAGCGTTGTCCCACCAATAGTATCTTCTCAACCAAGAAGGGTTAGGCCTTTCAGCGATAAACATATTAGCCTTAACGACCTTAGTATTTACATCGTATAGGTCTGCAATATACTCCCTCCAACACATATCATAGATACTGTCATACTCTGTTGAGTAGGTGCGAGGGACAAAGGTGTCCTGTGGGTGTCCAAAGTTCCAACTGTGAACAATATTTCCTTCCTCACCGCTGTCATAGATATCCCTCGTAAAGAAAGGAAGACTGTTTCTCTTAATAGCGATTACATTCCCCATTCCGTCAGTTGTTGAGGTAGTGTTAAGCCAACAAGGACTACCCTCGTTAAGTTCAGCCATATCACCAACATCGTCGGTAATGTAGTAATCAACAACACCACCGTTGTCAGTAACTGTATTCACAAAGTGAGTGAAGAACAAGAGGATACCGCTACCGTCTTCCTCACCGTTTTCGTTGTTGTGAATCTGTAACTTAGGCATAGAATCATAGTAAGGAAGGTTGTAGTTGTTTATATAGGAAACAGCGTTTTTCTTCTGTGCGAAAGTGAGGTCATTTGTGTTGAACTCGTCACCGTCCTGTTGGAAAAGGTGATAGGTGAAACCGTCGTACATATACGCTCCTACGATATCAGCGGCAGTACCGAAATACCTGCTCTTTTCCCTGACCATAACACCGTTTTTGAAGATACTACAGTCATAGAGTTCCTTAACCTCAGCGTTGAAATCGCTGTTGGTGTTTATCAGTTGTCTTCCGTAACTGTAGCCATAGTTGTCGTTGTACTTCTTTTCAGCGTCTCCCTCTCCACTTTCATAACTGAATGAATACCACTTACTTTCAGCGGTACGGGGGTTGATTGTTATTTGCTTCTTTCTGTCAATGAGTTCATTTACATTTACATACTCGTCAGTAAAGAAGGTGTTCCTGTCAAGGATGTGTACAACACCCATAGGGAATATCTGTTCGTCTGCACTAACCTCAGTAGGGTCACAGTAAAGGTAGAGGCCGAATAGTTTGCAGTAGTCAAGTAGAAAGTCAGCGGGTGTGAATGAAGTCCTAAGAAGTTTTTCCTTTGAAATAAAAGTGTTACTGAAGAAGCCTTCGTAGTCCATAGTCTCAGGTCTTACCTCAATAAGCCTAAGACCCCACTGTCCCTGAACGGCATTGTGTGCCTTACACTCAGCCTTTGTGTGTTCTCCTTCCCATATCTGTCTTGCTGAGGTGTAGAAATACTGATTGTTTGGAATGAGGTCAGGTGTAGTACCATCGTAGTTTCCCTTATCCTGTATCCAACCCTTGGTGTATCTTGTATACTCCTGATAAGGATTGGTGATAGCGAGACGGACCCTGTTGTAGTTCACATTTGAAGAAAGGGTTGTCGTTAGGTCAATTGTGTTTCCGTCCCTGTCACAGAAGACCCAAGTACCACTTTTCTTTTCAAAGTGCCCAGGCACTCCCTCAATGTCTCCTACTCCACCACCGTCTTCCCATAGTTTCATAAGAGCCACAGGCCTACCCCACTCATCTGAGTAGATAAGAACAGGCTTTCCTTTAGAAAGTATATTACCATTTGCGTCAAGTGCTTCAAGCCATACTACAAGACCACCCGTAGCGTCAAACTCCTTAACCAACCAATCCCTGTTGTGATAGGTAAGGTTAGTTTCAAGCATAGTAGCGGGCCATAGTTTTGTTGCAGAGGTAGTTGTGGAAGGAGACATAGTAACATTGTACTTGATTCTCACATTTTCCACAGAAGAAGGCTTGGTAAAATTCACATTATAGTGGTGATTGTCAGCCTTTGTAAGGGTTGCAGTCACTGTTGAACCCGAAACCTTCTCAATATTCAGGTCCTTAAAACGGTTAAGAGTTAGCCAAGCGTTTGCGTAGTAAGGGTTTTGATAGTCAAAGAAGTGACTGTCAAGTTTAATGTCCCAACCACCGTTATTCTGTGGAAGACGAATAGCGTCAATGATACCCCTTACACTTACTACAGGACGGAGAAGATAAGACCTAAGGTCAAAAGAAGTGTCCATAGTAAGTTCATTCTTGGTCTCAATTAAAGAATAGCCAAGTGTTGTACCTGACTGTACCTCACCACCAAGAACTGTGTAGTGTCCGTTAGATTCAGTTGTAAGAAGTGAGCGTCCCTCGTTGTTGAAGAGAACCCTGTCTGCACTGAAGTCTTCAGGGATACCCTCGCTACAAACAGCGAAGTTTATATAGTTCCACTTTTTGTTTTGGTCTGTGTGTCCGTTCAACTGTTCCCAAGCCTCCTGTACGGTGTTCTTGTTTATCGTAAAATCCAAGTTCACAATGTTGTTGTCATAGTAGTCTGTGTATTCAAGGTCTGCAAGGGTCAGTTTATTGTCTCCACCACCGTTTTGAAGGTGATAGAGTAGTTGACCTAAACCTCCGTAGAGGCTGATTGAGTAGGAGATTAGGTTCCCCGTCTTTCTTATACTGTCAAGTTTGCAGTAGCCCTTTTCATAGAGTTCACCATTCACAAACAACTTAAAATCAGCCCTTTTTGAAGGGTTGAAGCCACCATAACCCTGATATCTCTCAAGGTCCCATATATGACCGAACAAGTCGTTGTTTGCAGGTGTTCCCTCAACCTCAATAGTCTTTGAAAAACTGTTTTTGACTATCGTAGGGTTCCTTAAATCCGTCTCCTTGTAGGTGTAAAGAATTTGGGGAACAGTACTGAACTCAACCTCGTTTTCTTCAATGTAAAGTCTTATATTCTGTTTCATTTACTTTTTGAGTTTTGTCTGTGATTCCTTAACATTTAGTTCGTAGGTAATAAGGTTTTGACCGTCTTCAAGTTTGTACTCGGCCTGATTGGTTGTAATCACAACAGGAATGATTTTTCCCTCACTGAGAATTTGAAGATAGGCCTTAGGGCTGCTTACAACATTCTTTGCGAACCTTGCTGCCTCTTCCTCACTAAGAATTCCTGTGTTGAGTTTGTAGGATGTACTGATTTCCGTCATATACTTACCCTGTTCAAACTCCGCTGTTGTGTTGTCAAAGGCCTTGTTGAAGTAGTGAGGGGTGATAGCGTCTGTCTTAGTACACTTACCCTCAAAGACGAATGAGGCCCAACCCTTTGCCCCAACATAGTGAAGAACATAGTCTCCACAGACCTCCTTGTTGTAGAGGCTGCTGTTGTTGCTTACCGTCGTTACAGTTCCTGCGGTGTTCACACTTGTTGCCAATTTCCACTGGCCAGCTGCGTAGTGCCCATTTACTACTTCAGTAAGTGTAGCCGACTGTCCTGTCCAACTGTGGTCATAATCCCAATCATAGAGGAAACGGTAGGTGTTTATCGTACCTCCCGTACTGTTTTTAAGGTCAAAATCAAGGCAGGCCTCTGCGTTTGTTTGAGAAGTCGAACCTGTGAGAATGTTGTCAATATCCTGTTCAAGGTAGTCTTGGCATATCTTGTTGATATTCAGTTTTAGAACATTCTCGTTAGGCATTTTATAGGCCTTACCCCTGAATATAGTTCTGTTACCCAACACAATTGAATAAACAAGTGTGCTTGTACTTGCTGTGTAGAAGGTATCTTTCCATATAGGTGCTTTTATTGTCGCCATAGTCTTTTATTTTTAATATTATTTGAAGAGGTTTGCGAAGTCCTCCATTTGTTTTCTTAGGTAAGTTTCAATGTCCTCTCTTATTGCGTCTGCAATTGGTCTTTCAAAGTGGGCAAGAGCCTCTTTTTTGGCACTAAAGTAGAACGGATGAGGGTCAGTACCATTCTTGGCAATTGAGGTCGCTACAGCCCAAGCAAGGCTCATTACAGAGGGTGTTCTTGGTTCAGGCTTAATCCCCTTTTTCTTTATCCAATCCAAGAGTACAACCCTTGGAGGGGCATAACCTTTTTTATCCTTTATACTCTTCTGTATAGCGAAGGACAGGCTTTCTACTGAGGGTGTTGAAGGACGAGGGTTTATTCCTTTCTCCTTTAGCCACTCGTATATCTTATAGACTGGTGGCATTTTACCCGCCTTTCTTCCAAACTCCACATAGTCCCAATATGATTCCATTTTTATAAGAACGGTAGCCACATCTTCCTCTATTTTTATCTCGTAGTCCATAGAATCAGCGAGAGTACCACTTGCGTAGGAATGATTTTTAGCGAGGTTGTCTTTGGCTGTTTGTATAAGGTACTCGGCGAAGTCCTCAAGAACCTGCCTAAGGTGTGTCCATTCAATGTCTAAGTACTTATTCATTTTTTAGCCCTAAACTTTCTTATCTCTTCTTCCTGTTTTTGTGCCTTCCTCTTTGCGTAGGCTATCCAAGCGAAAAACTCAAGTGCAGGCATTTGGAAGACCATAATATCATTTCTGTGTGTCATTTCAACAACTGTTTCAACGAGAGATAGCCACACATAGAAAGGAGTGCGTCTGCTTCGCTGTTGAACTTCTTCGCCTGTTCCTTCATTTCCTCCCTGAGGTCCTTCGGTGCTTGTCTCACCGCCATCCACATTGCGGCTTTTGAGTACAGTAGGGTTCGCCTCAATGACCTCCTGTACTTTTTTAGAAAAAAATCTGCAAGTCCAAGTGCCTCCGTCACTGAAAGTGTTTCAATGTCTTCCAAGGCCTTTTCACTGTCATAACCGTCGTTGTAGATATGACCCTTAGGGACGAGGATTATACTCATAAGTTCAACAAGGTGTTCCTCAAACTTTTCTACTATAATTGACTGATAATCAATATACTGTGCAGTGGTCATTTCACTAACCTCTTTGAAGGGACAATAGGTTGTTCCGTTAAGCGTATATTCCCTTTTAATCTTTACAGGCTTAGGTTTCTCATAGAGGAAAGCGGTTGAGGCCATCATTTCTGTCGCTGCCGTAATAGGTGCTTCAAGGAATTCCTCGTAGGTCATACCGTTTAGATAAGCGGCTGTCTTAAACCTCTTATCTTCCTCAGTATCATAAACATTTGTACTTATCTCGTACAGTTTCTTGTGGGTTTTTAGGTCCACTTTATCCCAACTATCAATCATCGTTTTTTAATATATTCTGCTTAGGTTTTGAACCTGTGTTTATTATTAAATAGTTATAGAGTTTTGCCTACACAAAGGCAATTGAGAACTTACCTAAGTGTTTCTTGTAAGCGTAATAGGCAAGCATAGTCGCTATAACTGTATCGTCGTTACTCTTAAAACCGTTGTAGGTGATAACCTTAGTTTTAGTGTTTATCTCAGCCTGATACCTTCTCAACTCGTTCAACTGAATAGGGTTGTTAAGAATTTGTACATACTGATTTTCAAGGGCTATTTGGAAGGTAGTAACAAGGTCTTGCTTTGATTTGTTACTCGTTGTCCAATTTGATAGGACTATTCCTTTAGGTAGTTGTTTCTTCATAGCGTCTATATAGACCTTACCTATACTGTTCTCTTCACAGAGGATAGTCTTTATTGTGTAGTTACTTGAGAGGTCTTTAATAAGGCCGCATAACCAATTGACCTGTTCCATAGGGCTTAGGTTATTTGTCCTGTACAGTTTTACCTGCTGACCAAGGTTGTTGATGACAGACAGTACTGTATAGTCCCCGTCACTACCCGTTGCGAAGTCAATCCCTAAGTAGATAATCTTATCGTCCTCAGGGTCACCAATACAGTTCTCCAATCCTGTGAATAGAAGACCACCGTCTGTAAGGAACTCACCAAGTACCTCAGTTGTGTACTTTGCCCTACTCATAGTCTGTTTATACAGGGCTTTCTGTTCTTCACTAAGGAACCTACTTATCTCAGGGTGCTTAGACCAATCAAAGGTCTTTATAAGAGGTTTTTCTTCAAGTCCCTGAAGATACATTGTGTAATAGTAGCCGTCCATAGCGAAAGGACTACTCGCAATGATAATAGGGGCCTTGTGTGCGTTTACAAGTGGAAGTATTGAATAGATTGATTCATCGTCCAAATAGGCACACTCATCAAGGACAAGAAGACCTGTGACGGTGAGGCCTCGGTTCAGTTGCTCTGTAGATTTGAACAGTATTTCACTACCGTTGGTAAACTCCACTTCAAGTAGTTGGCTGTTCGCTGACTTTATAAGACCACTTCCCTCAAGGGCCTTTGTTATGGACTTATAGACCTTCCTTGCAAGCGGTATCGTAGGTTCAAAGACTATTGAGGTACACTTATGAGAAAAGGCCATCCTAAGTAACTCAATTTGAAGGAGAAAGGTTTTGCCGCTCTGTCGTACTGACTTTATAACCGCTATCTTTCCACTTTCAAACGGGTCACCCAACCAATCATAAACCTCCTGCTGATACTGCGTCAATTTAGGGAAGACCAACTCCATTTATGAATCAAACTTTATAACTATCTGTTGTGTATTATTTTCCTTATCGTTGTTTATACCAACCTGAACACCCTGACCCGTTACTCCACACATCTTGTTCATTTCGGCTATAGTCTCTCTCGCATTCTTCCAATCACCTTCTTCCATAGCCTTTTCTACTATTGTCTCAAGCCTATTAAAGTTTGTTTGAATGAGACCTTTCCTATACTCGTCAACATCGTCAGGTACTAAGTTCCTTACCGCTGCTGAATAGTATCTCTTAGCCTG
>JAEEGL017453728.1_pt1 | contig 10657 bp, 5 predicted proteins | sample 9134231 | NCBI WGS metagenome assembly JAEEGL01 (sample SAMN16246548, study PRJNA631951) | gut metagenome | biome: gut microbiome; feature: rumen; material: fiber-attached | host: Bos | place: Iran: Karaj | collected 2018-10 | reverse complement strand
TTTTGAATTTGATGTAAGTAATATTTTATTTCTTTGAGAAGTTATTTTTTTATTACTATAATTTTTAAAATTATCTTTCATATATTAAAAACCAATTTATCTTTCTTAATTTTATATTATTTAAATTCAAATACATTAATTAATTTAATAATTTCATTTATAAAAATCAAATAAAAATAATAAATAAAAAAATAAAACAAAAAATAAGTAAAAATAATTAAAAATAATAATAAATAAAACCATAACTTAACATTTAAAAAAAATAAATAAAAAATTAACCTAAAAAAAACAAAAAAAAATAAAAAACGTAAAATAAAATGTCAGAAAAGGAAATAAAAGAACAAATGTCACATCGTTATCAACAAGATTTAGAAAATCAAAGATTAAGATATGAAAATGAACGTCAACAAAGAATTCGTCGAGAAATGGATGCAAATTATAGAGTTCAACAAGACATAAGAGAAGAAGAACAAGAAAAATTAAGAAGAAAAAGAGAAATAATGGCAAAACAATATAATGAATATTTAAAAGGACAAGAATATAAACATGAAAAAATGTTAAAAGAAGTACAAGAAAAATTAGAACCTACTTTAGTTTCTCTTCCTTTAAATTCTGAGTCAAGATTAAGACAATTTAAAGAAAAAATTGAAAAAATTAGTGAACAAAATGATATTAATGCTAAATTATATGATGAATTTAAAGCAAAAAATCGATCTAGTTCACATTATAATTATTTAACTAAAAGATATTCTATTGATAATAAAATTGTTTCTGGGTATCCTGATGAAAAAAATTTAAGTAAACCACAAAAAATTGGACATAATACTAATTTAACTGATTTAGATTTGAATATAAATAATTTGAATAATAGTCAAGATAATATAAATTTATATAATAATAATAACCAAGATTTACAATATCAACAACAAGCAAATTTAAATTATATAAATTCAGAATCAAATAATAATAATTACCAAAATATAAATAATAACTATGATAATTATCGTTATGTAGAATCAATTGATAAATCAAAAGCAAATAATAATAATATAAATACAAATACAAATTCAAATATAAACACAAATATAAATACAAATATAAATTCAAATTATCAACAACCAAAATTTACAAATAATAGTATTTATATGGGAGTTCCAGATAAAAAAGGTCAAAACTTATTATTTGAAGGAGGAAGAAGAGAAGGAACTGATGTAACAAATAATGCATATTTCGATCATTATTACAATATAACATATCCATCATATAAAGAAATAAATAAACAATATGAAGACTATAATAAAAGTTTAGTAGCTCAAAATCAAGCATTTAAAAATGAAATGGTATTAAGAAGAAAAGAACAAGAAGAAATAAGAAGAATAGAAAGAGAGAGATTATCAAAAATGCAACAATTACAAAAAATGTATGATGATGATATGAAAAGACAATATAGACAATATTTAGACCAACAAGTTGTCCAACAATTACCAAGAAAATTAATGGATGAAGGTTATACAAAAGATGCTTTAACAGAAAATACTAATATGTTTCAAAATGAATATTTATATGTTAATGCTCCTGATTATAATTTAATTAATAAAAGTAAATTTGTTGAAGTTAATCCTTATAATCCTAAAAAATATGATTTAGGAGAAACTATTTTACAAAATAATACAATTTTAAATCCTGCTTTTAATTATAGATATAATAAATATATTGTTCCTTTAAATAAAGAAATGAGAGAAGGAGAAAATGTTTTGAGAAGTAGTGCTATGAATTTAATGAATAAGTGAAAAAAGATTTTTTAAATTTTTTTTTTCTTTTTTTTTTGTTTTTTTTATAATATTGATTTGTTTATTTTTGATATTTTATTATGAAATTTAAAATTTTTTTTAAATTTGTTTTAGATTTTTTTATATTTAAATTTGTTTTTTAATTTTTTTTATTTTCTTTTTAAATAATGGATAATATAAAATTTGAAGATGAAATTAATATTTTATTACATAATTTAACTCTTTCTTATTCAGGAAGTTCAACTGAAGAAATTAGAAATGCTGAAAAAGTATTATCAAATTATGAAGAATTCATTGTCAAAAATTTAAGTAAATTAATGGAAATATTTTATGAAAACAAAGTGAATTTTAATACAAAAAAAGCTTTATCAATTAAAATAAAGAATACTTTAATTTCTAAAAATTTAAAATATTTTTTCGATAGGGAAGGTTTATTAAAAGTAATTTCGATATTAATAAATTCAATATTAAAACCTCCACAAAATTCACTTCAATTAGAAGATAAAATTTTAGAACAAATATTAATAATAATAATTGATTTTTTATCAAATACAATAATAATAAATGAACCTGAAATCTGTATTAAATTAAATGAATCTTTTATTCAAGAAATTAATGAAAAAAATTGTTATAATTTATTTTCTTTATTAATTGCAGTTATTTCTTCAAAAGCAACTAATATTAATACAATTAAAAATATATCTTCACTTCAACTGAATTTAATTCAACAATATATTAAAATTACTGATATAAAAATATTAAGTAAAATTATGGATTTATTATGTATTACAATGAAGAAATTAAAATTGTATGATTTTTTAGTTGGTGAAACTATGGAAAATTATGTTAAGTTGTTAATTAATGATTTACAAAATATTATTGAAGAAAATTGTTCTGTTGATAATAATATTTTATCTTTAATACATGAAGAAAAAGAAAGAAATGAAGGGGAAGCTTATATTAAAAGAATTGCTGATATTAATAAATTAAAATCTAAAATTTTATTAGTCTTTTCTTTTTTTATTCAATTTGATAGAGAACCTAAAATAATAACAAATCAATTATGTATTAATTGTTTAATTTCATTATTAAAATATATTTTAGATTCATTTACAAAAATAATAGAAAATAATTTGTCTGAAATAGAAAATAATTTAACAAAAGGAAATTATGAAATTTTATTATATTATTCATTATTTTTAATATCAAGATGTGTAACAAGAGAACCATTTAAAAATGATTTTAAAAAAATATTTTTTGATTTTGCCATTAAAATAATATTTCCATTATTAACAACAAATAAAAATGATTTAGAAATTTTAGAAGAAAGACCAGAAGAATATTATGCAATTTTAATTGATTCAATGATTGATTTTAAATTAAAAAATATAAAAACAGTTTGTGGATATTTATTAACAACAATTTGTGAAGAATCAGAAGATTTATCTCTTGAAATATTAAATTTTACTTTTCAATTACTTTCTTATAATATTAAAGAAATTGATAATACATTTATTTCAAATTATAATCTTATTAATAATTCATATGGTGAATTTTTATTAAAAAAATTTTCAAAAAATATTTTAATTGATTCTTCTTTATTAGTAATATGTATTTTAGCAAAGCAAAGTTTAAAAAATCAAGAAATAAATATTAATTTAAGAAATTTCTTTATTTTAAATCAAAATTATTTACAAGACATGAATTCATCTTTTCTTCAATTTAAATTATGTTTAATGTATGGATTATTTATTGATGATTTATTTTGTAATCAAAAAGAAGAAGATAATATATTTGTTATTAATGCTTTAAAATATTTGCTAGAATTAATTTTTCAGTATAATAAAAGCGAAGAAGTTCATGGAATTAGTTATCAAGCACTTCATACTTTTGAAATTTTAATTTCAAATGATTTATATTCAAATTTAGCAAGTTTAGTTGTTAGAAATAAAATAAATGAACTTATTAATCAAATTAATAATATTAATATAGATATTTATTTTGATGTCTTATGTTCTATTATTTGTAATTTAAATGTTGAGGATTATATTATTACAATATTAACAAAAGTTCTTGAAAGATTTAAAATAGATGTAGATAAAAATAATTTTAAATCAAATTCATTTATTATTAAAGAATGTAATTTAATACAAAAAATATTTGAAAAATATTATGATGGAAAGAATATTCAAATGGAAAATATAACTTATAATACTTTATTAATATTAATTCAAAATATTGAAAAAATTGAATATTCAGATAATATATTATTAATACTTAAAGCATATACAATGAATAATTCAGGAATAATAAATAAAATTTTATTTGATTCATTTCCTTATTATTCAAAATATATTATTAATAAAGGTGGATTTGATAAAATAATGTTTAACATATTAAATTATATTTTATTAAATGATAAGGAAAATTTATTAAATTCAAATAATGAATTGTCAAAATATCTAACAGAAATATTTAATTTAACTTTAAATATGCTTGATGAATATACTGGAGAACCTTCCCCTTTATATACTTTAATCTTAATTTGTATTTGGTTATTAAATGGAAATTTAATAGAAAAAAATGTTTTAGTTAATATTTTAGAAAATATCATCGAAAAATTTTCTGATATGATTTTAATATATAAAGATGATATTAAAGGAATTCTTAAGACTTATGATTATTATTTAAATTGGTTTTATTTAACAGTTTTTTATTCTTCTTCTATTAGATATCCAACAATTACTTTTGAATGTTTTCATAAGAAAAATATTTTTGATAATATAATAAATACTTCTATTTTATTATATAACTATTCTTTTTATTCTACTATTTTAGGGAAATTTTGTATTTTAGGTTTATGTAGTTTATTATATGAAAACGAAATATTAAAAGAAATTATCTCAAATTTTGATAATATTTTTTTAATGCTTTTTAATTTCCTTAATAGAGAATTAGATGAGGAAATTATAGAATTAAAAAAATTAAATGAAAAAAATAATGAAACTGGTAATGATAGATTTATAAAAAATGAAGATGAAGAAGAAGAAGAAAGTGATGATGAAAATAATATAAAAAGAAATAGTAATAAAGAAAATGAAAATAATGATGATATAAAAACGAATAATTATATAAAAGAAGGTAAATATCCAATTGAAGATATAGATGAATTTAATACATTCAATAAATTATGCGAGAAATTAAATTCAATAAATGAAACAAATAATATTATTTCTAAAATAATAGAAAAATTCTCAAATGAAGAAAAAGAAAATTTTAATAGAATTATCCATTCAAAAAGAATTAATATTAAAAGTGGTAATGTTCCTTTTAGTATTCCAAGAAGAATATATAAAATCAAAAGAAATAATAAAAATTAATTTATTTATTTATAAATTAAAAAAATTTTGAAAAAATAATTATCAAAAATAATTTATAATCAATAAACAATTAGATAAATTCTGTTTTTTCTATACCAGAAATATCCCATATACTATTTTTAATAAATTTACTTTGATTTGTTGAAATATAATTATCTCCTCCTTTATTATAACTAATTAATGAATAATTTATTGAATTTTTATCTGACTCAAAAATATTTGATAGATTGTTTTTTAATTTAGATATATTTATTTTATGATTTGAATTATAATTTAATTCAGTTATATTATTTAATAATTTTTTCATTTTTTTATTTTTATTTTCAATAATTTTATTATTTGTAATATATTTTTCTATTAAATTATCATATTTTAAATTTGAATTATCATTATTATTAAAATTTTTATTTTTATATTCTTTATTTTCTCTTGAAGTAACAATTATACCTGAATTTAAATCATTAATATTATTAAGTAACTCATTTTTAGCTAATATTAAATTTTCATTTTCTAATAAAAATGGTAATATTTCAAATTCATTATAATTTTTTTTCCATTTTTGAGAATATTTACATTCTCCTTTAATATATTCATCTACTTCATCAAATTTTTTTTGAAATTTTTTTATACAAATAACTTTTTTCTCAAGAGCATTTAATAACTCATCAATTTTTTCAGAATAATGATTTAAATTTTCATTTTTAATTCTTTTTACTTCTTCTAAAATTTGATTTTGAACTAAAATTTTTCCTTTACTTTCTTGTAAATGTTTTTTTAAATCTTTTCTCTTTTTATAAAGTTCAATTATTTTTTTAAATTTTTCTTTTATTTTATTTCTTTCATTGATATCCTTGAAATCAGTTATTGAAATTATGTTATTAATTATATCTAAATTTATAGATATTGTATTTTCTAAATCAAAAATATGATTATTAATATCAATTTTTGTTTTTTTTGCTATATCATGATATGCTCTAAAAGTATAACTTAATCCTTGACTTATTGGTAATCTTGCAGTTTGAAAATGAGTACTTTGTTCTGATTTCTTTAAATTATTTCTGTTTAAATTAATTCTAAAAATGTTTTAATAAAATATCTTTACTTTGGGACTTGGATTTTTGAAAAATTTTTTATTGGAATACCTTTCATAATATTTATATTATAAATTAAATCTGCATAATTAATAATAAGAATTTATTGAATCAATTTTATTATTTTCAAAAAATAAAAATATAAATTTATAAAATTATAAAAAGAAATAATATATTATTAGAATTAAAAATAACTCATTTTATTAAAGAAAAACAAATAATTAATATGATGATTAATATTCAATTTTATTTTTAAATTTATTAATTTTTAACTATTATTTAAATTAAATAATATTTAACACAAAATATTTTTTTCTATTATTTTATTTAATTTTTTATGAAATATTATTATTTGAGTTTATAATACTTTTTTTATATTATAAGTTAAATTAAAATATTAATTTGTTTGAAAATTATTTAAATATCAATATAAAAATATTTATAGAAATAAATAGAATTTGTTATATCAATTCTAATAAATATATTAAATAATATAATATTAAAAATCTAATTTTTAAAACTAATAATTGTTGAAGAAACACATAAAAGTAATAATACAATTCCAAAAAATAGAAAAAAAATTGAAATAAGATTATATTTACTACATAAAGATTCTTTATTATTAATACATAAATAAAACAAAGCAGGAAAAATAAAAGATAAACAATTTCCCATAATTCCTCCAATAATACCAAAAATAATTTTTAAACTATTAAAAATAGTTGCAATATAAAAAACAGAAATAAATAAAATAAGAACTAAAATATATTCAACAGGTTTTGGTAAAACAATAGAACCATTATTACCAAAAAAATTATTAGATTCTTGCTTTTCCAAAATTTCAATTTCCAATTTTCTTTTATTAACCCAATCAAAACTTCCAAAGCAAAAGTAAAAAAAATCTCTAATTTTAGTTAAATATACTTCTATTAAAAGAATCCAATAATTTTTTAAACCAGCAAAAGTAATTGGAAAAGTCATAATAACATTAACACAATTTGCCAAAGATAAAAGAGTGTTTAAAAATTTATCTCCAACTGCATCTATAATAGAATCATTTAAAGTATTATAATAAAGTAAAAAACCAAAAATTCCACATATTAAATAAATAGTAGCACAAATAAAAATAGTAATTGTTGAAGTTACAACAAATTCATGTATTGTAAGTTGTCCCAGACAACCATAAATTGAAAAAGTAAAAGCATGAAATGAAAAACTTAAAATAATACAAGCAATTGAAGTTAATTTTGAATACCAATTATTATCCATTCCCCATAAGATATCATTTAATGTTAATTTTTGAAATTTTAATATTACATCTTCTTGTCTTATTGAATAAAAGAAATCTATTATTGTTAATAAAAAAAAAAATATTATTCCGTAAAAAGCATAATATGCTGCATTTTTTATTCCAGAAACATCTTTTTTAAAACAATAAAAATATAATATTATTCCTAAAATAATGGATAAATATATATTATTATTTGTTAGTGTTTTGTCACCTAATGTTATATTTACAATATGAGGTATAACTTTTGAAAATAATATCACAAAAGTTAAACAATTTCCATATGCAGAACAAAAATTAAAATTTAATATTATAAATTTACCTAATTTACCAAATATTTTTTCTGAAAAAATTAAATAATTTTTTATACTTGTTTTTTCATGTGTTTTCATTAATACTTTTAAAGATAAAGAAGATAAAAAGGCAATTATCATTATTGAAAAAGTACCATAAACTATTCCTAAAGTTTTCATACAATATGCAATTTGGACTAAACTTGATTTAATTATACAATTTATTATTTGTAATATAATCATTGCAAAACTATTAAATTGAACTTCAGTAAAAGTTTTTTTTGTTCCTGAAAATTCATTTAAAAATGACTCTTCTAAATCTTTATAATTAATTATTGTTTTATTAAATTTCATTGTTGTTTTTTTTAATTTTGATAATGTTTTTCCAATATTCTCATTTAGATTTAATTTTGGAACTTTATAAAAAGTAGATTCAAGCATCATTATATCATCAACATCCATATTTTTAGAAGTAAATTTCTTATCACTTTGAAAATTGCCCATTACATCTTCAAAATTTATTAAATTATTTTTTTCAAACATTGATTCATCATCTTCATCTTCATTTTCTATTTCTTTTATTACATTTAAATTTTGCATTTCTCTACCTTCTTTCATTATTAAAATATTATTTGATTATTTATGGAAAAATAATATAAATTAATAATTATTTATTAATATTTATTTTAAAAAAATCTTAAATTTAAATTTTAAATATAAAAAAATTAATAATGGATGAAGAGTATGAAAAAGAACAAATTGTAAATAATCTTTGTTTAGATAATACATCTTTAAAATTAGAAATTCGTAAATTAAAAAAAGAATTAGCAATTAAAGAAGTAGAAATTAATGATTTAAAAGAAAAAAATTTTGATTTATCAGAAGAAGAATTAAATAAGAATTTTTACCAATTTAATCCTATATCATTTTCAGCAATTAATTCAGAATGCTCTGACCAGAAAATTTTGTATCAATTAAAAAATGCATTTGACACTATTAACTCGCTTCAAAAAGAAAAAGATAAGGAAGCAGATTTATCAGAAAGAAAAATAAAGGAATTAAATAATGAAATTAAAAAAATAAAACAAGATAATTTATTACTTAAAAATGAAATTTCTAATTTAAATGATAAAATTATATCTTTGTCAAAAAAAACAGGTGATGAAATTGAAATTGAAAGAGTAAGAGATTTTTTGTCAAAAAGTAAAGAGGAAAATAAAGATTTAAATAAAAAACTTTTAGATTCAAATCAAGTAATCAAAAAATTAGATATTGAAATCGAAACTTTGAAAAACTCAGAAGTTTTATATAAAAATAATATTGAAAATCTAAAAAATGAAATAGAAGATATAAAGAAAGTAAGTGAAACAAAAAAAGAAAATTTGAAAATTAAGATAGAAAATCTAACAAAACAAAATTCTGAATTATCAAAAAATATTAAAAATAAAAATAATTCAATTATATTAATGCAAAAAGAGATTTTACAAAATAATAATATAATTGATAATTTAAAAGATGAGATAGAAAATAATAAAATTATAATATCAAAATTAGAGAAAAATCAAAGTAATTATTATTCAAAATTATTGGATCAAATTAAAAGTTTAAAAGAATCAAATGAAATAAGTTTATCAGAGAGAGATTATATTAAAAAAAATTTAGAAAATAAAACAAATGAATTAGAAAATTATAGAGTAAAAGCAATTAAACAATTAGAAATTATCAAAGATGGTTTTATTAAAGAAAAAGAAAATTATCAAATTTTTTTAGAACAATTAAGAACTGAAAATGAAAAAATTAAATTTGAAAATTCTTCTTTAAAAAAAGAAATTGATTATATAAAAAATACAAAAAATGAATTTGAAAAAAATATAAAATCAATTAAAGAAAATAATAAAGATTTAATAGAAGATAAAGCAATTAATGATTCTATCATAAATAATTTAAAAGAACAATTAGAAGAAAATAAAATAATAATGGAAAATTTAAATAATAAAATAAAAGAATTTGAATTAATTAATAATAAAATTAATCTTGAACTTTCAGAAAAAAATGAAGAAATAAAAATATTAAAGGAAGATAAAATAAAAAATAAAAATAAATTTGATAATACAATAATTGAAAATGAAGAATTAAAAACTGAAATATTAAAGATAGAAGAGAATATAAATGAAAATAAAAAAGAAATAAATGAAAAAGAACTTTCAATAAAAGTTTTACAAAATAAAATAACTTCATTAAAAAAAAATTTGGAAGAAATTATCCAAGTAAAAAATCAGGAATTAACAACTAAAACAACAGAAATAAAATCTAATTTACAAAAAATTTCTTTATTAAATAAAACAATAAAAGAACAACAAGATAAAATAAATAGAATAAATTCAGAAAATATTAATTTAAAAGAAATTAATGTACAAATGAAAAATAAATTAATTGACAAAAGTGAAATATTTGATATAAATAATTCATATGTAGATAGTCAAAGAATTATTGAAGATAAAGAAAAAAAAATTTTTGATATGGAAATTGAATCAAAAGAAAATAAACAAAAATTAATGAATTTATTAAATAAAGCAAATTCAGAAATTAAAAAACAAAAAAAAGAATGTGAAAATAAGATTTCTTTTGTTGAAAAAATGAATAATATAAATAATAAAAAATTACTTGAAAAAGAACTAATAATAAAAGAAATGAAAAAGAACCATCAAGAAGAAATTTCAAAGTTAAAAAAATTATTTGAAGACACTCAATTATTAATTAATGAAAAAGAAAAACAATTTTTGAAAATGGATAAGGAACTTTCTATTTAAGTTAT
>JAEEGL017086781.1_pt1 | contig 10657 bp, 10 predicted proteins | sample 9134231 | NCBI WGS metagenome assembly JAEEGL01 (sample SAMN16246548, study PRJNA631951) | gut metagenome | biome: gut microbiome; feature: rumen; material: fiber-attached | host: Bos | place: Iran: Karaj | collected 2018-10 | reverse complement strand
GTGAGCTGATGCGCATGATCCCATTCAAAAAAGCCTCTGGCGGGCACAATGCAGCGGAACCGTGCAAAACTGTCCCTGAACGATACCTTCTCCTCCGCGCTCTCGGTCCGCGCATTGATGAGCAGGCTGTTATGAGAGGGATTCCGGAATCCCCAAGACATCGGCCCGGCGATAACCGTCCCTGCCTGCTCTGTCAGAATCAGAGGGCTCTCCGAGGGTCGTACTTCGCCTGTCGGGATCCCGGTCCCGATACCGGTCTTTTTATACAGGATCTGCGCGCTGATATCTTCCTCAAGCTCATGATCCCCGTAATATCGGCAGCACATCTGTGCCTTCCTTTCCGATCCGTACCGCAGGCGGTTGACGGATCTGATAAATAATGATAGAATTTCAGAAAAAAGAAATCAAGGAGAGATAAAATGGCTTTTCCTCTTGCTTTTTGGATCCTTCTGGCGGTTTCGTTGGTTCTCTGCGCACTGGGATTCATTAAATTCGCTTATTTCCTGTCTGTCGGGTTCGGCGCGGCCGTTGCCGGCCAGAGCATCGCACTCGCTGTTACGGCATTTCTGAATGGCAGCCGGGATATCGGCTATCTGGCTTTCTGTGCGCTGATCGCGATATACGGCATCCGACTCGCTCTTTTCCTCGTCCTGCGTGAGCGCGACAAGAATTACCGCGAGTCACAGTCGACCCAGTCATCCAAACCGATCACGATCCTCGTCCGCATCTTCGTATGGATCTCACTCGGAATCCTGTATGTCCTTCAGATGACGCCCCTGCTTTACCGCGGCGCTGAAGGAGCTTCTTCCGATATCTTCCTTTATATAGGTCTGGGCTTTTCTGCATGCGGTTTCATCATCCAGATCATCGCAGACGCGCAGAAAGCCGCGTCAAAACGCCAGAATCCGGATCAGCCGGCAATGTCCGGTATCTACCGGATCTCCCGCTTCCCGGGTTATTTCGGCGATATTCTGGTCTGGACAGGCGTGTTCGTCTCCGGAATCCCGGTCTACAGCGGATGGCAGTGGGTCATCAGCACCATCGGCTATGTTCTGGCCCTCTCCATCATCATCGGCAACGTCAAGCGTCTGGAGCGCCGTCAGAACAAAACATACCGCTCTCTTGCCGCTTATAAGGAATACGCGTCCGGGACGCCCATACTGCTCCCGCTGATTCCTGTATATCATCTCGTGAAGAAAAGCTGAGCCGTCTCACACGGAACAGAAAGGCCGGATCTGACAGGATCCGGCCTTTTTTATTACTGGAAATCCGCCTGGCAGTACATGACCTTGCCGTCCTTGACCGTCATCTGCGGTACGAGGACCTGATGGCCGGTAAAGGTGTGGCCGTTGTAATCAGTATACGGAACGTCTTTCTGCACCAGTCTGAAGATCGCGAGATCCGCGGGCGTACCGGCTGCGAGGGAGGCAAGCTCCGGATGTCCTATATTCAGTGCCGGTGCGTGGGTGACAGCCGCGAGCACCTGCTCCAGCGTCATACCGAAATCCAGGAATTTACTCATGATCCTTGGCAGAGAATGCAGCGGATGCAGGTAATAGGCCGGGGGATTGATGTCGCTTGAAATGATGTCAGGCAGCATCCCGTCCGCGATCGCTTTCTGTCCGACCACAATGTCAAAATTGGTCCGTCCGTTAGCCATGTCCATGATGACTCCGCGCTCCTGTGCCTCGCGGATTCCCTTTCGTACATGTCCGTCCGCGTCAAGGATCGTCTCGCCTTTGCCGTGGAAAATATGGCACATCACGTCGCCCGGCCGCAGGATCGAGGCCAGCTTTTCCGAATCGATACAGGGATCCGACATGTGTACCGTCACGTTTACGCCGACTTCTTCCGCCATTCTGATTGTCTCGCGGAGCGTCTCCTCCGCATACTGCGGATCGAGGACGCCGTTTGACAGCCGCAGCTTCAGACCGACGAGATTGTCCGGATATGTGCGGAAAAGCTGACGGATCCTGGCGCGCTCAAAATAACGTGCCTGCTGGTTTTCCGGATAGACTTCCGCCGCCTGTCCGCCGCTTGCCATATGCAGCTGCGTATAGATCTTCACGTCGCTGGTCGTCATGACAGTCCTGCGGAAGCCCTCATACGTCCCTGCGCCGACCGATCCGGCATCTACCGCCGTCGTGATCCCGCAGGGAAAAGCATATGCGTCCGGATTGACGCCGTTTTCCGTCCCGTAGTTATAGAAATGAACATGATTATCGACCAGACCTGTCGTTACGATGCAGCCCTCCGCGTCGATCGTAACCGGTGTTCCGGCATCCGGTCCTTCAGCCGGAGCGTCCGCCATAACGGTTCCGTCCACAAAGAGATCTCTCTTTGTGATCTTCCCTGTCTCCGGATCATAGACCTGACCGTTCAGAATTCTCAGATTCATTTGCTTTTTTCCTCCTCTGTACAGGGTCCGAGCTCCACCCGGACCGCATATTCATGGGACTCTCCGGCTTCCAGATATTTAAGCATCCCCGTCTCTCTCATCCATCCGCGCGGCCCCGGATAGCAGTTGCCGGGTTCAAGTCCGAGCACGTAATCGCGTACGCCCATCATTTTCCACTCGGTAAAACCGTCCAGATCCGCCGCATCGAACGTAATCGTGAGCGCCGTGTCCAGTTTGGGCTGTGCGATCCTCGCGTACCCGTTCCCGTCCGCAAAAACATGCCGGTAGCACTGCTCTTCGATCTGTGCCTGCGGCTTACTCATCTTCATCCATTCGCCGATTCCCTGCTCCGCCCAGTCCGTATACGGCTCCACACGCACGGACGGAATCGTCAGAATACTGTCCTCATCGAGCAGCGGATATCCCATATTCATATGATAAAGGATCTCAATGCCCTCTTTGCGGTCGCCTGTATTGACGATCCGGTCATGGATCTCAAAAGCATTCTGCACGGTGGAAACAACGATCCGGCGCTCGAGACGCAGCTTGCGTCCGAAAAGCCGCTCGTCTTTTACCGTCATACGGACGACAAGATCCGTCCCCTCTTCCTGCCAGGAAAGCTGCTCGCACGGCTGATTTGCGATGCTTCCGTGCATCGGATACCGGACACCGAGATCCTCGCTCGGCGCGCCGGCGCTCTCCAGTCCGCAGGTCGTAAGGAATCCCGCCGTGAATGACTTGAGGAAATTGTCCTCTGTTCTGTCGTAGAAAGCCGGAGCTACATATCCGACCGGTGTCATATAGCTCATATTGACGCCTTTATAGCGCAGTCTCGCGATGTCTCCGCACCGGTCCGGCGTCACCGCAAGATCCAGTCCGATCCCGTTATGGATCTCAAGAAGCCGCATCCCGTCGCCTTTGCCGCCGACGAGCCTGTGCTCTTCGATCCCGTACACCTGACTGTCGTGCCCGATATAAGGATTCATAATTTACCCTCCGATATGAACTGACCGGCCGCGGAGAACCGCAGCCGGCCATGTATTCTGATTTTACTTTCCGGAAACCTTGACGGACTCGCCGAGAGCTGTCGCTGCCGGTACTTCCACAGTGGCATTGTAGCAGCTGAAATAGTCCTCAACCTGTGCCGGCACCTGTTTACGGGTCAGCGCGCTGACGACCGGTACGATGACCAGTCCGCCGAACATCGCGAAGACGCCGCTGTAGAGCGAATTCCGGAAGACCAGTCCCAGGAATCCTGCAGGCGCCGCGATCCAGCCGAGCGAGATGCAAAGCTGAATAATCATGAGCGTGACACCGTAGATGAAGCTTGCGGCCGCGCCGGCTTTTGTCGCTTTTTTCCAGAACAGACCGTACAGGAACGGTGCCAGGAAAGCGCCGGCCAGAGCACCCCAGGAGATACCCATCAGCTGGGCAATGAATGTGACCCTGGAGCGGGCCTGGATGATCGCGATCACAGCGGACACAACGATGAAGAACGCAATGAAGATACGCATGATCGTCATGTTTTTCTTCTCACTGTTCTTACCTTCCGTCATCGGATCGATCAGATCCAGCGTCAGTGTAGAAGAAGATGTCAGAACCAGCGAAGACAGCGTGGACATACTGGCGGAAAGCACCAGGATCAGTACGATTGCCGTCAAGAGATCCGGCAGTGTGGAAAGCATCTGCGGGATGATGCTGTCGAAGCCCTCCGCGGCAACCTTCTCCGCGGTCGAGAACAGACGTCCGAAGCCGCCCAGGAAGTAGCATCCGCCGGCAACGATCACCGCGAAAGCAGTCGAGATCAGCGTGCCCTTCTTAACCGCGCCTTCATCCCGGATCGCGTAGAACTTGCCGACCATCTGCGGCAGGCCCCAGGTTCCGACGGACGTCAGCATGACAACGAAGAACAGATATCCCGGATTCGGTCCGAAGAAGCTGACATACGCGCCGCCCATAACGTCGGATTCGACCTTGGAGAGCTCTACGAGCGACCCCATAAATCCGCCGTTCTGGGAAAGTACTGCCGCAATGACCGCAACAATGCCGATCAGCATGATCACGCCTTGGATAAAGTCGTTGACCGCTGTCGCCATATATCCGCCGATGATGACGTAAAGTCCCGTCAGCAGCGCCATTCCGATGACGCAGTATGCATAGTCGATGTGGAAAGCCATCTCGAACAGTCTGGACAGACCGTTAAACAGAGAGGCTGTATAAGGAATCAGAAAGACAAAAGTGATGATTGCCGCGGCTACGGTCAGCTTGTTGCTGTCATAGCGCTTGCCGAAGAAATCGGGCATCGTGCGGGAGCCGATATGCTGCGTCATCAGACGCGTTCTCCGCCCCAGAACGACCCATGCGAGCAGTGAGCCGATGAACGCGTTTCCAAGTCCGATCCAGGTCGATGCGACACCGAATGCCCATCCGAACTGTCCCGCGTAGCCTACGAAAATAACAGCAGAGAAATATGAGGTTCCGAATGCGAAGGCTGTAAGCCAGGGGCCTACCGAACGGCCGCCGAGCACGAATCCGTCAACATTGGTATTATGCCGCCGGAAATGGATGCCGACCGCAAGCATTGCCGCAAAGAATACCAGAACCAGAATAATTTTCACTGCCATAAGAAAGTGCCTCCTGACTAAAAACTCAAAGAATTGCCAAGATTATACTCCTATATTTATAAAAATGCAAGTATAAACTTATTATTCTGAAAAATCAGTTCTTCGGAAGCGAAATCTCGTCGATCGCCTTAAGCTCCTCTTCCGTAAAGTGCGTATTCTTGAGCGCTCCGATGTTGTCGAGGATCTGTTCCGGCTTGGACGCACCGGCAAGGACACTTGTAACGAAGCCGTCCTTCAGAATCCAGGCGAGGGCCATCTCCGCAAGGGTCTGTCCGCGGGAAGCCGCGATCTCATTCAGCGCCTTGATCTGCGCCAGCTTCTCCTCTGTCAGCGCGGATTCTCTCAGGAAACGCGGATCCTTCGCGATCCGGCTGTCCTTCGGGACACCGTTCAGATAACGATCTGTCAGAAGTCCCTGCGCCAGCGGGCTGAAGCAGATGATGCCCTTCTTCAGACGGTGGGACGTTTCCTTCAGGCCGTTGTTCTCAATCGTACGGTTGAAGATATTGTAGCTGTTCTGATTGATGACAAAAGGCACGTGCAGCTCTTCCAGGATCGCGCAGGCTTTATCCAGCGTCGGTCCGTCATAGTTGGAAAGGCCGACGTACAGCGCTTTGCCGCTCACGACCGCCTGGGACAGCGCCAGCATCGTCTCCTCGAGCGGCGTATCCGGATCCATCCGGTGGTGATAGTAAATGTCGACATACTCGAGTCCGAGACGTTTCAGACTCTGATCAAGGCTCGCAAGCAGATATTTGCGGCTGCCGTGGTCGCCGTAAGGACCCGGCCACATATAATATCCGGCCTTGGTGCTGATGATCAGTTCATCACGGTACGGGGTAAAATCTTCCTTAAGAATACGTCCTGCGTTGATCTCCGCGGCGCCGTCCGGAGGTCCGTAGTTATTTGCAAGATCAAAATGCGTGATTCCGTTGTCAAACGCTGTGCGCATCAGTGTCCGCATGTTCTCTGGAGCGCTGATATCGCCGAAATTGTGCCAGAATCCAAGCGAAACCGCCGGCAGCAGCAGTCCGGACACGCCGCAGCGGTTGTAGACCATGTCCTGATAACGATTCTCAGATGCCGTATACATTTGTTGCCTCCTAAACGGGAATTATCTCCATTTTAGCGATTTTCGCTGTTTTTGTCAATCCGGGGCTTGCGAAACCAGCAAAACAGGTTATAATATAAATAATCGTAACGTCTCATACAACACATAAGGAGGTCATTTTCATGAAAATCGAAAGAATCGCGCATGCTGCGTACAAAGTACACGATCTGGAGGCCAGCAAGCATTTCTACTGCGATCTGCTCGGCGCGAAAGTCAAATTCAACCGTACCAATGACAAGGGCGAGCCGTGGATCACCTATCTTGAGATCGCACCGCTGCAGTTCCTGGAGCTCTTCTATGATCCGGACAATCTGCCGGAGCAGACCGATCCCCGCAAAGTACCGCATCTCGGCTATCAGCACCTTTGCCTGCAGGTCGATGATATCCGCGCGCTTGCGGCATTCCTGACAGAGAACGGTTTCCCGCCGGAGCGCGAAGTCCGCCGCGGCCGCGACAAATCCTGGCAGATCTGGGTCCTTGATCCTGACAACAACCCCATCGAGTTCCACGAATATACACCGGAATCCGATCAGCTGAAAGATTAAGTGACAGAATACAGCGCCGCATTATCTTCCGCACAGTCTTACGCCGCTGAGGGAGAGCTGGATACCTGGATTCATCTGTATCTGAACAGAGAGGGACGGAATCCTGCCTTTTCAGACGGTCTGAAACTGACGGAACGATACTATTTCAGTCCGGTATGGTTTCCTCTCCGGTTTATCCGCCGGTGCGCCGGTCCGGAACCCGGGATGAAGTATATAATCGACAAAGACTGGTGGATCAGGCACGTTTCCGATCTGGAGAAAAGCATTCAGAGCGATACGGATATGCCGCCGCTTCTTGTCAGTTATGTGAACGGGGATTTCGAACTGAACGACGGGAACCACCGTTATCAGGCTTATCGGAATCTGGGTACAGAAAACGTTCCGGTCATTTTCTGGATCACGGAAAAAGCTGATTATGAAAGTTTTCTGGCCGGGTACGGCGAGTATGTAAAAGACTGTGTCATCATTCACAAATAAAGAAGCTGTGAGAGAATGGTTTCTCATTCTTTCACAGCTTTTTCTTTGGCAAAAACCGCTCTCGTGTCAGCGGATCTGTCCGTCCCCGCGGATCACATATTTATAGGTGCAGAGCTCTTCAAGGCCCATCGGTCCGCGTGCGTGCAGACGCTGGGTGGAAATTCCCATCTCGCATCCGAGGCCGAATTCTCCGCCGTCCGTGAAACGTGTCGATACGTTCACGTAAACCGCAGCTGAATCTACCCGGGTCGTGAATGCCTTTGCGGCCGCGTCATCCCGCGTTATGATCGCGTCGGAATGCCCGGTGGAATGCTGCGCGATATGTGCAATGGCTTCGTCCGTGTCCTTCACAACGTGCACCGCAAGGATATAGTCCAGAAATTCCGTGTCAAAATCCTTCTCGCCCGCCGGTGTCCCGGGAATGATGGCAGCCGCGGTCTTATCAAGCCGCAGTTCAACCGGAATCAGACCTTTTGCCGCACGTTCCGTCACCAGCTTCGCGTACAGCTTCAGCAGGAATTCAGCAGCGATCGCCTCGTCGACAAGGCATACTTCCTCCGCGTTGCAGACGCTCGGACGGCTTGTCTTTGCGTTTTCGATAATCGAAAGCGCCTTGTCCTGATCTGCTGTCTTCTCCACATAAACATGGCAGATTCCTGTCCCTGTCTGAATGCAGGGAACCTTGGCATTCTCCACACAGGCGCGGATCAACCCCGCACCTCCGCGCGGGATCAGAAGATCAACGTAGCCTACCGCCGTCATCAGTTCGTTCGCGCCGGCATGTGTCGGATCCTCGACCAGATTGACCGCAGTCTCCGGTACACCTGCTTCCTGCAGACCGTTTTTCATCGCGGCTACGATCGCGGCCGCTGAACGCAGTGCCTCTTTCCCGCTCCGCAGCACACAGACGTTTCCGCTCTTAAGCGCCAGCGCGGCAGCATCAGCCGTAACGTTGGGCCGGCTCTCATAAATGATTGCGACGACGCCCATCGGGACGAGCGTCTTCTCGATCACAAGTCCGTTCGGCCTTTCGATCGTCCGCACAGCGTTCCCCACAGGATCCGGGAGATTCGCGACTTCGCGCATCCCTTCCGCCATTCCGTGAATCCGTCCCTTATCGAGCTTCAGCCGGTCCAGCATCACGTCCGTAATCCGTCCCCGGGCCGCTTCCATATCAAGGGCATTTGCCGCGAGGATCGCGTCAGCTTCCGCTTCGATCCGGTCAGCCATACAGATCAGCGCACGATTCTTTGTATCCGTATCAAGGGCCGCGAGAACAGGTTTGACTGCCGCGGCGCCTGCAAGCATCTCTTTAACTGTCATGTCCGTCTCCTTCTTTTTTAAGGAACTTTGTCCCTACCGGTTTGCCGCTCAGAATATCGTACAGCAGCTCCGGCTTCGCGCCGTCTGAAATCACCATGTCGACCCCGCCTTCCGTCGCGATCTCTGCCGCGGTAAGCTTGGTCCTCATGCCGCCTGTCCCGAGACCCGAGCCCGCGTCTCCTCCAAGTGCCATGATCTCCGGTGTCAGCTCCCGGATCACCGGGATGATCCTGGCGTCCGGATCTTTCCTGGGATCCGCGGAATACAGCCCTTCAACGTCGCTTAAGAGCACCAGCAGATCCGCATGGATACCTGTCGCCACGATCGCGCTCAGCGTATCGTTATCGCCCACCGCGATCTCTTCTGTCGCTACCGTATCGTTCTCGTTGATGATCGGCAGCGCCTTCAGCTCAAGGAGGCGGGACAGCGTATTCTCGAAATTCTGCCGCAGTCCGGGCTGTTTCATTTCCTCTCCGGTCACGAGGATCTGCGCGACAACGTGATTGTATTCCGAAAACTGCCGGTCGTACAGATACATCAGCTCACACTGTCCGACTGCTGCCGCGGCCTGTTTCGTAGGCATATCGGCAGGGCGTCCCGGCAGGAAAAGCTTCCCGACGCCCATTCCGATCGCGCCGGACGATACCAGCACGATCTCATGGCCCGCGTTCTTAAGGTCGCTCAGGACCTTGCACAGATGCTCGAACTGAAAGATATTCAGCTGGCCGGATTTATGCGTCAGTGTCGACGTTCCGACTTTCACTACGATTCGCATGGTCTCCTCACTTTCCAAGACTCAGCGTCTTCTCGTATGCCGCGATCACGGCCTCTATCACGCTGCTGCGGAAACCGCCTTTTTCCAGCGCGCGCACTCCCTGGATCGTGGCTCCGCCCGGAGAGCAGACCGCGTCCTTAAGCGTTCCGGGATGCTCATCACCGGAGAGATAGAGTGCGGCCGTTCCGAGCACGGCCTGCGCCGCGTACCGCAGCGATTTAGCCCGGGGCAGGCCACAGGCTACACCGCCGTCTGCAAGTGATTCGATGAACTGGCAGACCCATGCCGGTGTGCATCCTGCAACTGTCCCTGCGACGTCCATATATTTCTCCGTGATCTCGTCAAACTGTCCCGCAGCCTCCATCAGCCCGAGGAATCCGTTCATCTCTTCATCTGTAACTCCATCCCCGCAGTACAGGATCATACCCTGTCCGACTGCGGCCGGCGTATTCGGCATAATGCGGATCAACGGATAATCTCCTCCGGCCAGCCTGCGGATATCCGCGACCGTAAGCCCTGCTGCCATGGACACCAGGATAAATCGGTCCTTACGAGCCGCGAGGACGTCCCGGATCTCGTCGAAAAGCGACGGCATAATCTGCGGCTTCACGCCGAGAAAAATCATCCCTGCCTCGGCCGCGGCTTCCTTATTGCTCCCGCAGCGGACGCCAAGCGTCTCAGCGAGTTTTTCCGCCGTCGTCCCGCTCCCGCTCGTCAGAACGATGTTCTGGGTCCTTTGCGCTGCCGCGCGGGCAAGCGCTCCGCCCATATTGCCGCATCCCAGAAAAGCAATCGTAGTATCAGCCATTTTTACACCTCTTCTTTGAATTCCAGCAGTGAACTGTCCGGATAGGAATACTCGCCTCTGTAGTTGGAAGCGTTATAGTTCGGGAACTTGACCGGATGATAGTGCTGCGGCTTGGGATTGTCTTCTTGCGTGTAGATGTACATCTTATGATAATCCCAGACAATCAGTTCGTCCCGCTCGTCTCCCGTAAGATCGATCGCTTCCACGCACATGTCCGGATGTCCGTCATCGGGGAAGGCCACGGCGCGGATCCCGTCACCGTTGATCAGTCCGCCATGCACGGCGTCCGCATTCGTCAGAATCAGCTCACTGCCATTCCCGTCCCAGTTGACCGGCGCGAGGATATTGCCGTTCATCGTATTCTCCATCTCCCAGATCTCATTGCCGTCCGCGTCATAGAGATAGATTACACTGGCATGTCCCCAGAAATTGGAAACGACGATCTCATAACCCGGTCTCTCCGGGCAATAATTCGCTACCGAAACCCGCTGTGCGTGTCCGATCATATCTCTTGCGACGATATTACCGTGCATATCGCCGATGAAAAATCCCTGGGTACCGGAGACGCAGGCAAAATATCCTTTTCCGTCCCCGCG
>JAEEGL016983385.1_pt1 | contig 10657 bp, 6 predicted proteins | sample 9134231 | NCBI WGS metagenome assembly JAEEGL01 (sample SAMN16246548, study PRJNA631951) | gut metagenome | biome: gut microbiome; feature: rumen; material: fiber-attached | host: Bos | place: Iran: Karaj | collected 2018-10 | reverse complement strand
GTCGGTCTTCGGCGCCGCCGTGTCCGCCGGCGTTGCGGCGGCCGCAGGCGCGGCGCCTTCGCCGCGCAGCTTGAGCTGCTGGCCGATCTTGAGGCGGTCGCTGGTCAGCCCGTTCCAGGTGCGGATGTCGGAGACGGAGACGCCGAAGCGGTCGCCGATCTTCCACAGGGAATCATTGGCGGCGACGGTGTACATGCCGTCCGCCGGAATCGGCTCGCGTCCTTTCTTGGTGGTGGTGCCGCCGGACTTGCCGCCCGCCGCTGCAGTGCTCTTGCCGGCATCGGCGGCGCCGGCATTGGCGTCAAGATTCGTTGCGCCTGCCGGCATGACCAGCTTCTGGCCGACGATGAGCTTGTTCGGGTTGATGTTGGGATTCAGCGATATGATGTCGTTCACCTTGACGCCATGCGCCTTGGCGATGCGTCCCAGGATGTCGCCGCTCTTCACGACGTAGGTTCCGCCGGCAGTCGCGGCGGCGGCAGTCTTGCCCTTGGAGGCAGCACCGCCCTTGCCGGCGAGATCGGCGGAGGGCACCTTGCCATTGGCGACGACGGGGAAATTCTGCTTGGGGGCGGCGGCGCCAGAGGCGGCTGCCGCGCCGTTTTCCGCAGGCGCCAAAGTGGCGGCCTCGTCCTGGATTTCGGGGCCATCGTCCTCTTCGGCAGAGCCGTCTGCCTCCTCCGGCGCGGCCACGTATGTCTCGTTTCCGTCAAAATCATCTGTCGGCGCGGGAATGCTGGCCTGGGGGGCGGGCGCCGCCTTGAGGCTCTGGGGGCCGGAGGGCTCCGCGTAGGCGGGCGGCACATTGCCGCGGTCGCTCATCACGCCCTTGTACGGATTCACCGGCTTCGGCTTCTTGCTGGAGGCGCAGCCGCACACCATCGCCAGCACGGCAACCAGACTCAACACGGCGACAACGCGCCAGATTCCCTTCTTGCTCATTTGCACTGCTCCTTTAGTTTTAGACGTCATGACTGAATTCGACTAGAAGAAAAAAGGGTTGAAGGCATTCATTTCTGCCCGCGCGCGGCGATGGAATCGCGGACGGCGCGGGTGAAGACCTCGCCGCGGTGGGCGTAGTCGCGGAACATGTCCATGCTGGCGCAGCCCGGCGAGAGCAGAACGGCATCCCCGGCCTCCGCCACACCGACGGCGGCCTGGACAGCCGCCTCCAGCGAATCGCATTGGGAGACAGGCACCGAATCCCGCCAGGCCTCTGCCAGGCGCGAACGGCACTGCCCTATCAGGAAAGCGGACTTAACATACATTCTCAATTCAGTTTTAACCTCTTCGAGAGTGCATCCTTTGTCCAAACCGCCCGCAATCAGGAGGACGCGGCGGCCGCGGCCGGGGCCGACGGTGCGCAGCGCCTGGATGACCGCATCCACGTCCGTCGCCTTGGAATCGTCGTAGAAATCCACGCCACCCGCCTGCGCTACCAGCTGGATGCGGTGGGCGCCTGCGCGGAAGGCGCCAATGCAGCCTTGGCAGGCCTCCAACGGCAATTTGAGGGCGCGGATGACGGCGGCCACCGCGCAGAGGTTGGCCAGGTTGTGGTTGCCCTTCAATTGCAGCTTGGGGCGTGCGTAGCGCACCTGCCATTTGCCGAAACCTTCGCCGGCGGCGACGTATTCCGCCGCGCCGCCCGGTTGGACGCCCCAGTCCCCCGGAGACGGCTTCAGGCCTTCCGCCTGCCCTGCGCCGCCTATCCACAGCAGCCGACGCGCCACGCCGGCGGGCGCCACGACGATGCCGGCCAGACTTTCGGGGCAGACGATGCAGCCGCCAGGGACGATGAGATGGGCGAGCGCCGCCTTCAGGGCGCGATAGGCCTCGAAGGAGCCGTGCCGGTCCAGATGGTCGGGGGTCACATTGAGGACGATGCCGGCGGCCAAACGGAGGCTGGCACTGTGTTCAAGTTGGAAGCTGCTGATTTCCAGAACGATGTAATCCGCCTTCGTGCCGTCGGCGACCACTTGCGACAGAGGCAGGCCGATGTTGCCTGCGGCGACGGCGCGCGCCCCCGCCGCGTTCAGGCAGGCGGTCAGCAGTTCAGTGGTGGTTGTCTTGCCGTTGGTGCCGGTGACGCCGACAAGCGGAATTCGGCAGAAGGCGGCCGCGAACTCCAGTTCGCCCAAAAGCGCGGCACCCGTGCCCTGCGCGTAGCGGTGGAGCGGCGAATCCAGCGGGATTCCGGGGCTGACGATGCACCATTCCGGCGCGGGCAGGTCCGACGGCGCGGCCTCCGGCATGTTGCCGCGCACGGTGACGCCCGACGGGATGCCGCGCAGTTTTTCGGCGGGCGCGCTGTCCCACAATTCCACCTGCGCGCCCAGCTTCAGCGCCAGCGCGGCGGCGGAACGCCCCGAAAGGCCGCCGCCCAAGACGGCGATGCGCCGTCCCGCAATCTCCTGCATTCCTATTCCCAACGACTGCTGCATTGCCATCTTGCCGCGCCCCGCCTATTGCCTGACCACGCCGATGTAGGGCAGGTTCCTGTACAACTCGTTGGCGTCCATGCCACAGCCGACCACGAAGAGGTCGGGGATCTCGAAGCCGATCCAGTCCGGCGTGAAATCACGGGCCATTTCGTGGCGCTCATGCGCCTTGGAGGCCAGCACGGCGGTCTTGACCGTCTTGGCGCCGTTGCGCAGCAGGTGGTTGCGGACGGTGCAGAGGGTCAGGCCGGAATCGAAGACGCCGTCCACCAGCAGGACATGCCTGTCCTCGACGGTCATCTTCGTGCCGCCTCGGATGCGGATGTTGCCCGTGGAGTGTTCGCCCACGTAGCTGGAGGCGGCCAGCGTGTCGAAGAGGCACTGCCCCTTGAGGGCGCGCGCCAAGTCGACGGCGAAGAAGGTGGCCCCGTTCACCAGCGCCAGAAGCGTGAACTGCCGCCCCTCATAGAAGGCGTCGATCGCACGCGCCATCTCGGCCACGCGCGCCTTGATTTGTTCTTCCGTGTAAAGGACTTCCAACATGGTCGTTCCTCTGTTCAGGGCATCTCTTCGATGATGTCCTCGCACGTCTTTCCGGCGGGAATCATGGGGAGGACTTGCGTCTCGCTATCTACATGGACATCAAGTAGATACGGCCCTCTTGCGGCGAGCATCCGCTTCAGGGCGCCCTCAAGGTCTTCCAGGCGTCCGACCTCCTCGCCGGGCACCATGTAGCCGGCCGCGATGGTGCGGAAATCGGGATAGGGGCGGCCCGCCTGCGGCACATGCAGGTCCGTGTTGGCGTGTACGCCGCGGAAGAAGCGCTCCTCCCACTGCGACACCATGCCCAGACATTGGTTGTTGACGATGACGATCTTGACGGGCAGCTTTTCGGCGAAGAGGATTGCCAGTTCCTGGATGTTCATCTGGAAGGCGCCGTCGCCGTCCACCAGCACGACAGGGCGTCGTTGGTTGCGGGGCCTTTCGCCCATGGCCACCGCCGCTCCGGCCGCCGCCGGCAGACCGAAGCCCATGGCGCCGAGGCCGCCGGAGGTCAGGAACTGGCGCGGTTCGTGGAAGTTGTAGAACTGGGCCGCCCACATCTGGTGCTGTCCGACGCCTGTGATGACCATGGCGCGGCCGCGCGTCAGCCTGTGCAGCGCGCTGACGACCGCCTTGCCGGTCAGCTCGCCCGCCTCGTTGGGCATGGTCTCCTCGAAGGGATGGCTCGCGCGCCATTCGCGCACCTGCGCCCGCCAGCCCTCCTCGCCGCAGGTGAAGCCGTGGTGCTTCAGGAGCGCCTTCAGGAAATCGCCCACGTCGCAGACGAAGGCGAGGTCGGCCTGCTTGTTCTTGTTGATTTCAGAGGGGTCGATGTCCACGTGGACAAGCGTGGCCATGGGGGCGAAGCGGCGTATGTCGCCTGTCACGCGGTCGGAAAAGCGCACGGAGAGCGCCAGCAGCAAATCGCATTCGTGGACGGCGAAATTGGCCGCGTAGGAGCCGTGCATGCCCACGAATTTGAGGGAGAGGTCGTTGTCTTCCGGGAAGGCGCCGATGCCCATCAGGCTGGTGGTGACGGGAATGCGGAAGCGCTCCGCGAAGCGCAGCAGCTCATGGCAGGCGCCGGAGGCGATGACGCCGCCGCCCGCATAGATCATGGGACGGCGGCAGGTGCGCATCAGCGACAGCAAGTGCGCGATGTCCTCCGGCGGCGGCTCGGGCGGCGCCGTCAGCAGGCGCGGCGACGGCAGTTCGGGGAAGAGGTCGGGGCACTGCGCCTGAAGTACGTCCACAGGCACGTCGATGACGACGGGGCCCGGCCGGCCGTGGGAGGCGATGTGGAAGGCGTCCCGCACCGTCTGGGCCAGTTCCTCCGCCTTCAGGACGAGATAGCTGTGCTTGACGCAGGGGCGCGTGATGCCGATGATGTCGGTCTCCTGGAAGGCGTTCTTGCCGATGAGGGTCTGCCTTACCTGGCAGGTGATGGCGACCATGGGGATGGAATCGTTGCAGGCGTCGGAGATGCCCGTGACCAGGTTGGTGGCGCCTGGGCCCGACGTGGCGATGCAGACGCCGACCTGGCCTGAAGCGCGCGCATAGCCGTCCGCCGCGAAGGCGCCGCCCTGCTCATGGCGGGGCAGCACGACGCGGATGCCGGAGTGCAGCAGGCTCTGGTGGAGCAGCATGGAGGTCGCTCCCGGATAGGCGAAGACCACCTTCACGCCCTCACGCTTCAGCGCTTGCACAAGCACTTTCGCGCCAATCAGTTGTTTCGGTTCATTCAACACGGTTACTCAAGCATTTTTCAAGCCGCTTTGGTAGGCCATGGCGGCATGGTAGGAACTGCGCACAAGCGGCCCGCAGACCGCCTTCGCAAAGCCGAGCTTCTTCTCTGCGTATTGCGCAAGTTCTTCAAATTCAACAGGTTGCACAAAACGCTCCACAGGCAGTTGCCGCGAAGTCGGCTGGAGGTACTGTCCCGCCGTCACAATCTCCACGCCAGCGGCCCGCAAGTCCTTCAGCGTCTGGCGGACTTCCTCCGCCGTTTCGCCGAGCCCCATCATGAAGCCGGACTTGATGACGGTGCCGGGCCGCCTGTGCGCCGCCGCATAGGCAAGCATCTCCAGCGAGCGGCGGTACTGCGCGACAGAACGCACGGACGGCGTCAGCCGTTCCACGGTCTCGATGTTGTGCCCGAAGACGGCGGGAGAAGCGTCCAGCACGCGCTGGATGGCCGCCGGATCGTTGTTGTAGTCGGAGACAAGGACCTCCACCAGCGTGTCCGGATTGCGTTCGCGGATGGCCTCGACTACCGCCGCCATCGCGCCCGCGCCGCCATCCGGCAGGTCGTCTCGCGTGACGCAGGTCACCACGGCGTATTTGAGGCCCAGTTGGGCGACGCTTTCGGCGACCTGCGCGGCCTCGTTGGCGTCGGGGGCGCCGGGCCGCCCGTGGCGCACGGAGCAGAAACGGCAGGCGCGCGTGCAGGTGTCGCCCAGAATCATGAAGGTGGCGGTCTTGTGCTTCCAGCACTCGCAGCGGTTGGGGCATCTGGCGCTTTCGCAGACGGTGTGCAGGCTTGCGCCGCGCAGGAGGCGCCCCATGGACATGCGCTCGCGTCCGCCGTCGAAGGAGGTCTTGAGCCACGAGGGTAGCGGCGTGTGGCGCCGCGCGGCCGATTCGCCGCAGAGCCGCGCCAGTTCAGGCAGATGCTCCGCCAGCATCCGCTCGTCCGCCGGCGCCATGTCCAGCGTCCCGATCTCGCCAGGCCCGAACCAGCCGAACTGCTGCCCCTCCTGCGGAACGGGAGCCGCCTCCGCAGGAAGATCGCACAGGACGAAATGGAGGTCGACCCGCTTGTCGGGGTAGTCGTGCCGCACCGTCCAGAGGGTCTGGCGTGGCGTCACGTCAAGGCTGAGTTCCTCCCGCAGTTCTCGGGCGATGCATTGGGCGGCCGTCTCCCCGGGAGCCGCCTTGCCGCCGGGGAACTCCCATTTCCCGGCCAGGCTGCCGCCGGGGCGGCGCGTCGCCAGCAATAACTTGCCGTCGCGGCAGACGACCGCCGCGCAGACTGAAAGGGCTTCCATGGCGCCCCTGGGCAAAGGCTCCCCTTTCTTTAAAGGTCGCCCAGGACGAATTCGGCGCGGCGGTTCAGCTGGTGGTCAGCCTCGCTCTGGGGATTCGCGACGGCGGGGTGGTCCTCGCCGTAGCTGATGGTCTGCATCCTGTTCTCGGCCACACCCATGATCGCCAGATAGTTCTGCACGGAGAGGGCGCGGCGCTCGCCCAGCGCGCGGTTGTATTCATCGCTGCCGCGTTCGTCTGCATGCCCTTCGATGATGAGGCCCTTGTCGGCGTTCTCAAGGAGGAATTTGCCAAGCGCATCGACCTTGGCTCGCTCGCTGGCGGCCAGTTCGGACTGGTCATAGCTGAAATAGACCACGCAGTCCGTCCAGCGGCTGGCGTTCTTCAGGAAGCCATTGCCGTCTTCCGTTCCCTTGACCGGCTTGTTGGTGTCATCCCATTCGCCAGGCTTGCCGATGCCGTCGCCGCCGCCGATGCCGCCAGTGAGGTCTTCGACGCCCGTGGGCCCTTCAATGTAGGTTTCCGTGTCGGAACCTGCCCCGCCCTTGCTGCCGCGGGAGGCGGCATTCGGGTTGGCGCGGATGCCGCTCAAGTCCACTTTGGGCTTGGAGGCGCAGCCGACGAAGGTGAAGGCAACAAAGGCGATGAGGGCGATTCGGATGGTCAAATTCTTGAGAGACATGTGCTTAAGGAGTTTTGTGTGGGAGTTCTAGTGAGGGCGGAAAGGAAAGCTCTTGCGCACCGCGCGCAACACACGCGTACTTTAATACGCTTTGCGTTTTCCGCAGGGGCAAAACACAAGAGTTTTCGTATTTCTTTTTTATGTATTTTGCATATTTTGAGGATTGAAAGATGAGTCAATGCAAGAGTTGCCGTCAACCGAGAAGGCCTTCGTTCTGGATGGCTTCGGCCAGCCAGCCGGCGAGATTGCGTGCGCCTGTGGCGTTGACCTGCCACCAGGAGGCCATCCAGCTGCGCGCGGTCTGGCTGCCGCTCATCCCGAAGAGGGCGCGTGCGTCCACGCACGGAATGGCGTGCGCCTTGCACCAGCCGCCGATGCCGCGCAGGACGGATTCGTAGTAGCGGACGGCTTCCGTGTCGGGGTCTTCGTCGTTGCGCCACAGGGAGTTGGCGCCATTTCGCTGTGGATAGACGGGATTCGGCAGCCAGCAGAGCAATTTGGCGGGCTTCGGCAGGGCGGCGGCGGCCTGCGCCATGCCCTCCAGGGCGGCCGTGGCCGCGGCCACCGTCTCGCCCACGGTGTCGTCGTTGAGGACGGCGGGCTGGCGTCGCGTGTCGGCGAAGGCGCAGGAGACGATGACCACTTCGGGGGCGAAGGGGGCCACGTCGCGGTCGAAGCGCTTGAGGGCCAGCGGCGTCGTGCAGCCGGGGATGCCTGCGTTCAGCAACGCAATTTCCTCATGTCGGCGCTGCGAGAGGAGCGCCTCCAGACGCGGCACCCACGCGGCCTCCGGGTCGTCGCCGGCGGCGGTCATCTCGTCGCCCAGGCAGACGATGCGGCGTGCGGCCTTCTCTGCGCGCGCGATTTCCGACGGCGTGTAGGCCACGGGCCAGTCGCGGATGACCGATGATTCGTTCCACGGGCCGGAGAGCGGGATCTTGACGGAGAAGACAGTCGGGTCGGCTGGAATGATGACCGGCTCCGACTTGATTTCAGAAATCTCTCGCGTCGTGCATTTTGCGCATGTCTCCGGCTTCTTGAAGGTGCCCAGTTCGGTCATCAGCTGCTCCTGCACCGACCAGACGAACTTCTCGCCGCATTGTGTGCAGACAAGCTCCTGCGGCTGGCGCGTCTGCAGGAATTCGCTGCAGGCGGGGCAGTGGTGCTTCTCGGGGGAGCGCTTCAGCAATTCGTCTTTCAGCTGTTCTTCGGGAGAGTAGATCCAGACGCCCTTGCAACCCTCTTCCATGCACGGGATTTCAAGCGGCTTGAGCTGCGCGAGGCGGGCCTGGCACTTGTCGCACATGCGGTGCGGCGGCGTGTCCTTGCCGTGGATGTGGGCGCCCAGCTGCATGGCGCGCGTCCAGACCCACTTGCCGTCGCAGCCTCGGTTGGCGCAGGGCTGCTCCTTGTCCACCGTCTGGTTGAAGAAGGCGAAGCACTCCTTGCACATCTGCTTGGGCGGCTCCGGCTCCTTGCCCTCCGGCGTGCGCTTCAGGACGACAAGCTGCTCGTAGGGGGAGTAGGTCCACGTGTGGCCGCAGCCCTTGATGCGGCAGGGCTGCTCCTGCGGCTTGAGGGTGGCATAGACCTTCATGCATTCGTCGCACATGCGGGCGGGCGGATTGTCGAGGCTCTTGCCGCTGCGCAGATGCTCCAGCTGCTGGTAGTGGTTCCACGGCACCTTGTTGGTGCAGCCCTTCACGCGGCATGGAAGTTCCTTGTCCTCAAGCTTTTGCAAGTCCTGGAAGCATTGGTTGCAGAGGCGGCGGGGCGGCTTGCCGTCCTTGCTCTCCATCTGCATGCGGCGCGTCCACGTCCATGTGTTCTTGCAGCCGCGGATGCGGCAGGGCTGCTCGATGTCCTCCTTCTCCTTGGCCGCCTGGCGGCACTTCTCGCAGAGGCCCTTCGGGGGCGTCGTGTGGCCCTGCGCATGCGCCTCCAGCTGCTGGAAGCGGTTCCAGACCCACTTGCCGTCGCACCCCGGCCTGGAACACGGAAGTTCCTGGTCCTGAAGTGTTTGGAAGAGAGCGTAGCAGGAGTCGCACATGGGCGAGTCGCCATGGCCGCCGTGCGCGCCGTGTGTTTTATTGTACATCGCGCGCGCGCCCGAGATGCGGACGGTGTTCTTGCAGCCGCGGATGCGGCAAGGCTGCTCATGCTCGGGGAAGAAGTCGCCCAGGCTGCCGAATGAACTGTTGCTGTCCAAGGGGGTCTCCGAAAAGGGGTTCAGGATTGGGATTCCGCAAGGGAATGTGCCTTATTGTAGATGATACTTTGGATACTGCAAGTCGCCAGACGCAAAAAAATGTTTTTTTCCTGAAAAACCTTTGGAAATCAGCGGTCAAGGGCATTGCGTTCCATGCAAGTCCATGCCCGCACGACTGCCCTGCCTTGCGGGCTGCGTTTGAATCCGGCGGACAACAAGTCCATTCCGCATCTTTCGGCAAGGGGGAAACGTAGAACTCTTCCGCGCCTCCGCCAAATTCGAGCATTTGCTCAATTTCATCTCACATGGGCGAGGGCGACCCACTTGCCGCTGCGGTAGCGGTGGACGAAGAAGATGGTTCGCACGATCCAGTCGGCAAACATGGCGGCCCAGACGCCCTTTGCGCCGTAGCGGAAGGTGTGGGTGAGGACCCACGCCAGCCCGACGCGCACGAAGAGCATGGAAAGCACCGAGACCGTCATCGTGTATTTGACATCGTTGAGGGCGCGCAGGGCGTTGGGGAAGCAGAAGGCGACCGGCCACATCAGCGCGCTGAAGAAGGCGCCCGCGAGAATGAGGACGAGGGCCAGATGGAGCGCCTCGGGGCTGTACTTGTGGAAGCACTTGATGATGAGTGGCAGCATGGGCAGCAGGATGAGCACCCATGCCGTATACCACCACTGCGACCAGACGGCCATCTTGTGGATGTAGTAGCGCACTGTCGCCTCCGAGCCTGTGCCGACGCTCTGTCCGACGACGGTGATGTAGGCGAGGCAGAAGGCGAGGCCCACCATGTTCATGATGCTGTGGCAGGTGACGGCCACCGCGTTGCCGGCGATCTCCGTCGTGCCGTAGGCCGCGATGAAGACGACCACCACGAGGCGGCCCAGCTGGAAGAGCGCGTTCTCGATGCTGGAGGGGATGCCGATGAAGAGGATGCCGCGGACGATCTTCCAGTCCAGATGGAAGCGCTTGCGGAAGTCAAGCCACAGCGGCCGCTTCTTGTTGGTCAGGAGGAAGACCACCACGACCAGCGTGAGCACGTGGCTGATGAGTGTCGAGATGGCCGCGCCGGCGACGCCTTTCTTGATGACAAAGATGAAGAACCAGTTGCCGATGAGATTCAACACGTTCAGCATCAGCGAGGTATACATGCTGAGGCTGGAGGCGTTCATGGCGCGGAAGAGGGCGGTGCAGGCCGTGTAGCCGGCCATAAAGGGGTAGGTGAAGACCGTGATGCCCAGATAGGTCACCGCGTTGTCCATGACGGTGGGCTCCAGTTCGCCGAAGAGCAGGCGGAGCAGCGGCTCCCGCAGCAGGAAGATGGGCGTCATGAAGAATATGCCGATGCAGAGCGCCAGATAGAGCAGGTGGTTGGCGTTCTCGCGCCCTGCGCGGAAGTCCTTGGCGCCCAATGCCTGCGAGGCGACGACGGCGCCGCCCGTGCCCAATGCCGCGAAGGCGCACGCGACCACATAGTTGATCTGGCCGCTCAGCGCCACGCTGGCGCCAGCCGCCTCGCCCAGGCTGGCGATCATCATCGTGTCCACCGTGCCCACCGCCAGGAAGAGCGCCGTCTCTATGATGAGGGGGACGAGCAGCCGCACGAGGTCGCGGTTGGAGTAGAGGGTGGTATCAACTGGAAGGGGGGCTTTGGACATGGCGGAAAAAAAGGAGGGGGATGCGAATTGGCAGATAATGTAATTCCAGACGGGGGCACCGGATTGCCCCAATGTCATT
>JAEEGL016507841.1_pt1 | contig 10657 bp, 10 predicted proteins | sample 9134231 | NCBI WGS metagenome assembly JAEEGL01 (sample SAMN16246548, study PRJNA631951) | gut metagenome | biome: gut microbiome; feature: rumen; material: fiber-attached | host: Bos | place: Iran: Karaj | collected 2018-10 | reverse complement strand
TATCATTAGGTGATAAAATTTTTCTAATTTATTTAATTGTTCATTATTTATATCAATATTTATCTTTTTACATTCTTCAATAAACTCTTCTTTATTCATTTTTTCCATACTCCTTCTTTAAATATACTGAAAGAATCGAAATATCTGATGGATTTACTCCACTAATACGTATTGCTTGTGCGATTGTTGTTGGTCTTACTTCATTTAATTTTTGTCTTGCTTCACTTGCAATATTTTTGATCTTATTATAATCAATATCTTTTGGTATTTGTTTTTTTTCTAATTTTAGCATTTTTTCTGCTTCTTTATATGATTTTTCTATATATCCTTTATATTTTAAATAAATTTCTACTTGTTCTTTTATTTCATCTTCATATGGAAACTTCTTAAATTCTTCTAAGAATTCTATTGTAATTTCTGGTCTACTTAATAATTGCTCAAATGATAATGTTGCATTTGGTACTGAGTAGTTTCTTTTTTCAAATTTTTCTTTTACAGCTTCTGTTACTTTTAACTTGTTTTCTTTTGTCCATTCTAGACATTCTTTTATTTCTTTTTCTTTTTTATTTAATCTATTTATTTGTGCTTCATTTATTAATCCTACTTCATAACCATGTCTTCTTAATCTTTGATCAGCATTATCGCTTCTCAATAATAATCTAAACTCTGCTCGTGATGTTAGTAATCTATATGGGTCTCTTATTCCTTTTGTTATCAAATCATCTATTAACACGCCTATGTATGCTTCATTTCTTTTTAATACTAATGGTTCTTTTCCTTCTAATTTCAATGATGCATTTATTCCTGCCATTAATCCTTGACATGCAGCTTCTTCATATCCACTTGTGCCATTTATTTGTCCTGCAGTAAATAAGTTTTCTAATATTTTTGTTTCTAAGGATGCTTTTAATTGTGTTGGGTATATTGCATCATACTCTATTGCATATCCATACTTTAAAATCTTCGCATTCTCAAATCCTGGAAGGGAATGTACCATTAGTTCTTGTACTTCTGGTGGCATACTTGTTGAGAAACCTTGTAAGTACATATCATCATAATATCTACTTTCTGGTTCAATAAATAATTGATGTCTTTCTTTATCTGAAAAACGTACAACTTTATCTTCTATTGATGGGCAATATCTAGGCCCTATTCCTTCTATATCATCTAATGCTCCATACATAGAGGATTTATTAAGATTTTCTCTAATAATTCTATGGGTTTCTTCAGTTGTATAAGTTAAATGACACGGTATTTGATCTTCTAATTTATATTGTGGTTCTAAATCAAAGCTAAATGTTAAATATTTATCATCGCCTGGCTCTACTCTTGTTTTTGAAAAATCTATTGTTTTTTTATCTATTCTTTGTGGAGTTCCAGTTTTTAATCTTTTTATTTCAAAACCATATTCTTTTAGTTTATCACTTAAAAATTGTGATGGTCTTTCACCATGTGGCCCTTGTCTAGTTCTGGTATTTCCTACTAAAATATCGGCTTTTAGATAAGTTCCTGTAGTTAGTATTACAATATTTGAATTAATTATTTCACCATTTTCTAGAATTATTCCCTTTACTTTTTTATCTTCTACTATTAAATCTTCTACCATTCCTTCTTTAATTTCTAATTTTTCTAAGGAATTTAAAGTATTTAACATTTCTTTTGGATAGGCAATTTTATCCCCTTGAGCTCTTAATGATTGAACTGCTGGACCTTTAGCACTATTTAACATTTTAATTTGGAGATGAGTTTTATCGGCTACTTTGCCCATAATTCCACCTAAAGCATCTATTTCTCTAACTACTATTCCTTTAGCACTTCCACCAATATGTGGATTACAAGGCATATCAGCTATATTTTTTAAGTTACTTGTTATTAAAAGGGTTTTATGGCCTTTTTTTGCTGAGGCATAAGCCGCTTCACAACCAGCATGTCCTCCACCTACAATAATTATTTCATACATTTTATCACCATCTTTATTTTCCAAGACAAAATCTTTTAAACATTTCATCTAATAATTCTTCTTCATAGGTAGAACCATTAATTTTACCTAATTCTTGCCATATATATTTTATATCTAATTCAATCATATCTATTGGTACATTTTGTTCTACAGCATTTTCTATATCATTAATCTTCTTTAAACAATTCTTTAAAATACTAATACTTCTTGAATTACTAAGATATGTTGGATCTTTTGTTTCTATTTCATTTAAATTAAATAATTCTATTATTTTTTCTTTTAATTCTTCTATTCCTTTATTATTAGTAATTGACATTTCTATAATTCTATTTTTATCTACATCTAGAACATCTCTATTTATTTTAGATTCTAAATCTACTTTATTAATTATTATTAAGTAGTTTTTTTCTTTTACTTTTTTTAGTAATTCTAATAAATCATTTGATAGTTCTTCATTATTATTTAGCATCAAAAATACTAAATCAGAATCTTCCATCATCTTAATACTTTTTTCTACACCAATTGCTTCAATAACATCTTCTGTTTCGCGGATCCCAGCGGTATCTATCATATTTAATACAATACCATTTATTATTATTTGGCCTTCTACAATATCTCTAGTTGTTCCTGCTATATTTGTTACTATTGCTTTATCTTCTTGTAAAAGGGCATTTAATAAGGAACTTTTACCTACATTTGGTTTTCCTATAATAGCTGTTTTAATACCATTTTTTATGATTTTACCATTTTTTGATTCTTTTAATATTTTCTTTATTTTTTCTTTTAATTTTCTTATTTTAGGTAACAAAACATCTTGAGTTATTATTTCTACGTCATCATATTCTGGATAATCAATATTTACATTGATATTAGATATAATTTGAACCATATCATTTCTTAGATCATTTATTAAAGATGATGTTTTACCATCTATCTGATTGGCAGCCATTTTTCTTTGAGTATCTGTTTTGGCATCTATCATATCCATCACTGCTTCAGCTTCTAACAAATCAATTCTTCCATTTAAAAAGGCTCTTTTAGTAAATTCTCCTGGTTCAGCTAATCTACAACCATTTTCTAATAGTAATTCTAATACTCTATTTGTAGGAGCAATTCCTCCATGAGTATTAATTTCTACTACATCTTCAGTAGTAAAGGTTTTAGGAGATTTCATAACTGATACTAATACTTCATCTATTACTTCTTCTTGATCAACGATACGTCCATAGTTAATTGTATGTGATTCTACTTTTAATAAATCTTTTCCTTTAAATATTTTATTAACAATATTTATAGCTTCTGTTCCACTTACTCTTACGATAGCGATTGCACCTATTCCTTGAGCAGTTGCGATTGCACAAATTGTATCATTCATAGTATTTCTCCTTTTTCCGCATTATTATAACATATTTTTATTTATATTACCCCATATTATTATAATTTTATCATTATTATATTTTTATATGTTTATTTTTATTAATATAATAGTGTAAAATTTGTAAAAAAAAGAATTTGAATTATCATTCAAACTCTTATAAATCAGATGTTTTTTTATTTTATTCCTCAATATCTTTTGGTTTAATTACTACACAACGATTTGGTTCTTCTCCTTCGCTTTCTGTATATACTTTCTTATTATTTGTTAAAACATTGTGAATTATTCTTCTTTCATATGAATTCATGGAATCTAATTTTACTTCTATTTTAGTAGCTGCAACTTCTCGAGCAATTCTTTTTGCTAATCTTTCTAAAGAATGTTCTCTTTTTTCTTTATATTCATTAACATCAATAATAAATTTATAATTTCTACCTAGTTCAGTATTTAAATATTGGCTTACTACTGTAGATAAAGCTTTTAAATTTTTACCATTTTTTCCTATTAATAATGCATCATTATCTGAAAAAATAATATATTTTGGTACTTCTTCTTTATTTTTTATTTCAATATTAGCAGTATATCCCATGCATTTTAAAATTCTTATTAAATATTCTTTAATATCTTTAACTACTTCTCTTTTTTCTATTACTTCTATTTCAACTTTTTTACTTTTAAATAAACCGCCTTTAGTAGTTTCTAATTCTTTGATAAATAAATTATCTTCTACTTCTTGTAAGTCTTCTTTGGCATTTTGAATAGCCTCTTCTTTTGTTTTTCCTATATATTTATGCTTTTCCATGTACTTCTTTGCTCCTTTTCACTAATATATTTTGAACCATTGTAAATATGTTAGAAGTTACCCAATAAATTCCTAAGCCTGTAGGCATAAATAGGGCAGTTACTACAATCATAATAGACATCATTGTAGGCATCATTTTCATAGTAGGATCTTCCATATTACCTGTGGCATTCATTTTGAATGAGAAGAATGTGGTTCCTGCGATTAAAATCATTAAGATTATATATGCATAAAAAGTAGGGGAAGTAACTCCAACAGAAGGAGTAGTTCCTAATTGTAATCCTAAAAATTTATCTTCAAATATAACAGGTGTTCTTTGTACAGCTTCAAAAAAAGCAATGAATATTGGTAATTGAATGAAAGCAAATAAACATCCAGATAATGGATTAATATTATATTTTTTATATATTGCCATCATTTCTTGATTTTGTTTTAACATAGATTCTTGATCTTTTTTATTTTCATATTTCTTTTGAAGTCTATTTAATTCTGGCTGAGCTTTTTTCATTAATTCAGATTGTAATGCTGTTTTTCTAGTAATAGGGTAGGCTATAAATCTAATTAATAAACTGATAATAATAACTGATAAACCATAATTTTTTACTATTATTCCTAACTTTAATAAGAAAAATGCTAATGGTTTTACAAAGAATGTATTCCACAAACCTTCATATTTTCCAGAAGTAATTTTAAATTCTGAACATTCTGGTAGTTTACTTAGATCTACTTTATATTCTTCATATATTTTTGTAGTTTCTGGATTTGTTGGCTTACATAATATGTTTGCCATAAGTGTTTGTCCTGTATTTTTATTTTTTACTGCTTTTTTATTACTATCTGTTAATACTTTAGAGCATCCAGTTGTTAATAGTAGTAACATTAGAATGATTCCTAATTTGATTTTTTTGTTCTTTTTACTCATTTTATTACCCTTTCTTATTTTTATTCATTAAAGAGAAAAATTCTTTTTCCAAAATATTATAACTCTCTTTAATTGCCTCTTTCCTTAATATTATAATATAATCTTTGTTATTAATATAGTTTTTTTTATAATTATCTATGATAGCTCTTAATTTTCTTTTATATTTATTACGAAAAACTGCATTTCCTAATTTTTTACTTACAGAAATACCAAATCTATCATATGGTAATTTATTTGGCAAAGAATGGATAATATAATACTTATTTTTAATACAATTACCATTCATTATGATATTCTCAAATTCATTATTGTTTTTAACTATATATAATTTTCTCATAAAATCATTCCTTTAGAGTAAAAAACCACTGTTTAGCAGCGGTATTTTATTTACAAAGACTTTTACGTCCTTTACGACGACGACGGTTTAATACATTTGTTTTCTTACGTGCAAAAAAACCTAATTTTTTTGATTTGTTTTTATTATTTGGTTGATATGTTCTTTTCATACGTTCCACCTCCAGACATAAATCTACATTATTATAATAATAATATTGTTATTTTGTCAATGAAAACTTAATATTTATATTTTATTCCACAAAATCCACAAGTCTGTTTATAATTTTTTTAGATAATGTTTATAAAAATCTGTGGAAAATGTGGATAACTCATATTTTTCTTTATATCATATTATAATTATTTGTTGATAAATTTGTGAATTATCTGTGTAATATTATTTTTATCCATAAATGATGGATTTTTTTTATACTTTTCTGTAGAATTTTATGTGGAAAAATGCATAGATTATTTATAAAAAAAAATTATATATAAAGTAGTTCCTTTTTTAAAAAAACTCGTGTAGAATAATTCTTAATTACTGAATCTTGTGGGGAGATGGTTGCATGGATTATGGCTTAATTTGGTCAAAATTGTTAGAGCAAATCAAAAAAGATTTATCATCTATCTCTTATATCACTTGGTTTCAAGATACCGAATTATACAAACTTGAAAATGATAAAGCATATATTATAGTTCCAATGCAAATTCATAAAAAACATTTAATTGATAATTATTCTGATTTGATTTTATCTACATTACAAGATATTACAAATTCTAATTATGAAATAATATTATTATTAAAAGAAGAAATACAAGAGGAAGAGAAAAAGATAAGTAATTTAAATAATAATAATAATGATAATATTACTGTTAAAGAAAATGAAAATGTTAATAATAATTTAAATAATAAATACACTTTTGATAATTTTATTGTTGGAAATAGTAATAAATTTGCTCATGCTGCGGCATTAAGTGTTGCTGAAAACCCTGGACATATGTATAATCCTTTATTTTTATATGGTAATAGTGGTTTAGGTAAGACTCATTTAATGCATGCAATTGGAAATTATATTGTTAATCAAACTAATAAACGAGTATTATATGTTACTAGTGAACAATTTAGGCAAGATTTTGTAAAGGCAAATCGTAAGGATGAATCTGGTACAAATTTTAATTATATTGATTTTTTTAAGAATAAATATAGAAATATAGATGTTTTATTAATAGATGATATTCAATTTTTAGGTGGGGCAGGGAAAAGTCAAGAAGAGTTTTTCCACACTTTTAATAACTTATATAATGATAGTAAACAAATTATCATATCTTCTGATAGATCTCCTGATGATTTAAAACTATTAGAAGATAGGCTTAGAACAAGATTTTGTTGGGGATTAACTGTTAATATATTTCCACCTGAATATGCTTTAAAAACTGAAATATTAAAGAAAAAGATTATTGCTGGTAATTTTGAACAAGATATTCCAGATGATGTTATAGAGTATATAGCATCAAATATAGGACCAGATGTTAGACAATTAGAGGGTTCTGTTACTAGACTTCTTGCTTATTCTGCTATAATGGGTGGAGAAAAAATTACATTAGACTTAGCTATAGAAGCTTTAAAAGACTTTATTAGTAAAGGAATAGGGGAGAAAAATGATATTCAACGAATACAAAAGATAGTTTCTGAGTACTTTCAAATATCAATGGAAGATATTAGGGGTAAAAAAAGAAGTTCAAATATTTCTTTTCCAAGACAAATTGCTATGTATCTATGTAGAGCAATGACTTCAGAATCTTTTCCAAAGATAGGAACAGAATTTGGAGGAAAAGATCATTCTACAGTTATGCATTCTGTTGAAAAAATAGAGAATGAAATTAAAGTAAATAAAGATTTAGCTAATATTATTGAAAAATTAAAAAAGGATATAGGGGTTGTTTAAAAAATAATAATATTTCATAATTTATCCACAAATAATTGTTAGTTAAATCTTTGATTTTTAGAGGAAAAATTTGACTTTTCACTTTTTCCACAGTAATAATAGAAATATAAATATAAGAAAGAAGGAATTATAAATGAAATTTACTATAAAAAAAGAATTATTGTTAGATGCTTTAATAAAAGTATCAAAAGCTATATCTACTAAAAATTTAATACCTGTTTTAGCTGGAATAAAGTTTGAATTAAAGAAAAAGAAATTAATATTAACTGCTAGTGATAATGATATTACTATCCAAACTATTATAGAAGCTAATAATGAAGAAGATTTTAAAATAGAAAATGAAGGTAGTATTATTATTCAAGGAAAATATATTTTAGATATAGTACGTAAGTTACCTGATGATTTTATTAATATAGAGGTTATTGATGATTTAAAGATTTTAATATTTACTGATAATAGTGAGTTTAATTTAAATGGTATTAGTGAAAGTGAATATCCTAATATAGGTCTAGAAGAAAGTAAGAAAAAGATTGATGTTACTGCTGGGATATTAAAAAGTATTGTTTATCAAACTGCTTTTGCTTCTTCAAATGAAGAAAGTAAACCTATATTAACTGGTATTAATTTTAATATTGTTGGAGATATATTAGAGTGTAATTCTACAGATTCTTATCGTTTAGCTAGAAAAGTTATTAATTTAGATAAACCAAGTGAGGAAAATTATAATATTGTAATTCCTAGTCATAACTTATTAGAGTTTACTAAAATTATTGGTAGTGATGATGAAATTGTTGAGTTACATATATTTAGTAATAAAATATTATTTAAAATTGGTAATTTAAAATTTGAATCTCGTTTAATTAATGGGACTTATCCAAATACTTCTAATTTATTACCTGAAGAATCTATGTTAGTAATTAGTACTAATTTAGATGATTTATATAATGTTATTGATCGTGTTAGTATTTTAACTAGTGATAAAGAAAAAAATATAGTTACTTTAGAAACTAATGGTAATACTTTAATTTTAAAAAGTAGTTCTGCAGAAATAGGTAGAGTAGAAGAAAAAATGAATGTTCAAAAAAGTAATAATGAAGATATTAAAATATCTTTTAGTGCTAAATATATGATGGAGGCATTAAAGAGTTTTTCTACTACAAATATTGATTTGCACTTTGTTGGGGAAATTAAACCTATATTAATAAAGTCATTTGAAGATGATAGTTTAACTCAGTTAGTTTTACCGATTAGAACTTATTAAAAGTGGAATTATCCACTTTTTTTGTGAATAATTATTATTTGACAAATTATGACAAAATTCGACAAATTATTTTGGTATAAAATTATTGAAAGCGTTTATATTGCTTTCAGAGGGGGAAATATATGAAATATGAAATTAGTAAAGGTACTTTAGCTATAGTACCTAATCAAGGAGATTCTAGTATTATTTATGAGGACGATGTGCATTATGTTGTTGATGAAAAGCCTTTTAAAATTATGGAAGATAGCTGTAAATATTTTGGTAGTACTTATGAAGGGAGAAAAAATGGAGCTAGAAATATTTTAGGTGCAGAATATAAAGTTCCTATAGTAGTTGAAGATGAGAATAATTTAATTGTATTTCCAACTACTTCTCCTTTAGCAGATGACTGTGTATGGATTTCATTAAAAAGAGTAAAAAATATTGAAAAAAATGATTATAATACTACTAAAGTAATATTTGATAATAATACTGAAATAATAGTTGATTGTTCATATAGAACTATGGAAAATCAATTATCTAGAGCTTCTAGATTAGATTTAATTTTAAGAAATCATAAAAATAGTTAAAAATAACTATTTTTTTATGCTTTTTAGGGGCATTTGTGGTATAATAGGTTTGTGTGTATAGAGATACTGTGTTAGGGGATAGGTGATTATATGAGTCTTTTAAGTGGTTTAAAATGAAAATTAGTAAAATTTCTTTAGTTGGTTTTAGAAATTATTCAAATATTTCTGTTTCATTTGGAAATGGTATGAATATTTTTGTTGGCGATAATGCTCAAGGTAAGACTAATATATTAGAAAGTATTGTTTTTTTAGCTCTTACTAAATCTCATAGAATAGGTGTTAATCCTAATGTGATTCAGTTTGGTAAAAAGAAATGCAAATTAAATGGTACTATCAAAAAAGAAAAAATTATTTCTAAATTAGAAATTGAAATAACTGATGATTATAAGAAGTTATGGATAAATAAGACAGAAATTAGAAAAGTAGCTGATTATATTTCATATTTAAATGTAATAGTTTTTACTCCTGATGATTTAGAAATTGTAAAAGGGCCTCCTTCTGTTAGGCGAAATTTATTAAATATACAATTATCTCAATTATCTAAAGAGTATATAAAATTCTATAATGAATATAATAAGTTATTAAAAACAAGAAATGAATATTTAAAAGTATTATTTAATAATAATATTGCTGATAAGAATTATTTAGATATTATAACTGATAAATTAATTGAAAAAGCTATTTTTATTTATCAAAAAAGGAATGAATATATTAATTTAGTTAATTTGTCAATAAATTCTAATTACCAAGATATATCTAAAGATTGTGGTATTTCTGTTAAATATGTTCCAAATATTGATATTAATGAATTTGATTCTGAAACTATTAGAAAAAAATTAAAACATTTATTTAAGAAATATTATAATAAAGAACTTAATTATGGTATGACTCTATATGGTCCACATAGAGATGATTTTTATTTTGAATATAATAATTATGATTTAAAATATTTTGGATCTCAAGGGCAACAAAAATTAGCTATATTATCATTTAAATTGTCAGAAATAGATATTTTTAAAGAATATTGTGGGACTTTACCTATATTATTGTTAGATGATATTTTTAGTGAATTTGATGTAAAAAAAAGAAATCAACTTTTAAAGAAAATTAGTTGTAATGATATTCAAAGTATTATTACTACAACTGATTTAAAGAATATACAAAGAAAATATATTGAAAATGCCTATGTTTTTCAAGTGAAAAATGGCAATATTGATAGAAAGTAGGTAATATTATGGAAGAAGAAAAAGTATTAAATGAATATGATTCTTCAGCAATTCAAGTACTAGAAGGATTAGAAGCTGTTAGAAAGAGACCTGGTATGTATATTGGTACTACAAGTTCTAGAGGTTTACACCATTTAGTTTGGGAAATTGTTGATAATGCTATTGATGAAGCTTTAGCTGGATATTTTAAACATATTGAGGTAACTATTTGTAAGGATAATAGTATTATTGTAAAAGACGATGGTAGAGGAATTCCTGTAGAT
>JAEEGL015982047.1_pt1 | contig 10657 bp, 8 predicted proteins | sample 9134231 | NCBI WGS metagenome assembly JAEEGL01 (sample SAMN16246548, study PRJNA631951) | gut metagenome | biome: gut microbiome; feature: rumen; material: fiber-attached | host: Bos | place: Iran: Karaj | collected 2018-10 | reverse complement strand
TTTTTTCGGATCGTATGCCTTCGGAACATTTCATCATAGTGGACGATATTCACAGGGAGGCAGTTATCCACGCCGGAAACAGACCATTCTACCTTCAGAGACTGTCCGACAGCGAATTTGAACGGCTCCTTCAGACCGAAGCGGACAACGATGAATACACGGATCTTTGGAAGGCTTTCTTTGATTCTGTTGCAATAAAAGAGCGCGCCAATGAAAAGTGCCAGAAGAACCATTTCCCTCTTTGGGCCAGAAAGCACGCAGTGGAATTTTTATAGTGAGATAATACCGTTAACAATACATTCACCAACGCATTCCGCACAGTGACCCCGATGCCGACAGGCACGGGGTCACTGTGTTTAAGAATTCTTTTTATTTTTTAAAAAAATAAATGGCGAAGTTTTAAAATGCATTATACAATCGTATTAAGAAAGGGGTTTCAAAACCCCCTGTAATGTAAAGATCGTATCCCGGCGGGACCAATCTGTACAGTATGTAAGGAGTCATAGCTATGAGAGCATATGAAAGACTTTTGAACTATGTTGTGGTCCACACAACAAGTGACGAAAATATCGAGAACACACCCTCAACCGAAAGACAGTTTGAGCTGGCGCATTTACTCGAAAAAGAAATGAAGGATCTGGGGATCACGGATGCCTCGGTTGACGAGCACTGCTATGTAACCGGGCATATTCCTGCCACAAAGGGCTATGAGAAGTCTCCAAAGATCGGTTTTATCGCTCATCTCGATACCGCTCCCGACTGTTCCGGAGAGCATGTCAAACCTGTTATCAGGGAAAACTTTGACGGAAGCAGCGTGGACCTTGGAAACGGCCGCGTGCTTTCCACAGAACTCTTCCCCCATCTCAAGACTCTTAAGGGCCGTACTCTTATAACAACCGACGGAAGCACTCTTCTGGGAGCCGATGACAAAGCCGGTATCGCCGAGATCATGACTTTGGCGGAACAAATAATTAATTCCGATATCCCTCATGGCGAGATCTGCATTGCTTTTACACCGGATGAGGAGATCGGTCACGGTGCGGAACTATTGGATATTGATAGATTCGGTGCCGATTTTGCATACACGGTGGACGGCGGCCCGGAGAATGAGATCGAGTATGAAAACTTCAATGCTGCCAAGGCGGTATTTAAGATACGTGGCGTAAGCGTTCACCCCGGGGATGCCAAGAACAGAATGGTTAATGCAGGTCTGGTGGCCTGTGAGATTGCTTCCATGCTGCCTAGTGCGGAAACTCCCGCACACACCGAGGATCGTGAGGGATTTTATCACCTCACGGATATTAAGGGCGACGTTGAAAATGCCGAAATAGATTATATCGTGAGGGATCATGATGCGGGGCTCTTTGAGGCCAAGCTTGCGACCCTCCGTCTGATCGCGAAGACTCTTAACGAGAAATATGCACCCGGAACCGTTTCTTTGAAGATCACGGAGCAGTATCGTAACATGATCGAAAAGATCCGCCCGCATATGCATATAGTGGAGACCGCCAAGGCCTGCATTAAAGACCAGGGCCTTACACCTTTGGATGTTCCCGTGCGCGGAGGTACCGACGGAGCCAGACTTTCATTTCGCGGACTTCCCTGTCCGAATCTTGGTACCGGCGGATATGCCTACCACGGACCCTTTGAGCACATAACGGCTGAAGGAATGGATGCGGTGGTAAAGGTACTTTGCGCCATAGTCAGAAAATACGCGGGAGAAAGATAAGACCATGTTTGATAAGAATAAAGAAGAAAAACTTACCGAATATCTTGATTCCCTTTTGGACAAGGGAATCCCTTCGGTGGATTGTATCGTATATCATGATCATAAGCAGATCTACAGGCATATGAACGGTACCGTCGATGCCGAAAGAACCCAAAAGGTAGCCAAAGACCAGCGGTATCTTATGTTCTCCATGACAAAGGTACAGACCATGACTGCGGTGATGCAGCTTGTGGAGCAGGGGAAGATATCCATGGACGACGAGGTGGGAAAATTCCTTCCTGCCTACAGAAATATCAAGGTTTGTGATGAAAAGGGTGAGAGAGATCTTAAAGAGCCCATGAGGATCCGGCACCTTCTTTCCATGCAGTCGGGCCTTGATTATGATCTTAACCGTCCCGGTATCCTGAGAGTATTGAAAGAAAAGGGACAGAAGGCCGGAACAAGGGAGATAGTTGATGCTTTTGCCGAATCTCCGCTTAAATTTGAACCCGGAACCCACTTTCTTTACAGCTTAAGCCACGATGTGGTGGCGGCTGTTATCGAGGTGGTTTCCGGTATGAGCTTCGGCGACTATTTGAATAAGAACCTGTGGAAGCCCTTACATATGACCGATACCTTCTTTGCAAAGCCTGTCAATGACGGGGTTGAACGTCTTGCAAGGCAGTTTATCGTAAGTGATGCGGGGATCGTGCCCATGGAGCAGACCTGCAACTATCAGCTTACGGAGAACTACGAAAGCGGCGGAGCGGGACTCATAAGCTGTACGGAAGACTATGCGAAGCTTGCCGACACTCTGGCATGCGGAGGCGAATCCGCAGATGGAATCCGGATATTGAAACCGGAAACCGTCGATATAATAAAAACAAACCTCTTGTGCGACGCTTCTCTTTATGAGGTTGCCCATAATATGGGCCGCAGAGGATACGGTTACGGTTGCGGCATGCAGATCCTCATGCATCCCGAAGAGATCGGCTCCACAGCTCCGGCGGGAGTTTTCGGATGGGACGGTGCGGCCGGAAGTGCAGTTCAGATGGATACCGCATCGCGTATGAGTTTTGTGTATGTTCAGCATGTCAGAAACTGCGGAATGTCTTACGACGTGTTCCATCCCACCATCAGGGATATCGTGTTTGGAAAGTAAGGTTTTGATCCTTTTAGTTTGGAGATTTCAGTTACATGAATAAGCGTATCAATCAGACAGCCAAATATCTAATTGTCATCGGGGTGCTGATAGTGGTGTTCAACACCGTTCTCGGAGTTGTTCTTACCACCAGGTCGGCAAGGGCTTTAAAGGAAGTCATCAAAGAAAGAATGGTGGGCATTTCAAATACTGCGGCTGCCATGCTGGACGGTGATGTCCTTGGAAGATTGCAGGCGGAGGATAAGGGTACTCCGGAATATCAGCATGTATATGACACACTCGATTATTTCCTGAATAATACGGACCTTGAATTTATCTATTGTATAAGGGACATGGGAGACAAAAATTTCGTATTTGTCATAGATACGGATCCTTTGCTGCCCGGACAGTTCGGCGATCCCGTTGTTTATACGGATGCCTTGTATCAGGCAAGTCTCGGAACCACTTCGGTGGATGAAGTTCCTTATGAAGATGAGTGGGGTAGATTTTACAGTTCCTATTCTCCGGTATTTGATTCCGAGGGCAAGGTCGCAGGCATTGTTGTGGTGGACTTCAGTGCCACATGGTACGAGGAAGAAGTGGGAAAACTGACGGCGATCACCATCATCATCATCGCAATAGCGGTTATCTTCAGTTCAGTACTCATAGTCATTGTCACCACCCGTTACGATAAGCACTATGCTCAGCTTCGCCTGGAAGTGGACACTCTGTCGGACAGCATAGAAAGCCTTGTGCGTGAAGTGGCACCGGGAACCTCGCGGGACGATGCGGATACTTTCGCAAATAAACAGACGGGAAGCAACAACGAGATAATCGAGATAAGTGATGAGGTTCATTCACTTCAGACCAGACTCAGCGGACAGCTTTCCGTGATCAGATCCAGAGCCTATATTGATGAACTTACCGGAATCAGCAACCGTGCTGCCTACATAGACAGACTCAAGCATATAAACGACCAGATCAGAATGGGCAGAGCCTGCTTTTCGGTTCTTGTATTTGACATAAACCGATTAAAGAGCATCAATGACGACTTCGGTCACGAAGTAGGGGACCGTGTCATTGCCAAAGCTGCCGAAGCCATTAAAAATGCTTTTCCCAAGGGAACCGTATACAGGGTTGGCGGTGATGAATTTGTTGCTATACTGGACAGCATTGCTTCGGGAGATTGTGCCGCAAGGTTCAAAGCCGCCTTGGCGGACATGAATGCTCATTCCGTTCCGGTGGAGCTTGAGATCTCGGTAGGTTATGCTTATTATGACTCGGGTTCCGATCCTAACTACAAATCCGTCTTTAACCGTGCGGATGCAGCCATGTATGAGGATAAGCGCGAATTCTACAGAACTCACGTGGACAGGCGCAAGAGACTCTGATCGTACGGATATGAAAGTCACTTATAATTCTCTTAATACATATCTTCGTGACCGGTTTGGGTACAAGGTTTACAAAGTTGCACTGGACGGCGGCTTTACCTGCCCCAACAGGGACGGGACCATAGACACCCGCGGATGTATTTTCTGTTCCTCAGGAGGATCGGGAGAGTTTGCCGCCCACGGGAATACGGTCAAAGAACAGCTCCGGGCGGGTAAGGACCTGATCGGGAGCAAACTTCCTATAGGGGAAAAAGCACTGTATATTGCCTATTTTCAGGCATATACCAATACCTACGGCCCCTTGGAAGAATTAAAAAGAAAATTTACGGAGGCTCTGGAGGACCCTGAGGTCTGTGTGCTTTCCATTGCCACAAGACCGGATTGCCTGCCGGAGGAAGTACTTTCGCTTTTACAGGAGCTTAACACCGTCAAGCCGGTGTGGGTGGAGCTGGGACTTCAGACAATACATCCTGAAACTACGGAATATATCAGGCGCGGCTATGATCTCGGTGTATATGACACAGCCGTTAAGGAACTGACTTCACGGGGCATAGAGGTCATAACCCATGTGATTCTGGGACTTCCGGGAGAGACCAAAGAAGATATGGTGGAAACTGTCCGTTATGTTGGGGCATCGGGATCAAAAGGGATCAAACTGCAACTGCTTCACGTCCTTAAGGGAACGGATCTTGCCAAAGATTACGAGGCAGGCAGGTTCAGAACATTGACCTTGGAAGAGTACACGGATATCCTGATCTCCTGCATACAGGTGCTTCCGAAAGATATGATAATCCACCGTCTCACCGGGGACGGAGACAAGCGGCTTCTGGTGGCTCCTTTATGGAGTGCCGACAAAAAGAAGGTGCTCAATACTCTTTCGGGCTTTTTGCAGGCTACCTAAGAGGAATTCGGTCTATTTTTCGATATTGGAGATTTAAGAACGGCTTTCTTGCCGTTCTTTTTCTTTTACCTGTAAAGATACTGTGGTAGAATAATACAAAAATAAGAGGTGAGGGAGAGATATGACACCTAAAAAGTACATGCGTGAAAATTTCAAAGAAGTCGTTCACACAACCCTGAATCCCGAGGGACCGGGGGTGGTGCGCATCCACCTTATCCCGCCTAAGGTTGAAAAGGGTAAGGTTCAGGCCAGTGTTGCCATCATAAACGGCCAGGACATCATTCCGGTGAACTCTGCCTGGAGTATCCTTCTTGCGGAATTTATCAAAGAGGTTAACAAGCACCACGGCAAGGAAGTTTCCGATGCCGAGGTTGAAGAGATCCTTGAAAATACCTGCAAGGCGGTCAAAAAGGTTTACTGGATGACACCGAAGAAGAAATTCCGTGAAGACATCCACACCATGATGGAAACCTTCAAGCAGGTGGCTTACGGTGAAGAAGTTACCGAAGATATCGGTTACATGAATATCGGACAGTATGCCGAGTTCATGAAGGCGCCTCACCGTATGGACGTTATGGTCAGTGCCATGGAAAAGAACGGGCACTGGAACTGCAATCAGTGCTGCGTGCATTGCTATGCCGCCGGCCAGCATCAGGCCGTTGAGGAGGAACTTACCACTGAGCAGTGGATCACGATCCTTGACAGACTCCGTGAGATCGGTATTCCCCAGGTTACCTTTACCGGCGGGGAGCCTACCATGAGGGAGGACCTGTTTGAACTTATCGACCATGCCAAATGGTTTGTTTCAAGACTCAATACCAACGGTATCAAGCTTACGGAAGATTACTGCAGGCGCTTAAGAGAGTGCGAGATAGACAGTGTACAGATAACCTTCTATTCAAGCAACAAAGAGATCCACAACAAACTTGTGGGTGCAGATCATTTTGATGAGACGGCAGCAGGAATAGACAATGCCATTAAGGCGGGTCTTAACTTAAGCATCAACACTCCTCTTTGCACACTTAATAAGGATTATGTGGAGACTCTTAAATATCTTAAGGAAAAAGGAGTCATGTATGTGACCTGTTCGGGCCTTATCACTACGGGTAACGCCCTGACGGAAGCTTCCGAGGAACTGCAGCTTTCAACGGAGGAGATCAAGAAGATCCTGGCAGATGCGGCAGATTTCGCCTATGCCAACGGCATGGAAATAAGCTTCACTTCTCCCGGATGGATTGAAGAAGAATTCTTTAAAGAGCATGCTCTGTCCCCTCCCAACTGCGGAGCCTGCTTAAGCAACATGGCCATCACTCCCGGCGGTAACGTGGTTCCCTGCCAGAGCTGGCTTTCCGGCAATGTTCTCGGAAACATATTGACGGACCAATGGGAAGATATCTGGAACAGTGAATTCTGCAGGAAGCGCAGGGAATATTCCGGTCTTATGCTGGGAAGATGTCCCCTGAGAAAGGAGTGCAAATGAAAAGAATAAGGATCATTATCGCGGCTTTGTCTCTTCTTTTTGCATTTTCTTTTTCCGGGAGGGTTTATGCCGCAACTCCCACAGATGAGATCGTTAACTACGAGATCGATGCAAGCATCAATGATGATGCCACCGTGAACCTTAATTACCACATTGAATGGAAGGTCCTTGATGATGTTCAGTACGGACCTCTGACCTGGGTCAAGGTGGGTATTCCCAACGATCGCGTTGAGAGTCTGACTGCTTTGAGCGATACCATAAGCGATATTTCCACCATGTACGAAAGCGGCGAATTCTATGCAAGACTCGATCTGGACCGTGAGTATATGGCGGGTGAGGTCGTAGCCATGGATTTCAGTCTGGTACAGGACTATATGTACGAGATGAATATCCTGACGGAAGGCGAGACCGTTTACTATTTCAGGCCCGGCTGGTTTACGGATATGGCCATTGACAGGCTTGTGATCCGCTGGAACACGGACAAAGCACTTTCCTGGAGTCACGGGGCAACCCCCGACGGACAAAATCTTGTATGGGAATACTCCCTCGGTGTGAACGATCGCACCGAAGAGATCAGTGTCACCTATCCAAGCGATGCCTTTGCCTTTGATGAGAACAAGATTGCAGGCGGCTACGACGCCGGTGATGACTACGGTTATGACTATGACTATGACGGAAGTTATTACGGTTCCGATTACCGCAGCAGTGACGACGGCGAGTCATTTGCCGGACTCGGGATCATGTTTGTAATAATTGTGGCTGTTGTTAAACTGATCAAAAAATCCTCGGCTTATTCATCGGGGTCCGGATTTAACTCAAAGCCCACCACCAAAAAGAAGATCACCCGTACCCTTATCAAGTACTATCCCACCTGCCCGGGATGCGGTGCCGCAAGACCCGAGGGCAAGGAAAAGTGCGAATACTGCGGACGAAGCTTCATTGAAAGTGAAGAGGTTGTGGAAGAAAAGGACATTCAGGAGCCCACAAAGTACAGTGATGAGGGTACCTTCCGTTACGGCGATTCTCCCAACACCTATGTGCGAGTTCATGTAACCCACATACCGGTTCCTGTGACCAGAAGCTCCTGTGCCCACAGTTCCTGTGCTCACAGTTCCTGCGCCTGTGCACATTCCTGTGCCTGCGCCTGTGCCTGTGCCTGCGCCGGCGGCGGAAGAGCGGGCTGCTCCACCAAGGACTTCTACAATACCGGTCTTAAGTTAAAACAGCTGGAATTAAAGAAGAAAGCAGAGAAGTGATTCATGACGGCACCAAAGCCGTATCAAGATAAAAAGAACGGTCGCTGATATTAATCGGCGACCGTTTGTTTTTGTTTCTCAGAGAGATATCAACCTCGGATAAGGATCATCCGATCTCTGCCAGATTCGAAACCGCATCATGTGCGATGATAACTTCGTAGTGTTCCTTGAGATAGCTCTCTGCCAGAAGTCTTCCCTTGGCAGGCTCTCCGTACTCACCGAAGAGATTGCATACCTGAACGAACTCAGCCATGTCCATGTTGCTCCGGCTGATGACCAGCAGGTACTTCTCCGATGAAGGATCCAGATATAATGCGCTCTGGCCCCGGAAGAAGGAATCTGCGGTCCTGGCAACGCTTGCAAGTTCGGTTATGGATCCGAAGGCAAAAGCCATTCCGTCGAGGTTGTATTTGGATTTACCCTTGGCTGAAGCGGAATCCTTGAATTTGTTCAAAAGATCCGACAGACTGATGAAACCGTCGGAAGAAGGAGCTTCATCCTCGTCCTCCTCGTCATCGTCGTCGTAGTCATCGGAAACATCGCTGATTCCGGGGGCAAACTTGGAAAATCTTGTATCAAATTCCTCAGGGTCTTCAACCTTGGTGATTATGAGCACTATACATTCGGGATTGATGGGAATGGCCTCGATCATAAGAGGAATGTTGTCGGCATCAAAGCCGCACTCATCGTTGGCTTTTTCCATCATGTCACGGAAAAGATCTTTGGCCTTGTCGGAACCGTAAGCCAGTTCACTGAGTTTAAGCCTGCGGGAAGCCAAATCTTCTTGGGTTAATGTGCATCGGATCTGATGTTCATTTACTTTTTCGATTTTCATACGGCTCCTCCTTTCGAGCATATAATACACCATGCTCTTTGTTATAAGAATATTATGCTCTAAATCCGTTTACGTCAAGTTAACATTGCAAGGTTTTCGAAATATTTAATGATTTGTTCCCTTGGCGGGTTTTTTATTATTTCTTGTATTATATTTCGGTAAAAGAACACAAAAACTTAGCCGATCTTCAATTATTAATCAATAACAAACAGGCCGTCCCCGGGGAGAAGACCCCGAGGGGCCCGTCCGGGTCTACGGAGTGCGACAGCGCCTGTAATGTACTTCTTTAAGGCAGCCGCTTTCGTCGTAAACCGTGCTGACTCTAAGTCCTGATTCGCCGTTTAAGCAGCACCGCAAAAAGAAGGGTGTCACCGGTTTGCCGCAAAAGTAAAGCTTTACGCCGTATTTGTACATGTTTCTTAAATACTTGCTTATATACATATAAACCTTTCTTTGGAAACACTATGTGTTTCTTTGTTCATACTGCACACCGTTAAGACCGGTGTACGTCTCGTGATAAATAATATTTACCGGGCTTATGCCGCGAACCGATGCTCCAAACACTCATTCAAATAAAAAAATATAGATTACCTGTACTGAAAATGTTTAAATTTGTGTTTGAATTATTTGTGAAAATTTTCGGAGAATCGAAATACTCCCCAAGACACTGACAGTGTCAAAAGACTTCCGCTATAAGCGGAGAAAGAATGTTAAATTCCTGTCTTAAAAAGAAAAATTCACCGCTCCTTCCCGAATGTGGATTCGTGCCCGGAGCATCTGAACAAGAGTAAAACATACTTTCAGACAAAAATCAAGAGGGAAAATGTACCTAAGTTTTTACAAGGTTCACATATACGACCGCTTCGATATTTGGTATAATATCTCGGAAAGTGTGACGGCACTCATGGGGTCCCGGCACGAAAAGTTTTGAGAAGAGGTACTGTATGAAAAAGGCTATACCCGTGCTTATTGCCATTGTTCTTATAATCATCATCGGGGCGATGACCTTCGGTAAAAAGGTTTACGACAAATATTCTTACGGCCAGGAAAGAGCCGATCTTAACGAGTATTTCAAGATTTATTCTTCTTCGGATGTCCCAATAATCATGCAGGACGCACGTATTGACAAGTCGGCACGTCTTATTGACGGCCATATCTATCTTGACAGAGATCTGGTGGAAGAGTACTTTACCGAGAGATTTTATCTTGATGACAAGGAAAAACTCCTGATCTTTACCAGCGGCGTCACAAGCTTCAAGACGGAACTTGAGAGCACAAAATATTCCATGAGTCACGATGAGGCAAGCGGTATTGACTATCCCATCTGTCTTATCAAGAACGATACCTTATACATCGCCATAGATTACCTTAAGATCTTCGTTCCCATGTCCTATGAATATTTCACTGAGCCTAACCGTGTACAGATCTATACCGAGTGGGGAAGAAAGACGGTAGCGACCGTTAAGGGTGCCACCCAGGTACGTTGGCGTGCGGGCGTAAAGAGCGAGATCCTTACGGATGTGACCGAAGGTGATGTGGTGGAACTTCTTGAGCCCCTTGATGACTGGTACAAGGTTAAGACCAAGGATGCTTTTATCGGTTATGTCGAAAAGAAATTTCTTTCGGACGAGCGTTACGAGGATGAAACTCCGGTCACGATCTCGGACGCTTACATTTCCGCAGACTTAGGTGCCTATCCTTCTTTGACCAGGGATCATAAGATAAACCTTACCTGGCACAATATCGAATATCCTCAGGACGGAGCAGATCTTAAGAAGGCTCTTGCCAATGTTAAGAGTCTTAATGTGGTCTCACCCACCTGGCTGTGGCTTACGGACAATGACGGCGGTTTCAAGCACGTCTGCAATTCAAACTACGCCGAAACTGCCCACAATATGGGGCTTGAGGTCTGGGCGCTGGTGTCAAACTTCCATTCCGGTACCAA
>JAEEGL015883020.1_pt1 | contig 10657 bp, 9 predicted proteins | sample 9134231 | NCBI WGS metagenome assembly JAEEGL01 (sample SAMN16246548, study PRJNA631951) | gut metagenome | biome: gut microbiome; feature: rumen; material: fiber-attached | host: Bos | place: Iran: Karaj | collected 2018-10 | reverse complement strand
GTTGTACGAACTCTCCATGGCGGCGACACAGGCTTATGAAGAGGCCAGAGAGTGTGTGGCGGACTTTATAGGAGCCGGGAGCCCGGGTGAGATCATATTTACCAGGAATGCAACAGAGTCTCTTAACCTGGTGGCATACAGCTATGCCCTTAATTTCCTCAAAGAAGGAGATGAAATAGTAACGACAGTTATGGAACATCACTCCAATATGCTGCCGTGGCAGATGGCAGCAGAAAAGACCGGAGCGAAGCTTATCTATCTGGAACCCGGGGAGGATGGTACCATAACCGAGGAGGAGATGGATAAGAAGATATCTCCTAAATGTAAGCTGATAGCCGCAGCTCATGTGTCGAATGTCCTTGGCTGCATAAATCCCATAAAGGAGCTGGCGGACAGAGTACATAAGAACGGCGGCGTGATGGTGGTCGACGGTGCCCAGTCGGTTCCGCACATGGAGGTGGATGTCAAAGAGCTGGGAGCTGATTTCCTTGCCTTTTCGGGACATAAGCTCATGGGGCCTTTCGGTATAGGAGTTCTGTGGGCAAGACGTGAGCTGCTTGAAGCCATGCCTCCTTTCCTAAGAGGCGGCGAGATGATAGAGTATGTGTCACTTGATGGTGCGACCTGGGCTGAGCTGCCTCATAAATTCGAAGCCGGGACAGTCAATCCTTCGGGAGCCTATGGTCTCATGAAGGCTATAGGATACCTTAAGGATGTTGGCTTTGACAGGATAAGGAAGATCGAGGATGAGCTTACCGCCCGTATATTTGACGCCTTTTCGGAAATGGAGTATATCCATGTACTGGGATCCGATGATCCGAAGAAGCACACGGGGATCGTATCCTTTACCATAGACGGGGTCCATCCTCATGATATATCGTCGATCCTTGACTCCGGGAATGTCGATATAAGGGCAGGACATCATTGTGCGCAGCCGCTTATGGAGTATCTGGGTGTGATGAACACGGCCAGGGCTTCCTTATATCTTTACAATGACGAAGAGGATGTGGATGCTTTCATAAATATGATAAGAAAAGTCAGAGGTATCATGGGATATGAGTCTTAATATATACGGAGAGATACTGAACGAGCATAATATACGGCCTACTCACAAGGGAAACATAGCAGATGCTACCATAAGGCTTGAGGGCAAGAATCCCACCTGTGGTGATGATATATATCTGGAGCTTAAGGTAGGAGAGGACGGCACTATAGAGGACGGTGCCTTTAACGGTTCCGGATGTGCCATATCCCAGGCCTCCGTTGATATCATGATCGATCTGGTAATAGGTGAATCAAAGGAGCGGGCTTTGGAGCTCTGTGAGAAGTTCATGAAGATGATCCGAGGGGAGGCCTCCCCGGAGGATCTGGATGAGCTGGATGAAGCAGCTGCCCTGAAGGATATCTCACATATGCCGGCCAGAGTAAAATGCGCAGTGCTCGGATGGCACACAATGGAAGAAATGCTTAAAAAAACAGATGACCTCTGAAGGTCATCTGTTTTACTGTATCCTGTCATATATCCGTCAGACTTCGGAATTGAAAATGCTTGATAAGGACGATGATCCCGAATTATGAGAGCCGGATGCATCGTAACTGCTGTATTTCGAGGACATACTCTCTGCAAGGGAGGATATGAGGCTTGCCTTATTCTCCACTACGGAAGCATATGAACCGGATCCTGTGAAAAGAGTCTTTATGGTGCCGATCGATGCCTTCTTGAACTTATCCTCATCTATCGTTAACTGTCCCTCATTACCATCGGAAGTATCCGATGTGATACCTACCTGTGAGAGGAGATTGGCATTGGTACTTGTGGTCTTGATGAGAGAAAGAGCCTTCTTGGCCATGGACGATCCGTCATCATATGATGCGGCATTCTTTACGGTGGAATTGTAATTATCTATAAAGCTCTTAACCTTCTCATATATCTTGTCCATGTCATAGGAAGAACTCTCCTTGGTGCCGTCTGAATAGGTGACCTCAAAATCACCCTTTCCGTAGAGGGCTGGATCGCTTACTGCAGATGCAGCATCCTTAAGGGAGGAAGCATAATTCTTAAGCCTTGAGTTCTTTGAATTTGCAGCTTTGACCTCATCGGAATCGGTCTCGTTCTGCTTCTTGTAATAAGCCTTTAAGAGCTTTCCGTAACTCCCGTTTTTAATGCTTGCGTAATCACTGAGAACACCGGAAAGACCGGCTGACTGTGTAGTATTGGCAGTGCTTCCGAAGAAACTTGAAAAATCTATAGATGACATAGTGCTATCTCCTTATATCTGAACGTACTTCCGTGTACAACATCCTACATATTCATTATCGGCATATGGGAGAAAAAAAGCAACCCTTATTTGCCCCTTATTTTCCGAGATAAAACGTGGTCTTAAAGACCTCCGGCTTCATGTCGGAGATCTGAAATGTCAGTGTATCGACACCTGATACATTTGAGAGGGCGAGATCGATGGAGTTTATCTCATTCTTAAACTGAGAGGGGGTAAGTCCTTCTTTCAATTCATATATGAAATCAACGCACTCAAAGCCATGCCTTTCGGAATAATACTTCCTTAAGGTCATCTTTGATATGACGGTTCCGTAACGGGTTAATAAAAAATCAGTAGCTATTTTTGCGTACTTTGCGGCGGAATCATCATCTTCAGCCATTATGACGGGAAGGCGGGCTATTTTATCTGCCCGCCCTTTTTTCTTTTCTTTTTTCTTTTCCGCCTTGCTGTGTTTGGTTTTCTTCCTGACCTTGAGCCTCTTATTATCTGCCGGGGCTTCTCCCTTCATAAGATACCTGAAGAGCAGGAGCATCAGCAGTATGAAGGCAGCTGCTATCAAAATCGGGATAATGTAATCATTCATATTTCAGGTAGACCGTCCTTACCGCCTGTGGGGATCATTTCCGAGGTGATCAATCCTCATCGTCCCCGTCATCTTCATCTTCATTGCCCTCTGAAATGACATTCAGGTGATTCATGGTATATATTTTTTCAGTTTCCGTAAGAGTGCCGGTCCCTTCGCGTTTTGCCTGACGTGCGATATTTTTCAGATTCCTTCCGTAGTCTCTGGATTCCGAAATGTTGATCCATCTTTTTCTGTTTGACTCCCGTACGCCGGACTTCATAAATTCCTTGGCCTTTTCATTCTTACTTGAATACGTGATGGTGAAGGACATCACCTGTCCTGTCAGTTTACTAACCTCACTCTTAACGGCCTCTCTTACCCGCTGTGACGGCAAATGTCTGAAGGGGGCTATTTCCACCATAGAGGCTGATCCGCCAAGGTGATTATCTGAGATAGCAAGTCCCAGATAATATGATTTCAGGAGCTTTTTTGACAACTCATACTTATCCGGATCGAGTTTCTTATCTACCGTTTCTGCCTGCATAGTCAACTCATGGTTGTAATGCGTGGAATAATGCGGATCCCGAATGATCTCTTTACGGATATCGTAGTATTCACATATGAGTTTTATCTTTCTTATCTTTTCCTCGACCTCGGTTCTAAGGCCTTCGCCCCGATCCTTAAAGTAGGTTGCTGCTCCTCTTGCAAGAGAGGAATAAGCATCCGTTTTTTTCTTTAACTGTTCGAATTTCTTTGCATTGGCGGCTATCATGGTGTCACTGAACAGCTCGATGTCAGACAGGTTTTCCTTTAATATCTCCGTTGTAAGAGTATCCATAACTCCCTGCTGACGTTTTTCTTTCAGTGCTTCCTTCTGATCTGATTCGAGATACTTCAGATCGTCATCCAGCCCCAGGTAGGTGACCATCTGTTTGCTCCAGGCAGCGTAGTTGTTCTTTTCATTTTCAACGGTGGTGAAGGCCGAGAAAGCCTTCATGACCTCCTTGCGCTCGTTCATTTCCTCCTCAGGAACCGTATTGGGATCTCCAAGCATGTTTTTATTCATGACCATCTGCTGGAAACCCTCATTGATCTTTTCTACTTTGTTTTCGATGCCTGATATAGCTTCTTTGTTTCTTGCTTTTTTGTACAAGCGCGACTTGGAGTTGTTGATCGCTTTTGTTCTCTTATTTGCATTCTTTGTTTCACGGTATGCGGTGTGGTATTCCTCGGCATATCCTGCCTCTCCGGTCAGGCTTCCCACGTAGTTGATCCTGTCTCTGTTATAACCGCTTATCTTATCCTTCATGAGTTTGCGCATTTTGTTCTTATATGCATCTGTCGATTTGGCTGCCAGTTCTTCCAGCAGCTTTTTCTTCTTTTTTTCATTATGGGATCTATGATGGTGCTGTCCTGCAACCTGCCCCTGGTTGCCGTCGATGATCATCTGCGGATTGGCATTTGCGTTGACAGTCACATTGGCATTTGTGTTGATAGTCGCATTGGCATCCTGATGAGTGTTAATGCTCGTATTAATGGGAGCATTTATTTCCGGATTAGGCTGGGGACCATTCTGTACTAATTCTTTCTTTGGCATGATTAACCTCTCCTTTCTCCTGATATTTCTTATTCATCAGGCAGAGTACACCCTTGTTACAGCGACACCTTCCTTAACCGGCTGATCTTCGCAGAATCTCGTCAGCAGATCACCTGCACTTTTCAGTACTGCGCTCAACCGGATCACAGTGTCAGGCGGCTCGTTGGCTATCCCTTTTTTCACCAGTGTCGCAAGCAGAGTCATAACCGTTTTGGCTCCGTTGGATTTCAAACAGCAAAGGTATTCCAGCGTATATCCCCACGGCTGTTTACTCACCAATACTCCTCCTTTGCAGTTCGAGTCTTCGTCTATATACAAAAAACTGTAATCCTGGTCGTAATACGATCGATCCTCCAGGGGAATAAATACACCGGTTTCCTCGTCTTCGGACATGTATTTCTTATGTATCTCGGCAGCAAGCTGATTGAAGTATCTCGGAGGCAGCTTTCCCAATTCACGGATCGTTGTATCTGTGCCGGATGTGTTAACATGCGGAAACTTTTTTAAGGAGCCAAGGGTGAACTCGTATGTTTCGGCACCGTCATCTTCTTCGAATCCCATGGATGTCAAAAATGCGTCAAGACTTCTTGTGTGTTCATTCCGTACATAAGAACACTGAAAGGAATCAATGCCCAGTTCGGGATTCATCATGAGCGTAAGAAGATGAGTCATAAGATCTCTGCCTATGCCCTTACGCCTTTCTTTTTCCGGTACATACAGGAAGTCGATCTCCACAAAACCATCGTCAAATCCGCTTGCTGACAGGACTCCGCCGGGATAGACATCTTCGTTATCACCCTCTAACACACATCCGATTATAAGCTCGGACTTAAGCATCACCAGCTCGGGTAGCATGGGCGAAAAGAATACTTTTTCATCATTGTTTATATATAATACGCTGCCGGGATATGCCATTTTCTTCTCCTCGTGTATATAAAATCAACTGCATATCACAGTATATCATAATATGCGAGACCATTACTGCTTGGTTTTTATATACCTATATATACGTATTATGATAACGTCAGGCTATGTTGATTAAGGGCATAACATGTATTATTATAAATATATACAGGATATCAGTTTTAAGGAGGGGCTATGGCAAAATTCAAGATTCTTTTCATATGTGATAATACATCCGTTACCGACAGCCTGTTTAAGGCATTGAACAATGATTATCTCATATTGACTTGTTCCGGGAAACAGGAGGATATAGATAATCATCTGGAGGTAGTATCGCCTGATGTATTTCTGCTGTACGCTTCGGAGTCTCAAAAGCCTTTTTACGAGACGATAATCTCCTTTAAGAGAAAGTTGACTCAGAAGGAGATCATAATGGGGGTTGTGGGTCAGGAGGCCGATTGTGCCGCATTCCAGAGCGCATCTACCAATATGGCAGATATGGAAATGCATGTGCCTCTGAATATGGAGGAGATGAGGTCCAAGATCAACCGGCTTATAGAAGAGCGGGAGATCATGAAAATGGATCGTGAGCTCTCCACCGGTATCAATGAGGCTGCGGGAGTCATGGAAAGCAGGAAGAAGATACTGGTGATCGACGATGACAAGCTGATGCTCAAGGTCGTAAAGGAGCAGCTTCAGGATGAGTATGATGTTGCTGCAGCCATCAGTGGCAGCGCAGCCTTTAAATATCTGGAGACCAAGAAGGCCGACCTTATCCTGCTGGACTTCAATATGCCGGTAGAGGACGGCCCGACGATACTGAAAAAGCTCCATGCGACGCCGGAATATGCCAAGATACCGGTTATATTCCTAACGGGTGTTACGGAAAAATCCAAGATAGCGGAGGTTGTGGCGTTAAAGCCGCAGGGTTATATGGTAAAGCCCATAGATAAAGAGAAACTTTTGGGAGTATTGGATAAGTTCTTTGCTGTGAAATAAAGAGAGTATAATGCAGGGCAGGTGCAGGGATTTCATTACCCGGCAACTTCACATGGGGTGGGTGAGGCTGTATAATGAGACAGATTGAAATCGGTATTTACACTGTGGTTGATACGGAAAGGAAGATCAGAGCATGACCTTGACCGGGATAGGTCCCCGAAATGCTGATGCGTTCAGGCACTTATGCGGGATATTGGATTATGAGGACTATACCGTCTGTGTGGGAGCGATCGAGGAGGGCAGGGCTGCCGGGGTTGCTTTTTTCAGCGAGCTGGGAGATGCCCTGTTTATTGACTACATATACGTAGCAGAGGACTTCAGGAGACGGGGTATCGGAACAGCGCTCATAGAGCAGACTATACGTGAACTGGCAGGAGTACCGCTTGCGGCTCTCCATGTGAACTATCCGGAGAGCGCCGAAGACATACACAGATTTATACTTTCTCTGGGGTTCAGGATCTTCCGTGACGGTACCGCATACAGGACAAAAGTGTCGGATATGCTGGAATCAAATACCGCGAAGAAGCTGTTTGCCGGGAAAATGAAAAACAGAGTCGCCAGATTATCATCCCTTACCACGATGGAAAAAAAGATGCTGAAGAGAAAACTGAATGAGGCCGAGGCGGATCCGGATGTGATAGATGATCATCTGCTGTCTCAGGAGCTTTCGCTCATCACCTTTGACAGTATCAGCGGAGTTCCGGCAGGGCTCGTGCTCTGCAGACTGGAAGAGAAGACGATAGTGCTCTCATATCTTATCAATTTTTCCCAGGATCCGGTAATGCTGCTGGATATCCTGAAAGGGCTGAGGAACACGGTGGCTTCGATGGATCTGTCGGATCATGACCTTGTTTTCCTCACCTTGACGGATGATATGCTGAAGCTTCCGGAAAAGCTTCTGGAATCACCCGATCTGATACATAACGAGGGCTCTGTCATAAGCGGTATCAGGATGTTTTCATAGAGAAGAATAGAAAAATGAGTGGATTAAAAGAGAAGACAAAGATCATAGCACCGGAGGTAAACCCCAATTTTCATGTGGAGAAGGTGGGGGATCTCGATGATCGCATTTCTTTATTTCAGAACGCAGGCGATATCGAAGTAGAAATGGTCGACAACAGAATACTCGGATTCCAAAACAAAAATGCCCAAAAAGATACGTTCGGAGGACGTCTGAAGAACTATATCAAAAGTGCGGTCAGAAGATCCTCGTGGCTTTCTACGGAGATCGTACCGACACAGGATGAGCTTGACAAGAAGATGGAAGATGCGACCGCTACCTTTAAGATGGCTTCTCTGAGCAGCTCACAGAAGACAAAGAGAGGAAAGAAGTTCAAGGAGAAGGCTGAGCAGCAGGCCAACATGATCAACCTGATGAACCAGTGCAACTGGAAGAGGGATGAAGCTGTGAACAGCCTGCTCAATAAGGGATCGGATACATTCCTCAATAATGTCAGCGAGGATATCGATGAAATATCACTTCAGATAAAGGACCTGTCTTTTTATTATGAGCAGAAGGGTCAGGAAGACAATAACACACTGGAACTCATTGCCGATCCCACTACAAAGATCGCGGGATATAAGAATGTTATCGAAGAACTGGAACGGCTGGATCTGTCGCAGTTCGAGTATAAGGATAATAAATCTTTCATGAAAAACGAGGAGGACGGATCCTTCGTGAAGCGATATGCAACACTGAAGGCATTCTCACATGCAAGAGAGATGATCGACAGCATAGGAAGAGCCGAGCTTGGAGAGAAGAGATATTTTGAACTGAGGGCGAAAGCCGGTGTCATGCGCGATATCATGGATGACTATGAGAACCGTGCCATACTCCTGCAGTCTCCGTACTATGCGCTGCTTGCAGGAAAGGATTTTGATGCTCTTTCAGATGACGATCTGAAAACCAGGATCAACAGGACAGAAGATACACTGGTGAAACTGTATCTCGAGAGGATCCTTGAAAGACGTAAGATAACAAGCTTCGGTAAGGGTGTAAAAGCAAAGGATGCACTGAAGAAAAAGACGAAAGAGCTGCCGGAGGAATTGAAGGCAGAGGATACTGAAAGGGGAAAGTTCATCAACGATGATATCATGACCCCTGCCAATCTGGAGCATATAAGAGATGAGGTCTTCGTAAGAAAAGACAGACAGGCAAGAAGCGGTGCACAGGGAAAAGAAAACAGACTGGAATCCTATGTATTCCGTGAGAAAAACCATCTTGCCATCATCGACGGTGATGAACTGAAGCTGAAGAATGAATTCGAAAGCCGAAAAGATAAGAACCAGACACTGGATGAGTGGGCAAAGTCAAAAAAAGAAGAATACCATTCAGAGTACATGAAGGTGGCGACTGATGCGGATGCCAGCTATATCTCGTCATTTGATCTGATGCTGGAAAGCAAGATCATCTTTACGCAGCAGATGATGCAGGAGATCGCTCTCCAGAAGACTGAGGATACATTCCGTGAGGATATGACCGGTGAAAAGAGGCGGGAGCATCTGGATAAGTATGCAAAAGAGGGGAAATTTAAGGACTCCATGGTAGAGGAGGATGTGGATAATCTGATAAACAACATCCTTGCAGATAACGAGTATCAGGAAGAAGAACTGGATATATCTTCTTTTGATGCAGAGATGATGACCTGGCTCAAAGGATATGCTATCTTTGCACGCTTCAGGGAGCAGCCGTCTGCGGACCGGGCCATGAAGCGCAAAGGGCTGGAGAGGATGATGGAAAACTGCAGAGAGCTGATAAAGACCGATCCTTCCAGAAAGGAGGAGATGGAAAAAGAACTGCAGAGTCTCAAGGAGAGGGATATACAGGCCCGGGTAGAGCAGAAGCTCAGTGAAGCGATGGGACTGCGGATCAAAAACAGGGCGCCTGCTCTGTACGAATACTGGACTGCACAGAGGAAACTAAAGGCGATCGACAAAGCACGGACCGTGTTGGAGCAAGAAACTCAGGGTAACTATATGGACAGCATGCTGCGTGTTCTGAAACAGAGAGAGATCGACCAGCTGAGACTGACGGATGACGGAAGGAACCAGTTTATGATGCCGAAGAATGATGAACTGCAGGTCAAACTTCCGTTCACCTCTGCACAGAATGATATGATAGATATACTTGCCGATTATCTTGACCGTATAACGGAGCTGCGGAAAGAGGGGACCAACGAGGCAACGGATAAGGCCCTGAAGCTGGTGGCGCAGGCCAGAGAGATGGTACTTAACTACAACGATCCGGAGTTTGATCAGCAGATAAAGGTGACCGAAAAGATCCTGCATGAAGAGCAGCTGAAGGAACAGAAGCTAAAGGAAGCGCAGGAGGCAAAGCAGCAGACAGATGACCGGGACGGACAGGAGCCGGACAGGCAGGATCGTAAGAAAGAATAGCAGGTTGTTTTATTTTTATAATTGACACCGTATAGTTGAGGTGTTAATATATCTGTTGCGTCACGAAAAAGTGACAGGCGGAAGTGTCGGAACTGGCAGACGAGCAAGACTAAGGATCTTGTGAGCAACGCGCTCGTGTGGGTTCAAGTCCCATCTTCCGCACTGAACAAGAAAAGCCTCAGGCAAATGCCTGGGGCTTTTTCTTGTTCGGAGCGGAAGCGACATTGAACCCAGTGGGTTCAATCTCCGCTCCGCTCCGGTCGGCGCAAAGCAGACGTCCACAGGACGTCTTGCGCCCCATCTTCCGCACATAGATTTAAGGCTGTTTGTGAACATACACAGACAGCCTTTCTTCATTGAGTTTATGCGGTTTTCACTTCATTCACGTTGTTCATGGTTGTTTACTGAAATACATCAAAATATGCCGTTTTTTCCTCCAAAAGTAGTATAAAAAGTAGTATAAAAAACCCTTACCATTCCTGGCTTTTTTAAGCTTTATTCATCCCAATAAGCATAGGAATTATCAAAGTCTTCGCGATAGTCATAATCTGAAAACTCAAACCAAAAGTCTAATCTTCTATGTAAAGCCATTTTTATTTCATAATCAATATCATGGATAAGATACGTATTGGTGATATAATAACGCTATATTGTTGAAATGTTTTATGAAGGAGGTCTTGGATGGGGCTACCGGAAGAAATTAAAAGAATTAGACAACGAAGTTTATTGACACAGGAGGAATTTGCGGATGCATTGAGCTTTTCTTTTTCAACTGTCAATCGTTGGGAGGGTGGACATGCTAAGCCCAATATGGCAGCTATGAAAAGTATTAAGGCGTTTTGCGAGAAGAACGGATATGACTATGCTCCGGTTGAAGAAGCTTGGTTGGATTACGATGCAAACAATAATTAAAGTGAG
>JAEEGL015251583.1_pt1 | contig 10657 bp, 8 predicted proteins | sample 9134231 | NCBI WGS metagenome assembly JAEEGL01 (sample SAMN16246548, study PRJNA631951) | gut metagenome | biome: gut microbiome; feature: rumen; material: fiber-attached | host: Bos | place: Iran: Karaj | collected 2018-10 | reverse complement strand
GTAGTCACACGCAACACTTCAGGCATTTTGATGCGTTTTGATGTGCGTTATATTCCTGACCTTAATGCGCTCAGCGCTGCCATGGGGCCAGACAGCCCACTGCGCTTTGCCTCCGCCCGTGTACCTGGCCTGGTTCTCCCGTTGAATGCTCGCCAGAAAGATGAAGACGCGCTCAAAATACTGGCTGCCACTCTGAACACACTGGTCAGTACGATGGATGTACAGAAAATGTAAGGATTCTATTGATGCATCTTCTCTACTGTTTAGTAACATCTGAACATTGTTGACAATAACCACAACACCTGCGATGACAAATCAGAATCTCGGGTGTTCGTGGTAAGGGTGATTATGCTATCACTCGGTAAGGATATTTACATCGGTCATGCAGTTGCACTGGATAATTCTTAACTTATTTGTTCAGGATAACCGAACGAAAGAAAAAGTCATGATTATAAAGGCATAATAGTAGCCTGCAAAGCCTTCATTTGTTAGATAATATGAAGTGTTCATTTGTTAGATAATATGAAGTGACCTCGCATTTGCAGTATCGTGAATTTACCCGTATGCTATGAATTGCAAAAAACGCCAGCTGCGAGGCTTACCGCATGCAAAGGAGATCACTTCATATTATCTTACACATTAAGGATTTCTTTCTAACTAAAGCACTTATAATTATGATTAAGTGAAGAATTATTATGGGCATCGAATAAGAAAGGGCTCCGGCAAAAGTCTTTCCGTCAGAAACGCTGTATATATCATTCAGCGTCAGCGATAGCGGCATAAGACGCGAATCTGAGAGAAGCATCAATGGCTGCTCAACCTGATTCCATGTATCAACGAACAGCAGCACAGCTATAGCAGCTAGGCCAGTACGTATCTGCGGCAGCAAGACATAGTACAGTAGCTTTATTGAGGATGAAGTTTCCAGCAGAGCTGCTTCCCAATGTTCTTTTTCAATCGTACCGAATAGCAGATACATTGCTGCTGTTCCCAAAGGCGTAAAAGCATTGAATAGAATGAGCGCGGTATGCGTATTATATGTTTTTGTAGCAATGCTCAACTGATATACAGGCAGCATGATCGCCTGAAACGGCAAAAGCAGCATTATAAAGTAGATAGTTACAATCCGGGTACTGAAACGGCTTTTCCAGGAAGAGAGGAAGAAACCTGCAGTAACTGCCACAGGTATCTGCATAAGTAATGACAACGATGAAATCTTGAGGGAGTTAGCATACTGCTGCAGAAAATGCCTGTCCTGAAAGAGTGCTTGAAATTGGTTAAAAGTAAAGGCCGGCAAATACTTAAACAGACCGGCTTGTTCTGATTCCACCCAAGTGTTACCAGCCGAAGTGACAGAGTTCCAGACCAGCCACAGAACAGGCAGCAGAAGAAACAGCAGGTAGAAGAGGAAGATCCCTCTTGAAATTCGTTTTGCCATTTACCTACACCTTCCTATTCAGCCGGAGACTTCCAACTCTGGAAAGCAGATAATACAGCGTCAGGCTGATGGCAATAAAGCTGACTGACGCGACTGAAACATTCTGTGAGTTCATTCGGATGAAATGATTACTCATATAATGCTGGATCATATATAAGCTTTCATCCGGATATTCACCAAACAGCAGATAGCTTTCCTTGTAGAGCCGCAGCGCAAACATCAGCAAAACGACTAATGCCAGGGATATATGCATTTTTATGATTGGAATGGAAATCTGCAGATAGATACGGACAGCACCAGCTCCATCGATCTGAGCTGCCTCCCTGATCTCTTCCGGGATATTCCGCAGGCCTAAATACAGAAGAACGATTGCCGTACCGGAGTATTTCCAAAGGAACAGCAGTGTAAGCGCAAAGATCCCCTCCTGTCTGCCTGTGAACGAAGAGGTCTGAAAGACCGCTTTCCATATTGTCGTAACCGCAATGGAAGGCAGCATCATCGGCAGTACAAGAAGAGCAAGAACACTATTAGCTTTAATGCCTTTGCATTCGAAACAGAAGCATATCAGAACCGCAGTCAACATGCTTGCGATAACACAGAACAAGGAAATGATAAATGTATTGGAAAGAGCGTGAAGAAACAGGCGGTTCTGCCAGATATTCAGATAGTTCTTTATTCCAACAAAGCACTTGCTGAACCGGTTATCCTGCATTGAATACAAAAGTGAAGCAGCCATGGGCATTACATAGATACCCAGGAATATCACGATAAAAGGCAAGCCGATGACGGAAGCCTTTTTTCGTACTCCGCTTAAAGCGTCAGCTGCTTTTCCTTTCACTTTATCATTCTCCAAGAACCATTTCAGCCCTGCGCTGGCATGTCTGCGCGTACTGAAGCGGTGTGATCTTACCATTGATCAGTTGAGGGTAAAGTGTCTGCCATTGATCCTTGTATAGATCTCCGATGTAATAGTCGTTTACAATATGTTTCAGCATGTATTGCCAGACCCCCTGGTTGCCCTCCAGAGCATTTGAGGATACAGCAGCAGAGTCCAGAAGATAACCGTTATTACTAATTGTAACATATGATGACAGTGCTTCTTCGGATATCCAGCAGGAAAGGAAATATGCCCCTTCTTCCTTCATGGGAGAATTAGAATTCAGGCATATCGAAGCTATCCTTGCCGGATATCTGTTTCCTTCTTCGAAAACGGGCGGGAGTAAAAGTGTAATATCCTCTCTCGTTTCTTCATAGGGCAGAAGCTTTACATGTAACAAAGCATTATTGCTTCCATCATCTGTGCGGAAAAGTACGAGATTGTCCTTACATATTTCCACCCACTTCTCCAGTAAACGTACAAACTCTTCGCTGTTATAGGCTGCAGTGCCATTGTATGCATCGACATAATTATCGTTATACATTTTCAGAAAATATGGGAGAACATCCTGATTGTCATGAATGAGATAGTAATTCGTTTTATTTGTTTCATTGTATTCTTTTATTTTTGCAGCAAGATCAAAGAACATATCCCATGACCAGCCATCCCGCGGAACAGAAATGTCTAGACGTTGTTCAAGCTCAGTGTCAATACTCCAGGTGAACGGAATAATAGTATCCGGAACAGAAACAAGCTGACCGTCGATCACAAGAGGCGTTATGATATCTGAAATCTTATCCGCTTTCTCTTTTACGCACTCATAGTCATATAGATTCTCCAATGCACCTGCCTTGAACATCAGTATTGATGGAATGTTAGTCCAGTTTTCCTGTACAGTGATAACATCATATCCAGGCGCACCCGCCATAACACCCGCGGAAAGCACGCGAACATCTGTAATGAAATCTGATACCAGCTCAACATCCGGATATTTTTGATAGAACAGCTCCATTGCTTTTTTTAACCGGGGGTCTGGTGAACTGACCTCGCCAATGAAGTTTTTGAGGGTCAATGTTCTGCTCTCATTCTGAGTATGGATGGGGATCTCATACAGTTCCTTTCCTTCATCGCCCAGGACGAACAGCGCATTGCGGTTTCTTCTCAGTCCCATCGCGTTTTCCGGAAAAGGTGATCCGGCAGAGACCTTTTCTCCGGTAAGAGCGTTAATACTCCAAAGCTGGATCTGCTTGCTTGGATCATTGAGAGCATAAATATGTATGATATCATCTGCTGTTTCACCCACCTGCACATACTGCAGGTCGTCTACAGTAACCGTTGGATACACCAGTTTTCCGTTAGTATCTTCCAGAAAGCTGATTAGCGCGAGTCTTCCGGCTTTGGAACTGTATGCACACAAATAACCGTTATAATAAGCAATAGACGATATATTGCTGTTCTCCCATCCATCGATACTGAGCGGGAAATAGAATCTGATTCCATAAGGATCAGCAGCATACACCTGAAAATCAGCACTGCCCTGCTCGGCAGCAAGAAGATAGAGGATACCATCAGCTGCTTCTATCTGACGGATATCAAGATCAGCAGTAATCGGATAATGGGATGCTTCTTCTGAACCGGCAGTTACGATCAGTATCTCTCCCTGCTGTGTAACGCAGTATAACGAATTTGAATAAGCAGAGACACGTTTTGCGTCAGAAATATCAGGCGCCTTCGTCTTGACTTTCTGGCTGTCGTAATAATATGTCTTTCCGTCTTCTCCAACGGTCCAGATATAACTGTTACTGACAGCATACATCATACGATTCTTGCTTTTGACATAGGTCTCACTCTTAGCTGATGCAGCAATAAGAAGAAGCGTGCCTATAAGAAGCATGGGTTTGATCAAATAATTATGTAGTCTCATTAGTCCTCCTATTTCAAATTATCAATACGGTAACCTATTTGCTTATACATCTACCTCAATAATATCCTGACTGCATATTATAGAGTATCAAGTTTTTTTCTGTTAATTCTTTGTTCGATATTCATTATCACACTAATCATATATATTATATCATTTATTATATCACTTAGTTTTTTTTTTTCAAATCGTCATCCCTTCAATTATTGCTGCCCAATCTTTTTCTCATATAGCAGAACCAAATTTGTTCCATAGTTGGGGTATGTATGCAAAATAAGTAAATAAATCAGCAAGACAAGCGTTGCCATTTTTGATTTCAAACCAGGCACAGATAAAAACAACTAAATACGAGATTAGAATGGACACTTCTATGGAAGAACGGATTAAAGGAGAAAAGACGTTTAGTCGTAACCACGATTTAACCTTCATAATATCTTTTTGAGCCATCTTTTCGATGTATGTTTTTTCTTGCCCATACATTAAGATGCTTTTTCGATGTGAAATAACGTCATCTATCGGAAAACCTTTTCTATCGGAAAGAGATCATATAGACACATGGAGCATCTACATTTTTCTCGGAAAAGACTCCGGTAAAAATATAGCCAGGCAGTGAAATGAATTATGAGCCGCCTGGCTATATCCGATAAAAATATTGTTATTCCATCAACTGCCTTACTGTTTCTTTATCAGTAATCTTGCATCTGTGTGCATTGAAACGGCTGGACAACGGACTGACATCTGGTGTGGCAGTTCTAATCTTCTGTTCTCTTCTGCTCACTATCAGCATGAGCATAGAAAGTCGTACAAACCAGATTATTTCTGGGAGACGGTGAATAGTGAATAGAAGTAACCCTTTCGGTCCATCAGTTCATCGAAGGTTCCTTGTTCCCCAATCTCGCCATTTCTTAATACGAACAAACCGGTACAGCGGCGAAGAATATTCTCATCAAGGTCGTGGGTGACGATGATGCGCGTATATCCGTCCAACTTCAAGATTGCATCCAACACCTCAAAGGAGGTTTCAGCATCCAGAGATGCCGTAGCCTCATCCACGAACAGCACTGGGGTCTTGCGCAGCAGTGCTCTTGCGATGGAGATCCGCTGGCGCTCGCCGCCAGAGAGACCAGAGCCATTTTCGCCGCAGAGATACTCAGTGCCCTTTTCGTCGATAAGCTTTTTCAGCCCGGACAGCTGCACAGCACGATCAATCTCATCTTCTGGAAATTCGGAGAACATGGTGATGTTGTCACGAATAGTGCTGTTAAAGACGAACACGTTCTGCTGAATAATAGAGACTAAGTCATAAAGCGAGCTGGCGGAAATAGTTTTGAGTTCTTTTCCATCATAGAGTATCTCGCCTTGATAGTCTTTCGAAGACGCCATCAGCAGGTTCAGGATCGTCGATTTGCCGCTTCCAGAGCTACCCACCAGCGCGTAACAGCCACCGGCGTATATTTTCATGTCCACGTCACACAGAACAGGCTTTCCTTCTTCATAGGCAAATTCAAGATTTCTTACAGAGATTCCCTCGCCGAGCTGCGGTGCAATTTGCATACCCTCATCTGGGATGTTTTTGTTAAGCGCCAAGGCCAGCTTATCAATCAGGCCGTATGAAGACATCATGCCGGCATAGAATGTCGGGAATGCCTGAATCGGCCCCAACACATAGTTCAGCAGTTGAACAAACACGATGGCAGTACCCGCTGTAATGCCCTTGCCTGAAAGCGCCAGCGCGGCAGCAACGAAGAATACGCCGATCTGCAGGATTGTTCCAGCAATATTAGAGGAGTAGCTTACTAACACGCTCACCTTCGTGCGCTTTTTCGAGGTCTCTGCTACACTTTTATTACTGTGATCGTATAAAGTGGCAATACTTTTCTCCGCTTTAAAGCTCTTGATCACAGAGAAGCCCATAAGCACATCCTTCAACATGCCGGTATAGCTCTCTTTTTGATCGGAGACACTCTTTTCCGCTACTGCCGCCATGTTTCCCAACACCAAGGATACGATTATGGGCAGCAAGGAAAATCCTATGGTGATTAGTGTCAGCAGCGGGCTGCACCATAGCATCATGCCCAATGCGCCAACAAAAGTGACAGCGACCTGTATAGTGCCCTGCAGTTTACCAATGAAATTCGTTTCGATCGTGTTCACGTCGTTGGAAAGGGCAGATATATATAGAGAGCTGTTCTCACCGGAAAACGCCTGGATTCCTTTATCCAGAAGCCTGTCAAAAACGTATTCCCTATATTGCTTCATGGCCTTTGTACGAAACTCTGAGAGAAATATCATGTCTAGGATCCATCCCAGTCCAAACAGCAAAAATGCACTTCCAGCGATAATCAGCAGTGCGCCAAAACTATAGGGGCATTCTCCGGAGACCAGGTCAACGACTTCCTTGATGAGCCATGAGATCACCAGTTCCGATGCAGCACCGAGCAAGGCCGCAAGTACAGTCATAGCAAGGTTGGTTTTGTTATTCCTAAACAACTCTTTGATGAATGGGTGGCGCAGCACCTTGATTTCTTTTTTCGTCACAATGGTTTGGCTCCTCCATTTTCTTTTATCACGAATCGGTGTTACTTCAGTATCGATTGATAAAGCATAGAAAATCGCCCAGCCAATGGAATTCTACATGCTATAGCTGATGACAATGGTAAAGATGCTGCCAAAGATAATGTCGGATTCTGCAGCCTTTTCCACAATAGTTTTCTTTCCCGATTTCCATGTGCATATCCATTTTCAACTTCAATTATTATTGATACAGAAAAAACGGATACATGCGGCATCACACGTTAATCAGCCTTTGGTCATCGCGTTCCAAAGAGCGGTAAACTCTTTATTATCAAATTGACTTACCGCATGATCAACGCCATCCATTGCTGTTGCGCCTAGAGGATCATGGACGCTGGCACCTTCAATGCGGCTGACGAAGCGGATGTCGCTTTCGTCATAGCTGGGAGAATTGTCAAAGAATGTGGCAAGCTCTTTGGCCTTTAGCAAGGTGTCGTGCGCCATGTTGCTCTTTCCTGTCAGAAACTGCGCCCCGGCAAGGACAGCAAGAAACGCAGCACATATTCTGTCGAAGTAGTTCGGTTTATCTGCTTCTTGCAGTCCCAGAAGAAGACGTGTCCCCCAGTCCAGGATTGCCTGCAAGGAAGCATGATCTCCACAGTAATAATAAACATTCACATAGCCATTGATTGTAGTGACAAGCTCGGATACATGCTTCAAAAGAGCTTCTGACAGAAACCGCTGTGCTTCCGCACCATGATTACTTTGGGCCAGGGTATTCCCAATCTCGTGGCTGTACTGTGCACCGGCGTTATGAGCTTTCCAAAGCTCTATGGCCTTGTCCGTTTGGCCCAGTCCCAGGTACGTTTCCGCGATTCTCCCGTATATCATCTGCTCACTGATCTCAGGATCCTCGTTCTGTGGCAGCAGCAGACGAGAGCGTTCCAGAAGTTCCAGTGCACGATGAAATAGGGCCTTGTTCCCGCTCTCAACGCCAAATGCGCGGTAAAGCTCGGCGCTTGCATTAACGATTTGAAATGAATGGGGATATTTCTTGAGTGCCTTCTCTGCCTCTGCAAGCCCGTCCCAATCCTTACTGCGGCGGTATTCCTGTAACCGCTTTACCGTTGCTTCCAGACGGTTGTCCTTTATCTCACAGCCTAGCAATACATCTACAGAGGTATCAAAGAAGTCAGCCATCTGGATAATCAATTCCAGCTCCGGAATCGACAACTTTGCCTCCCACTTATATACCGCGCCTGCTGTCACCCCCAACGCTTCGGAAAGTTGCTCCTGGGTCAAGGACCGTTCCTTGCGGAAAGCGCGGATGTTTTCTGCTAACATTATCTTCATGAGACCACCTCATATGTGTTTCCATTAATGATTATAATAAGTCAAAACGGTAATGTGAATAGACTTAGCATATGAATTAGACATATTTTTCCCATACTGCTAGTATGAGTTTCGCACCTTGCGATATATGTGGGGCAATTGTTGGCTTTCTGCGTTTGCTAATTATTCACATAAAGACTTATATATGTTCGACGGATAACAAAAATGTTATCCGTGCAATCTGCGGCCAGCTGGCATATTGTGCTTTTCATTTTTCTCCGCGCCACTTCTTCATCGGCTCGCGTTTTCCACATTCGTCACAGGTGTAAAGCCAGCCGATCTTCCATTCGAAGTATTCATCTCTTGTGATGTGCTCTTCTATCAGTTCCTGCCGGTGATATATCCATTCACGAATAAACCCATTCTGCAGTTGACTGTCGATCCAGAACCCGCACGGAGCGTGAGCAGGCCAACTGTCATTGTCAGCAAAATACATATTGCGATCTTCTGTAGCAAATTCTAATGGATAATGTTATACTACGAGAGAAAACTCTTCTAGTTTACCATCCGGATCATGAGCGAAAATGCTTTTGCCTTCAGCGCTGATCTCAGCCGCCCGGATGGATCGTGGGATCTCAGCATCAAAAACCTTGATCTTTGATCCATACGTTTCCCGGAGCAGCGCAGATATCTCACGGCTATTGTTCGTTCTGCTGTCTACCATCGTCAGCAGGACACCATCAATCTTTAGCTTGCGATTGATGTTCCGTTTAACCCGGACAACAGTGTTCAGGAGCTGTTCCACGCCCTTAATGGAAAGGTATTGTGCCTGTACCGGGATGATGATCCGATCCGATGCGGCCAGTGCGTTGATGGTCAGCATACCCAGTGAAGGACTGCAATCCAACAGGATGTGATCGTAATCCTTGCTGTAGTTCGCCAGTACATGCTTCAGCGTTGTTTCCCGGCTCATGGCGTTGACCAGCGAGACCTCCATACCCGCCAACGCAATACTGGAAGGAAGAATATCCACGCCTTCCTCGTGATGCAGAATGCCATCACCGGGATTGATTGTTTCACTGCGCAGTACATTACCCATCAGGTCAGCCAGGGTAATCGGGAGTTCATCCGGCTGTGGATGACCCAGACTGATTGTAAGGCTGGCTTGTGGGTCACAGTCCACCAACAATACCCGTTTCCCTTCATGAGCCAAGTCAACACCAAGGTTGACACAGCTCGTGGTTTTACCAGTACCGCCTTTTTGATTGACGATACTGATGATACTTGCTACGCCCATTATCAAACCTCCTTTACAGTTGGGCAGGTCATCAGTCAGAAGGAAAATCGGGTAGGTGGCCCCGACTCGTAATGAGTCGGGGTTGCCCTCCCACACCGCTCGTGCGTACGGATCGCGTACACGGCGGTTCGGTCTCTTGACGGCATTGGCGCCGTGAGCGTCTGTCCATTGCTCCACACAGATCGGTACCTAATCCCACTCCTGCATTCCCTTTGAATACGTCTCCAGGCATTGTCGCAGGGAGCCATTTTGATTGCATCTGGGTTTTTCTGGGCCCACTTATGACTACGCTTTGAACAGCTATAGCTCCAACCGTGGCGTGCCTTTCCCGAATAGTTTCGGGTAACTATGACGCCAACTGACTCCTGCCAGTTCGTTTGTCTGCTTCATGGTGAGTCACCTCTCCATGTCGCCTGACAGGTCTCCAAGGGTACTCACACGTTCTTTCGCCCTTATACCACTTCCGCCACTGTGCGGGGCTACCAATTTCCTGCCGCAATTAACGGAATGACCATGCATTTAGTCACACGCAGCGCTTCAGGCATACTAATGCGTTTCGATGTGCGTTATATTCCCGACCTTAATGCACTCAGCGCTGCCATGGGTGCGGACTGTCCGCTCCGCTTTGCCTCTGCCCGAGTACCTGGTCTTATCCTGCCCTTGAACGCCCGTCAGAAAGACGAAGATGCACTAAAAATACTGGCTTCCACTCTGAACGCGCTAATCAGCGCAATGGGAGCGCAGAAAATGTAAATCCATGATGGCTTCCAAAATTGCGGTAGCACAATACGCAGTGATATGTTATAATTACTTTGTTCATTTTTCTTGAAAGGAATTGCCGATGCCACAGCTCGTTAGTAATCGCAGACAGAATAAACGTCGCCGCGCTCGCAATGATATGCGTGCTGCGGTGTTGGTATTGTCTGTCGCTTTCCTGCTGTTTATGATCGTTGTCAGCCCGCTCGAACCCGTTGGGCAGGCATACAATGCTAACGGCAATGGTGCAGGCGCATATAAGGGGCTGGTTATCAGTGAAGTAATGAGCGCCAACAGCTCTGCACTGCCTGATGATAACGGGTCTTTCAGTGACTGGATCGAGCTGATGAACACCTCTGATGAGGCAATCAATCTGGAAAACGTTTCACTATCCGACCGCAGTGACAAGGCAAAGTTCATTTTCCCCAGCCATGTACTGGAACCCGGCGAAACAGTGATTGTTTTCTGTGACAGCTTTAATCAGAATCAGGCAGGCGCTACTTATCACGCCAAATTCAAGCT
>JAEEGL014881217.1_pt1 | contig 10657 bp, 7 predicted proteins | sample 9134231 | NCBI WGS metagenome assembly JAEEGL01 (sample SAMN16246548, study PRJNA631951) | gut metagenome | biome: gut microbiome; feature: rumen; material: fiber-attached | host: Bos | place: Iran: Karaj | collected 2018-10 | reverse complement strand
TCGGTTGATACCGCAACATCCACGTCCATATATTCCTTAAGCGCCTTCGCATTTTCGATCGAATAAACTATAAGCGGCTTGCCGCACATGATCCTTACATTTTTACGCGGTATTCTCTTCGAGCCGCCCCTTGCGGGTATTACTATAAGTGTTTTCATTAAGCACCTCTTTATACTACAGCATATCTTTATAATTATATAAAATTCCTCTATTTCAGTCAAATCAAGAAACAGGGAGAAAACTTACGAACCGGGCCGTATCCTTTTTCTTATATACCCCGTAAGGAGCTTAAGGTCATCCCTCTTTACAAAAGCAAAGATACCCAGCACGATAAGAGCAACCGCATATCTCATAACAGCCATTCTGATCCCGTCATTGTAGAAGAAACTCATCGATATCCCGACAACCGCACAGACAAACATCGAGATAAACATGAACGAATTGGAATACACCCTTTCCTTAAGCACATGATTTACGGCAAAATAATGGAAAAGCATGAGCAGTGCGTAACTTGCAAATGTCGTATACGCCGCTGCTATATAACCGAACTTCGGTATGAACATGTAATTCAGTATGTAATTCACAACCGCTGCCATAACGGAACTCAAGGCAATGATCGGTGTTTTTTTATGGAAGAGTTCTACATTGACGTAATGCGTATAGAAATACTGCGCGAGTGTTCCAAGAGCTACCGGCGGTATCACCCATTTGGCTACCCAGTATGCTCTGGCACGCGGCGCAAGGATCATAAGAGCCTCTGGCGCAGCCGTTATAAAGCCCACCGACAGGAAGCATCCCAACAGGATGAGCTTTTTCTGCATATTCCTCACCTTATCGCGCTCTCCCGCATCAAGTCTCTCATTAAGCCACGGAAGCCAGGCCTGGCCTATGGCATTTGTAAATATCGCCAGCAGCGTCGCTATGCTGTAACCGTATGTATATAATCCCGCATCCGCATCACCGCAGATGTCCTTTATCATTATCCTGTCGATCTGTGCGAGCACAACCATCGCAAGTGCATGAGGGATCATCGGCAGGCCTATGCGCAGCGCATATCTCCAGTATCTTTTGTTATAAAACACCCTGCCCTTTTTCAGGATGTTTATATAAAATCCTATACCCATAAGGAATGTGGGAAGTATGGTACCGAGTATCTTTCCTATATATCTTTTGTCATTGAACAGGAGCATAAATCCGACAGACAGCACAACGGTACTTATACAGGTTATAAGGGATATGGCGATATTCTCCCTGTACCTGTATTCGAAGCGGCATTTTTCCTGCATATACTGGACCGACGGGAAAATGATGAGGTAGACAAAGAGCGCCATCACGAGCGGTACCTCATACTTGATAAGACCTGATATCCGCTCCCTGAAGAGCGTCACGAAAATGAGTACACAAAAAGCGAAGGAGCTTGAGAGTCCCTGAAGCGCCGAGACATATTCATCAAACTTCTCCTTAAAGTCTATCTTGGCCCTGCCGATGCTGTAAACCACACACAGGCAGGTTATGATATTGAACAGTTCTATCCACGAGTTAAAAATATTGGCACGGCCATAATCATCGGTCGTTAGCATTGCCGTGTAAATGGGGCTTGTGATTATCGCAACGGCCCTTATCGCAACACTGGATACGGTGTACCATATCCCGCTCTTTAAGACCTTGTTTTTTTCTGCCATCTATTTTATTCTTTACCTTATATTCGCTAAAATGATATACTTATCGTAAACAGATTTTGTTGACTGTAAGTATCTGATGCAGTGTGATTATACCATAAACCATAACAACACGAAAGATTGAGTCATGAACAACAAGCTAATATCGGTTAAAAATGAAATAAACAAGGTCCTGCGGGGCAAGGACGATGTGATCGATATGGTTCTGTGTACCATACTGGCAGGCGGCCATATACTGCTAGAAGACATTCCGGGTGTGGGCAAGACCACTCTTGCCGTAGCCCTTTCACGTTCTCTCGGCATCGGATATAAACGCATGCAGTTCACTCCGGATGTACTGCCGAGCGATATACTCGGATTCTCCATGTATGACAGGGAAAAGAACGATTTCAGCTTCAGGCCCGGTGCGGTGTTCACGAACCTTTTCCTGGCAGATGAGATAAACAGGACTTCTCCGAAAACACAGGCGGCACTGCTTGAAGTCATGGAAGAACGAAAGGTCACGGTCGAATCGACGACCTACCGTCTGAAGCCGCCCTTTTTTGTTATAGCGACTCAAAACCCTGTCGGTGCATCCGGGACACAAAAGCTTCCGGATTCCCAGCTTGACAGGTTTTTCGTAAGACTTACTCTCGGCTATCCGGATCATACGGCCGCATCCGAAATGTTAAAAGGACACTCGTTCGAATCGATCGACAGTGTCGATCGTATAATGAACGGTGAAGAACTCATAGCGCTTCAGGGAATGGCTGCGGATATATACGCATCGGATGAGATCTGCGATTATATAGTCACCTTAAGTGAAGCCACCAGAAATACGGATCTTCTGCTGCAGGGTATATCCCCAAGAGGATCGATCGCGATACTTAAGCTGGCAAGAGCTTTAGCCTGCTACGAAGGGCGTGATTTCGTTATCCCCGAAGATATACAAAGGGTAATGTATCCCGTATGCAACCACAGGATAATCCTCTCGACCAAAGCCAAGGCGCAGAACCTAAACGCTTTGGATATCATAAACGACACCCTCAGACAGATACGCATCCCTTTATAGCACATAAAGACCGGGGCACAGGTAAACATATTGGATTCCGAAAAAATGCTTTTAAAACGAAGAAAGAAGATCGGGAAGGTCGTAAGTGCAGCGACCTCTCTTTTTAATTCCCGCTTTTCCTATGCCGTGATGACCGTCACGGTTATCCTGTTTACAGTCTTTTATCTGCAGACCTTCTTTTATATGATACTTGCCCTGCTCATCGCACTGCCGTTCTTTTCCTACTATCTTACCGGATACGTCTTTAAGTCCGTCTCGGTTAAGATGCATTTTTCATCATACTCATGCAGTAAGGGCGACAAAACAACCCTTGAGGTGATCATTAACGATCCTTCCTACATTCCCGTGTCGTGCCTTGAGATCACCCTTGATATAACTTCATCCCTTTACGGCGGAGAAGGACCCGTAACACATTCCATACAGATAAAACCCGGCGAAAACATACTTAGATTCCCGGTGTGTTTCGATAAGTACGGTATTTATACCGCGAAAGCAACAAAGGTCACAGCCTATGATCCCCTTCATCTGTTTTCATTTACCAAAAACGTTAGTTCAGAATGCTCCATGACGATAATGCCTGATGTAAAGCCCGAAGATAAGAGGCATGAAGTTATCTACGAGGAGGGCTTCGATGAATTCACGGACAACTCAAGACGCGGAAACGTAAACGGCAATGTTACCGATATAAGGGAATATCAGCCCGGAGACAGGCTCTCCCGCATACATTGGAAGCTCACGGAAAAGCTTGATAAGCTTATCGTCAAGGAAAATGAGGCGACTTCATCCAATGAATTTACGGTGCTGCTCGAACTGTATCAGCCTTCAAAATTAAAATGTGACCTGAAATACGAAGAGAGCGGACGCGAAGACGATTCGATGTACCATATACTTGACAATGCCATCGAAGAAGCCTGGGCCGTGTCTGCGGAACTGCTGCAGGCGGGATTGGCTTTCATATTTATGTACTACGAAAAAAACAGTGAGGATTTCGTAAGTATCCTCGTTAACTCCAAGGAAGAACTGACCGACTCGTTTACCCGGGCTTTTTACGCAGGAAGTTATGACACCGGGGATCTTGCATTGTCGGTCTACGAACGCTCCGGTTTAAATAAAGGAACCCTGATACATGTTAAAGGATAAGGCGTATTACGGATTTTCATGTGAAGAAAACACGATCCATGACAGACACGATGATGTATATCACTGTGCCGTTGTTGCTGCGCTCATCTTCACGGCAGCCTGCGGATGTGTAACGGGCATCATCTCGGAATTCGATCTGTCCGTAAATTATCCTGTCATCATCCTTATACTTCTTGTTTCTTCACTGTATCTGTCATTTATACATCTGTCGAAGTTCTTATATATTGCGGGATACTTTCTGTTCCTTATGATCTTTACTTACGGCCTGCTGTCCTTCAGGTCATATGCCAACTCCGGATACCAGGCACTGTTAAACATCATCAGTAAGACCTATTCCGACCACTATCTCTTATCATCCTTCAGGGAATATACGGAGATAATAAGCGACCGTTACGTGACTCTTACCACCGTCAGTATCTTCATCGGCGTCTTTCTGGTACTTCTGTTAAATGTCGGTATCTTTAACGACAAATTTTTCTTCACCACATTTAATCTTACCTTCTGGCCTCTTCAGCTCGGGATCTTTATAGGGCGGTATCCGTCATATTTTTCGCTCGCGCTTCTCTTCTTTGCGTATTTCGGGGTATATTTTGTAAGGCATTCCGGGCAGTTCTACTTCGTTCAGCCCACTTTCGGAAAAAAGCCCCGAGAATATGCTTTTGATTATGATGACGCAAACGGACGCCACATGGTACATCACAAATCCAACGCCCGCACAATGTTCGCTCTGTGTGTCTTCGCACTTACGGTATCACTTATATTCAGTATCTTCTGTTCCTTTGCCGTAACGACTTCGGAAGAAGAATCGATGACAAACAAAAGCTCTTTCAAGGCTTCACTTGATGAAAATGTCAAGATAATCACGCAGACAGGCATCGCAGGCATGTTCAACAGGTATCAGGCAAAGGGCGGTATAAGCGGAGGTAAGCTCGGCGGTGTAAGAAGCGTTGCTCCGGATTACGAGACCGATCTTAAAGTAACCTTTGTCCCCTATTCCTTCGAAACCCTGTATCTGCATGCATTTACCGGGCAGCAGTATACCGGCAGCAGATGGAACCCTCCGTCAGCTTCAACAGGATACAAAGTCAATATGCCGGGTTCCGTCGGGCCCGCATCAGGAAGTGAGGCCGCGGCAGACCGTATCCTCTCAGAAAGCCGCACTCTGCAAAAACTGATGGATAACGGGATCATAGAAAAAAGCAGTGCCCGTATGACCGTAGAAAATCTGGATGCCGACACATCATACATCTATGTCCCTTATTTTCTGTCTCACATACCCGATAAGGTCCTGACCGGGCAATATTCAACCCTCTCGGGCTTTTTTGCCACCGGTACGGAAGAGACCTATGAGTTCATCCCCTATCACTCGGATCTTGAACCCCTTCTTCTAAAGGAGGCTTCGGGTGATGAGAACGGTTTCGCGGAATACGAAGAGGAGATATACGATAATTACCTTCAGATACCCGGCAATATCCGTGACGAACTCATGTCATATCACGATAAGATAGGGACTTCCGACGATCAGGGCACCCAGATAAAACTCATATATGACTATTTTCTCAAGAATTACACCTATGATATGGCTCCCGGCGCAACACCTATGGGCCAGGATTTCGTGACTTATTTCATGCGCGAACAGAAACGAGGTTACTGCGCTCATTTTGCATCAGCCGGCGTTATGCTGCTGCGTTCCTACGGTATTCCTGCCAGATACGCGGAAGGATATGTGATCACAACGGGCGGTATTGCCGAAACCGGTTCAAACCTTGATGCCGACGCATCTTACTACTACACTGGCTCCAATAAACTCGGCAATTCATCCGTTGTCACTACCGAAGTCACCGACGGAGACGCACATGCATGGGCCGAAGTATATATAAACGGATTCGGATGGTTTCCCGTTGAATTCACCGTTCCTGCCGTCGATGACGGAAGGACCTCATACGGAGATTTTCTTTCCGCTTTAAGCCGTCTGTTCGCTCCCTCGGGCGGTGTGGAAGACGAAGATGCAAACAACGCTTCGGACGGTTCAGGTGATGATACTTCAACGGAGCACAGGGCATGGAGGCTTAAAAATTCTCCGGTCTTCATAATATTTGTCTCTGTGCTGTTCATCCTTATACTGATACCGCTGTTTGTAAGATCATTCCGCATATGCAGGAAATACGCCGATCAGAGGCGCAGATACAGAGCGGGTGATTATCCGGTACCTGTAGCATATCGCTACGGTATCGCAGCAAAAAAACTCGCAAGATCATATAAGCAGCCTGTAATATATACCGTCAATGATAATTTTGCCCTTATCGGAGATCTTCTTTCCGATCCGGGCAGAAAAAACAAACGCCTTAAGTCTTTCCTTAAAGCCGCCGGTATATCGCTTGACGATATCCGTCTGCTCACGCTCACCTGTCTTTATTCCGAAAAAAAGATCAGCAGATCCGAAGCGGACCTGCTGATAAGATTCTTTAAATCCATACGCTGAATTTTACTGATCATCCCTGTTTACATCCTCCACGGGATCGGGATCCTTAAGCATGTCAAGTGTCAGTATTGTATCATCTTCTATATCCGTGGCGGCCACCTTTCCTGCCACCTCCTCTAATCTGTCAGGAGATATTCCCGTACCGGGGCGCTTAAACGTCAGCATGGAATCGGTGATCACCGTACCCTTTTCGATAAACCCGTTCGACACTATGGAACGCCTTGCGTTTGCTCTCGCGGTCATTTCGGTCTCAAGGCAGTTAAGCTCACCGCTTCCGCGTATCATATCAAGTTCCTCTATCCCCGCAAGTATACGTCTTGCATCATCCGGATCCATTGCGTGATAATGATCGTTCCCCTTAAGCGTCTTATCAAGAGTAAAATGCTTCTCAACACACAGTGCGCCGAGATTGTATGCCGTCTTTATGACATCACAGTTATCCGTAGGCTTGGTATGATCGGAATATCCTGTATACAGTTCCGGGAACTGTCTCTTAAGTGAAAGTATCTTAAGCAGGTTGGCATCCTTAAGAGGTGTCGGATACTCAAGCACACAATGCAGCAATACTATCGGCTGATCGCTTACCGCCCTTATCGTATCCACCGCCGCTTCTATCTCGGGGAGATTTGATGCTCCGACCGATAACAGGATGGGCTTGTTCTTTTTTGCCTGATGCTCAATGAACGGCAGGTTTGACAGATCCGAAGAGGATATCTTATATACGTTCATAAGTTCATCCAGATAATCGGCGCTGTCATAATCGAAAGCGGTCGACAGAAACTCTATACCGATCTCATCACTGTATTCCTTAAGTTCCCTGTATTCATCGAAACCGAAGCTGTCGAATTTTTTGAACAGTTCATACTGCGAACGTGTGGGTTCCTCGGTTATATCCCAGTAATAGGGCGATGCCTTGGCAGCGAGTGTCCCGGCCTTATATGTCTGGAACTTAACCGCATGGATGCCTGCTTTTTTTGCTTCCCGTATCATCAGCCTGGCTGCCTCCATCGGAGTGATGCCTTCCTTGGTCGCGATATCGTAATAATTCACTCCGATCTCCGCGATCAGAACAAACTTACCCTCCGCAAGCCTGCTCATTATCGTACTGTTATTCGTATTGTCGTTGCTACTGTCACTGTCCATGATCTCCTCCGTTCATTGTTTTTTATTGTATGAGTTCCACCTTGCATATCCCGCTTCGTAGAACTTCATGAGCTCATCTATCTGTGAAACGAATTTCTCATCCCGCTCTTCTTCGTGCGCAAGTATCTTCTCCGCCTTGGCCATCAGATAGAAAAGATCGATCTCAAAGCCCACATCCTTTATCGTCTTAAGATAAGCCGCACATGAGTGTATATTGTCTATCTCTCCGAAGTTCCTGATAAGTTCCGGGAGCTCCTCGTAACTGTGCACCTTGGTTATACCGTCGATAAGTTCAAACGGGACATCACCGAACAATATCGATCTTCTTCCGAGAAGCGCCTCCTCATACGCAGTCGTACCAACTATCGTTACCACACCCTTTGCGTTCATTATCCACGGTTTCGGATCATGGTAATGGTTCACCTGTACGAGACGGACATTATGGAGCTGACGCACTTTTTTATAAAAATCCACACTTCTTTCACCGAGCATTGCCTGGTGTTCCTTTACGTACAGCCACCAGCCTACCGGTAAGGATTTCGACACCGCCTCTATCAGGCTTAATTCATCCACGTAATAAGAAGCCTTAACGAATACCGTTGACTCCGGGATAAGATGCAGGGGCATATACACGTAATCTTCACCTTCACGCGGTGCCTCAAACAGCCTGTTCTTTCCCATGAACTTACGGCGCAGAGTCATTACCTGCCAGTAATGCTTTATGTATGGGAGACTCGGTGCATACAGGATCCTGTTTTCCTTCTTAAGCTTATGATTGCCCTTTGCGATATCCATATCGAAAAAGTAATGGAACTTGCCGCGCATCACCCGCAGTATCCATATTATGCTGTCACGTTCATACTGACTGGTCACGGTGCCCGCGAATTCCTTATTCATTATCGTGGACTTGTTTCTGTATTCATGTATGTAGTCATATTCGTCCTTAAGTTCGCCGGGCGTAAGTTTCAGATTCTCATTATACTGCTTTACCACATAATCGTCGATACCTATCGTATTCTGAAAGGTCGGATATTTGTAATAGCCGAATTTCGAGTATTCCACCGTTATATAAGGCACATTTTTCTTATATGCCACTTCGTTTACGATCGTACGCTGCAGTTCCGCATTGTCAAAATCAAGGATCATATCCGGCTTGAACTCTTCGAAAATGCCAAGTATCTTTTTATAGTTAAGCTCGAGCCAGAGCATATTTTCATCATAATTCGTCACCGACCAGTAATACCTGAAATGATAATGCCTCGTATTTTCCTGAGAGCACATAAGCTGCATATTGAGATTCTTAAAATGCGAGTATTCCTTCTCTATCATTTCAAGATATTCCATGTCCGCTATTGGCTTTCGCTCATTTCTGCGTGATCTGACCTTTTGATCCGGCTGATATATCCTGTCAAACAGCTGCAGCTGTCCTTTTCGCTTATAGCCGGCTGCCTCAAGCCTGTTCGTGTATTCTTCACATATGTCCTTTACATCGTACAGTCTGATACCCGGCAGTTCTTCCTTGAACCTGTAGTAAGTGTTCACGTTATAGTAGCACTTATTGTAACTGCATTCCGTGGACATGATGAAAAAGCATGCAACATCATTTTTTTCCTTAAGCCTCTCGGCGATAAACCAAAGAGGCTGCGAATATGTCTCACGGCATATGAAAAGAACTCTCTTGTTTTCTATTTTTTCACCTGTGATCTCCATTATATCCTGTTCCATACCTCACCGGGATCTCAGTTTCCGATACCCTGCTCCTTAAAGGTGCTCTCCCAGTCATTGCCCGACCTGAAGGCCCGGTGGTCCGCAACAAACCTGTTTCTTCTTGACAGCGTGACCTTCTCAAATAACATGGGACTTATATTGCACATATCCATCTTTATCTTAAGGCTCTTAGGAACCCTGGGATCCTTTCTGACCTCACGTGCGTGTTTTCGTACATAGTCAAGATATTCCCTGTCATGTTCCTTTGAAAAATTCCCGTACAGGAAGCTGTTCTGTATCACGCTGAGGTTCTCATTTACCAAAAAGAATCCGACCGCCGGCCTTATATCATCTCCGAACCGCTTAAGAAGGAGATCGCAGATCTCATGATCGGCCTTAAGAGACAGCCTTAAATTCTCTTCTATCTTCGATCCGCTGTCCTCGCTTACCCTGAAGTAATACTTGGAAGCGCTGTTATATACTATCCTGTTTGCCTTAAGCAAGATCGAGGCTGCCATCTGCCTGTCTTCGACAAGCCTGCCTTCCGGAAACCTCACCCCGTCAAACAGTTCCTTCTTATACAGTTTATCCCATAAATGCAGGAAAAAACCTTCCTGATAAAGGATCACCTTAAACGCATCACTTACGCTCAGTACCTGCTCAGTGTTTTCTTCACTGCCGTCGGTACAGTTCTCATACAGATAATACTTGCCGACAACCGAAATATCGGCATCATTTTTCTTTGCCGCTCCTATCATGACCTCTATCATATCTTCCCTGATACGATCATCGCCGTCAACAAACGCTATATGATCTCCGGTAACGGCATCAAGTCCTCTGTTCCTTGCATCCGCGGTTCCCTTCGGCTCCGACTTTATCACTTTGATGCGGTCATCTCTGGCTTCATACTCATCCACTATCTTCTCACATTCCGCATCGCCCTTCCCGACCACGCAGATGATCTCAAGATTTTTATATGTCTGGGTGACCACACTCTCAAGGCACTCCCGCAGATACTTTTCAACCTTATATATGATTATGATCACACTGACTTTATCTTCCATACTCTGTCATTTGGTCACGTTCCTCACTGCCTCCAGATACCCGTATTTCCTGTATTCATCCGGTTCGAGCATAGCGCCCTCTCCCCATTCGTTCCATGCATTGATGAATACAAAATCCGTTTTGTGACCTTCCTTTTTATTTTTAAGTACCTTCAATACCTCTTCAAACATTTCGGGGTCTGTCCCTCTGTATACCAGTCCCTTGTAATCCCGCCTCGGGGTATTGTCCCAATCCGGTATAAGTCCCGGAAATTCGTTCTCTTCGTAGTTTCTGTCCCTTATCCTGTCAAGTATCGATGACGCCTTAATACTTCTTTCCAGTCTTTTCTCCCCGAATATCTTATTGAGCATAGTGTTCCATAAAACGGACACATTATATTTCATTTCATTC
>JAEEGL013290202.1_pt1 | contig 10657 bp, 9 predicted proteins | sample 9134231 | NCBI WGS metagenome assembly JAEEGL01 (sample SAMN16246548, study PRJNA631951) | gut metagenome | biome: gut microbiome; feature: rumen; material: fiber-attached | host: Bos | place: Iran: Karaj | collected 2018-10 | reverse complement strand
TTTTGTGGTATTACATATACCCTTAATGGCCATGTTATTAGATTCACTAGATCCACTTGTTACTATTACTTCAAGTTCTGTGTTTAGGATACTTTGTATTTCTTTTTTATATGGTTCTATATCTTCTTCGGAAATTTTTGTAAACAAATCATTTTTTACTATTTCTAAGACATCTTTATCAATTTTGGTTTTTGCAGAATAATCTAAATAAGTCATAATATCACCTTTGTTTTATTATAACATAATATGCCTTGTTTTACTTGTTTTTTTGTTATTCTAATGTTTATAAAATGTTGCTAGCTATTGACTTTTTTGCGTTATTTTGGTATATTTCTTATTGGTCATATAATTATGTGATAATAAAATGTGAAGGTGGAGGTTTAAAAACATGTTTGAAAAAATAAAAGAGAATAAAAAAGTGGCAATAATAATGGCTTTAATGGTTATAGTGATAGTAGTTCTTCTAGTTCTACTTTGTTGTAGCAAATGCGATTCTACTGGTAGTCTTAAGACTACATATAGTGACGGAGAAACTATGTCATATGATAAATTTACAAAGAAATTTAATAAAACTAGAAAAATCACAGTTGAAAACACTTCTAGTAAACCTGTTATATATGATTTAAGATGGTTTAAAGTAGAAAACACATTAGCTAAACAAGATAAATTTGTTTATGAAATTAGTTGTAAAGGTGACGGTTGTCAATCAATTTCGCCATCAACCTTACCTGCATCAGATTTCCCATTATTTGCAAATATCAAGTTAGAAGGCAATAAAAAACACGAGTATACTATTTCGCTAAAGTTTAAAGGATCAGAAAAGAAAGCTAAATTTACTGGAGAATTAAAACCTTTAGTAGTAGAATATGATAATGATTAATAAAAAAAGAGACAAAAGTGTTTCTTTTTTTATTATATTGATGATAATTGTTATATTTGAAAACATTCTAACATATAAACATTTTACTGTTTTCACTTGACAATACTGAGTTATTATCTTATAATTAATCTTGTCAATTGTTTTATGCGGATGTAGTTTAATGGTAGAACCTCAGCCTTCCAAGCTGACTACGGGAGTTCGATTCTCCTCATCCGCTCCATATGTAAAAATCATCGAACTTTTATAGTTCGATTTTTTGTTTATACTTACTTAATACATCTTAAATTGTTATATAATCGCGAATATTAAAAAAACTAGGATTTTTCATAAACAAAATACAGTGATTGTCTAATAAAAAACAACCCTTATAAAAACAAGGGTTTTATTTATTCTAAGCAATAAAATTCTTAATATAATATCCTATATAAATCTTTACTATTTTTCTTTTGCTTTTCTAATATTGTACTCTTCTTCTGTGATTATTTGGTTTCCTTCACGGTTATTATCATGTGTAAACACTTCTTTTTTGTCATATGCATTTACAATAGTATAAAATTTTTCTTTCACATAGTCATACCCTTCAGGTAATTGTGATAGTTCATCTACAAGTTCACTTTCTATCATATGATAATTATTGTTTTCATCTTTTTCAACTTTATATGCTTGATACATATAATGACAATCTCGAGTCCTACCTGTTGCTTTACCATTTGTAACTCGTTCCCATGCATATTCGATTTTAGGGGTATAATAAACATTTTGAACTACATTTTCTCCATCATAATATGATTCATAGTATGGCTCTAAATAGTAATACATGACTTCTTGTTCTACATAATCTTCATGATTTGCTATTATGTTCTCTATTACTTCTTTATTATCCTCAATGCGGTACAAATCTTTTTTGTTTAAGTATTGTAATAACTCTTTTTCTTCTTCACTGACTACGACATAATCATCAGTTCTTTCTAATCCTGATACTTTTTCTTTTTCACTTTTTATATATCTGCCTAAAGAATCTTCTTGACTAACGTAGTAGTGTGCATGATCTCCCGGTATATCACACGAAACAGTTCTTGCGCAGCCACTAAAACCTACTAAATTAGCTATAATTAAGCCTGTAGCAATCATTTTTTTTACATTATTTGTTCCTTTTTTTTCTTTTATATTACCTTCAATATATGAATGGTTTGAATCAAAATTTAACATTATTCTACCTCCAACTTCAAAAATGCTTCGTTTAATGCTTCTTTTTCTTGGTCAGTTAAATCTGTTATTAATTTAGTGTTTCCCTCGTTGATTTCATATTTAGCACCATAAAACTCTTCATTTATTTTGTATATTACATAATCACCAAGGTTTTTAATCTCAAATCTTCCTACTAATTCTGCTTCTTCTTTGTTCCCGTCATTTGTATAAACAGTTATGAAGTCTCCACCTTTTTCTTTAATCATAATACTCCTCCTATCATATCGATTATATGACATTTTGCTTATAATTATGTTTTTATAGAAATATTTGACATATATTGGCTGTAAACTATAAAAAAAAAAATAACGGGTTTACCGTTATTTTTAATACCAACCATTAGCTTGGAAAAAGGCCCAGGCTTTTGATCCGTTTCCATACTTTCCGTTTACGTATCTTAATCCCCATTTAATTTGGTTTTGCCAAGTGTTGCTACCATAAGCACTCGCTATTTTACTACATGGGTTTGCTTGTGGAATACCACATGCTCCAGAATATCTATTATAAGATTTTGGATTCCATCCACTTTCTCTATTCCATAGATGTACTAAGCCAGTAAAGTCTGCTTCTGTCCATCCGTAACTATTTATTGCTAAGTCATGAGCATATTGTTGAATTTGACCTTTTGGAGCAGTTGTTCCAAGTGCTGCCGCTGCTCTTTCTGCTGCTTCAGCTTTTGCTTTTGCTTCGGCTTCAGCTTTTGCTCTTGCTTCAGCTTCTCGCCTTGCAGTAATTCTTTGAAAAGATGTCATAAGATCTTTAGTAGATACTGTTTTATTTATATTCTTATTAGTTACTTTTTTACTTTCAAAATTATTATTTTGTATAGTTTTAACGGCTACAATACCTGCACATATACAAATTACGCTTAAAGTATAGAATAAAGTAGCAAAAGTCTTTAGTATTAAACCCCTTTTACTTTTAATTTTATTCAAACTCTCCACCTCCAGTGGTAATATAATTATACCATATTTTGACCTTTAAAGTCAAATTTCTAGTGCCTGTGTTCTATCGTCTTTAAGTATTCACCATATGTCTCATCTGCTATTGTTTTCCAGCTTTTCCCTAGTGTTTCTTGGGCTTTTTTGGATACTTTTTTTAGTAATTTTTTATCACTAATTATTTCTTTTATTCTGTCTTTATACTTAACTTCATCCAAAGGTGCAAGATAACCATTTATATTGTCATTAACAGTTATTCCTACCATGCTATCATCTATAAATAAACCTGGAGTTTCATTAACAGCTGCTTCAATTCTTACTAAACTAGAAGTATCCATAAGCGATGGAAAAAGAAGCAAATCTGCTCTTGCATATATTGCAGATAGTAGTACTCTATCAGATATTCTTCCTGTCATTTGAACATAGTCTTGTAATTTGTACTCTTTTATTTTAACTTTTAATTTCTTTTCATCAGGTCCGGAACCTACAAATAGCATTTTATATTTAATTCCATCTTCTTTTAATAGTTTTAGTGATTCTAAAAGAAAGAATATATTTTTCACACTATTAATTCTACCTACAAATAGAAGAACTATATCTTTTTCATTTAAATCATATAATTTATTAATCATTTTCACATGTGTTTCTTTTTCACTTAGTGGCGAAAGATCTGTTCCGTTATATATAACTACTGGGTCATATTTATAACCATATTTTTTTAAGTCATTTATAACCGGGTCGTTTACAACAATACATTTATCACACTTATTATATAAACTTATTATACCTTTCATAAATTCTTTTGTTATGATATTACTTTTAGAATATTTTTTTATTTCAAAATCATATCTTGTATGCACTGTACAAACGCTTGGTATATTCATCTGTTTAGCTAATTTCATACCTAATTTTCCTATTGTAAATGGTGAATGAATATGAATTATATCAAAGTTTTTATCTACTAATTCCTTGTATTCTTTAGTTATTTTTGGTCTAGGTAATCCTACTTGATATTCCATGAATGGTGCTTTAAAACTTTTGATTCTTACTATATCATATGGCTTTTTATAATCTTCTTTATAGGTTTCTGTGTATGGTACTACAACTGTTACATCGTTAAACTTAGCGAGCATACTGGCAAGATTATCTATTACTACAACTACCCCATCTATTGCTGGGTAAAAACTGTCCATAAATATTCCAATTTTTAATCTTTTTTTAGTTTCCATATTCACCTCTATATTAAATTAATGAATTGTCTAACAAATACTTTTTTACATATTCAGTCCCTATTACTATGTTTCCTAGTTCCATCGTTATTACTGTGACTTTTTCATCTATGATGCAGCTGAATAAATCAAAATTAAACTCTTTTGATAAATTTTCTATTTCTTTTTTTAGTTCTTCTCTATTATTGTTTATATCTATAGCAAAAAATAACGAAATCACTTGTAAATTCAAATCACTTTCACTATCTAGTTCTAATGCTTGTACTTGACTTTTTATTTTTAAGTATTCTTCTTTATTTGTTAATACTGGAAAGGCTAATTCAATTTTATTATTGCCGTCTAAACACATACAAATATTACAACTTGATGTTTTTCCAATGTATATATTTGAATCTAATTTTTCTTTTACTTCGTATGCCTTGTTTATTTCATCTATTATTTCTTGTTCTGTTTTTAAACCATATTTAGCCCACTTGTTATTTTTCATATTTTTCTCCTTGGATTTTTGTTATATATATTATATCACAAATTAATTAGTAAAGAAAAAAGATATAGAATCTATATCTTTTTGTTATTTTAAAATTCTTTTCTTCTATAAGATGAAACTCCTGCTAAACTGCCTAGGCTTAGTACTAATGTAATAACATACGAAACAATATTATCACCAGTTTGTGGGTTTGCTATTATAGATGTCTTTTTTACTTTCTTTTCTTTTTCTGGCTCTTTTTCATTAATCATAGTTAAATGTACTTTATGATTTTCATCATATCGATTATGCCATTTAACTGATAATAAATTTTGATATGGATCATCTTCACTTCCTGCTCCACTTGAGTAAATATATAGATGCATGTCTACTGGGTGATGATCTTCATCTCTTACTAAATAGAAATAATAATCTGCATATTTTTGGGGTAGTTTTTCCCCATGTTTAGTCCACCAATGTTCGGCAAGTTTTCCTATAGAGTTACCATTTCCAATATCTAATACATATCCTGCAGTAGTATCTTCTGAATAAGAGAATCTTCTAGCCCAATTACCATTATTATATAGTGCAGAAGTATAATTCTTTATCGCATATTCTGTTATTAATCTAATTTCACTATTTGTTAATCCAAGATATCCATCTTCTATTTGAGTTCTGTGGTAAATAATATCCAATACTTTATCATATAATTCTTTTGCGGTCATTGTTGGATCTGCATCTGGAAGGAAATCTAAAATATTATCTTCAGTTAGGATAATACCATCATAATTTATATTATTTGGTTCGCCCCATCCTTGATTAACACAATATACTTCTTCTTTGACACCGTTACTTTCTATATAATAAAGTTCTGTCGGATAGTGAGTACATGCACTATCATCGTGATCTGTAGTGGCTGTAACATTTGTTTCTACTACTTTTACAGTAAACGTTTTATCTAGCGCTAATTTATAGCCTTCTGGTGCTTCTTTTTCATGTAGTGTATAATCTCCTTCGGGTAATAGTGATGTATGTTCTTCACCATCTGATGTCCATTCATCTATTACATTACCATTAGAATCTAATATTTGAAGAACTGCTCCTTTTAAAGGATTACCATTTTCGTCTACTTTAGTGGTAATAACTGCAACTTTATATTCTTCATTTGGGTTTTGTGCAGCTATAAGATTGTTTTCATCTTGATTATTCTCTACTTTTGCTTCTGTTTTTTCAGTTTTGTTTTCTTCTTTTTCTTCTTGTTTTTCTACCTCTTTTTGTTCTTCTTGAGTATCTACTTCAGCTATTTCTGTACTTTCTTCATTACTATTATTTGTTTCATCTGCATAAGCAACTGGAATAAATTGTAATAGCAGAGTAATTACTAGCAAAATACAGACGCTCAGTATTCTTTTCTTGTTCATATCAAAACCTCCCTAAAATTTGATAATGTTTAAAATTGCTTTTTATACTAACACAACAATTTTTATTTTTCAACTGTTTTTTCCCATTATTATTAAAATTTGCGTTTTTATAAATTTTATTCATTTTTTAATAAAAAAATACTAGAATAATCTAGCATTTTTATATCTTTTTTGCATGTAATACTACCCTTTCTGTTCCTGTCATTGAACAGGTTGAAAGTGTTAAAATCTGATCATTTTTATTTAACTCTATGTTAAAATTCTTTATACTTCTTTCCTCAATTGTTTTTAGAAATTGTTCATATTCATTGTCATTGTTGAACTCTGTATTTATATAATAATCTTCTGGTTTTATTTGATATATTGAAAAAATTTGATAATTATATCCACCTTTTTCTGTAATTAGTTTAATTGTTAAATTCTTTTCATTGTTATACCATTTATTTTTTAGGATGTTTTTTAATGTTCCAAACATACTACCATCTCTCATATTATGTCCAAATATGACTATATTTTTGTCAGTTTCATCCATTTCATTTTGGTATGTTGCGAATACCCATCCTGCAATATTATAGTTTTTGTTAAAATCATGATTTAAGTAAAAATCATTGTCCTTTCCTTTTACTACTATATAATCTATGTTAGTATTGTTTACTCTTAAGTAGGCAACTGTGTCACTATTTTGCTTTTTTAGATTATTAAAATCTATTTGATATGTGGTATCTTGCTTAATTATTGATTTGTTTATTTCTTCTTTGATTTCTTTTGCTGTTCTTGTATCTTGATACCAATTAATTATTTTATATGTTGATGTTCCTATAAAATATAGACATACTAAAATGATAATTATAGTAATAATTTTACTAATTTCTATCTTTTTATTTTTCATACTTGATCCCCTTAATCAATAACTTGTAGTTATATTATACTATTTTAATAATTAAAATCAATTGTTTGTTAAATGAAAAATCACACTTTAAGTGTGATTTTGTTTTATTAATCTTCTTTCCTTCTATAAGAAGATACACCTGCTAAGCTTCCCATACTTATTGTTAATGTAACAATATAACTAATTATACTATCACCTGTTTGTGGATTTGCTATCACAGTAGATTTTTTTACTTTCTTTGTTTTCTTTTGTTTCTTTTCTTTTTGCTCTGGTATATCTGCTTTAACAACTAATTTATACAAAGTTTTATCTATTGTTTCAGGATAATATTTATATTGCTTAGTTTCAGTAGTTACATCAAGTACGTATTCATCTTTCATAATATCTTTTGATTTAGTGCCTGTTAAAGTATAAGTATCATCCATTACTGTTTTCTTACCACTTGCAGTAAGTTTATATTTTTTAGCTTTCTTTGTTACTTTATTAAAGTAAGCTTCTATTTCTTTCTTTTGTTCTCCAGTTAGAGTTCCTGTTTCTAATTCAACTGTTTTAGAACCTGTCGCATTTAAGACATATTGTACTACAGGAGCAAATTCTCCATAGACAACACGTGATTCTCCACCAGAATCCATAATTATTTTTATTGTATTATCTTCATCTAAAACAAATGAGAAACTCTTTCCGTTTTTAGTATGATATGTAATATTATATCCATATACAAATTGACCCTTTGATTCTATTACACTTCCTGTTATTACATTATCGGTTGCTACTTCTTTATAAGTGTTTTTAAATTGTGTTTGTTCGTCAGATGTTAATTCATTTTCAGTCCAGACAAAGAATTCATTACCATGTTTAATTAATATAAATGTGGTTGAACCTATTTGATATATTTTCATATCTTCAGTTATAGTATTTGCTGTATATACTGTACCCGCTTCAATAACTTCTATAGTTCCTTCTGCATTTGGATATTGTTCTTTAAATGCTGCTAAAGCTTCTTCTGCTGCTTCTCTAGTTGCATATTTTTCATTTTCAATAGATCCAGATTCTTCTTTAGTATCATGTGTAAATGTATATATAACAGTATAACCTTGACCTTCTAATTCTGCTACATAGGCTAAAGCTTCTGCTTCTGTTGCAAATGTCTTGTTAATAGTTTGAGTGTTATATTCACCAGTTCCTGTTGGACCAGTTACTTCTCCAGTAAAGTAATATGTATCTGTTTCATTATTGCTTATATATTCATCTAAAGCAGTTTGAGCTTCTGCTTCTGTTGCATATGGAGTATCAAGTGTTGTAGTTTCAACAACTGTATCTGAATCTGTTTTTACTGGTTCAATTGTTCCTTCTACATTTGAATGTGTTGCTTCAAAACCTGCTAAAGCGTCTTCTGCGTCCGCTTTTTTATCATAGATTTCTTCTAAAGTGTCAGTTTCTTCATGACTATCTTGAGTAATAGTGTATTCTACTGTATATCCTTGCGCTTTTAAATCTGCTACATAGGCTTCCGCTTCTTCAACTGAATTAAATGTTCCAGTAATAGTAGTTACTTCATCTTCACCGCTGTCTACAGTACGCTTTTTAATTGTAACTGTAACTTTCTTGTCATGATCATCTACTTCAAGTTCTTCTTTTTTAGCATTTGCATCTTCTTCATTATCAAATACATATGCCTCTTCTTCTGTTTCAGTAGTAGATCCTACATATTCTTCAATAACATTGCCTGTTTCTTCTGTTACAGTTTCTTCTGTTATTGTACTTTGAATATTTTCGTATCCAGCATCTTTGTATTCTTGTTCTTTTTCATCTTTCTTGTTATTTGCTTCTTCTTCTGTTTCATATGTTCCTTCGAATGTTGCAGTTGTATCTGTTATTTCTTCACTTTCTGTTGTTTTTAATGATTCTTCAGTGCTTGTAGTAGTTGCTGCGTCTTTATTTGTATCATCTGGTGTATCTACATCAGTGCTTTCATCTGCATAAGCCATAACAGGTGTAAATAATAACATGAAGAAAATAAGAAGAACACTTTTTGTTTTTAACATTTCTAATTTTTTCATATCAAAACCTCCCTAAAAATTGATAATGTTGAAAATTGCTTTTTATACTAACACAACAAATTTTATTTTTCAACTATTTTTTGTATTCATTATTAAATTTTGTCTTTTAGGGGAAAATATTCATTATTTTTTATATTTTTTGCGACAAAAAAACACTAGAATCTAGTGTTTTTATTAATCATCAATTCTTTCATAAATAATACTTAAGTTATTTATTTGGTAGTTTCCAGATAGTTCTATAGGATTCCATGTTGCTTTTGAAAGATTTAACATATCTTTTATTCTATTTGATGCTTTGGGAAGTACTGGTTGTATTAAATTAGAAATATTAGCAATTATATAAGTACAGGTGTATGTAATATTATTAAATTCTTCTATATCTTCTTTGGCTTTTATCCATGGTTCTTTACTATCATAGTATTTATTGGCAAACATAATATATTCTACTATTTTAGAGGTTGCCACTTTTATTTCACCTTTTTCGAAGTGTTCTCCAACTTCCTTATATGTTCTTTCTGTTAATTCTTTTACTTCGTTATCTACTGTTGCTTCAGTTATTTTGCCTTCAAACTTTTTGTTTATAAATGATAAGTTTCTGTTGACAAAATTTCCTAGGGTTCCTACTAAGAATTTATTATGAGTTTGTGTAATATCTTCAAGTGAACAATTCATATCATTTGTTTCAGGGCCTTTAAATGAAAAGTAAAATCTTATCGTATCACTATCATACATATCTAATAATTCATTTGCAGTAATTAAATTACCTTTTGATTTACTCATCTTTTCATTGTTTAAATTAACATATGCAGATGATACTATATAGTCTGGTAATCTATAATTCTTTTTGAAAGATAGTAAAAGTGCTGGATATATAGTTGTATGAAAAGGAATATTGTCTTTTCCATGAACATAGTATGTTGTTAAATTTGGATTATCATCTGATAAAAATTTATCAAAATCGATACCTCTTTCTTTGGCAACATAAGCACCCATTGAGTTATATCCTAAAACTGCTTCAATCCATACATATATTCTTTTATCTTCATAACCTTTTATAGGAACAGGTACTCCCCAATCAATTTGTCTAGTAGCGGCCCTATTTACAAGTCCCATATCTATATATTTTTGGGCTTCTCCAATTGCATTTTTTCTCCACTTATCTTTGTTTTTGTCAATTAATCCTTGTAATTCTTTTTCAAATTCTGGAAGTTTAAAATATAAATGCTTATTATCTTTTAAAACTGTTTTTTGATTACATCTTTTACAATGTTTGTCTAAAACTTCACTACTATCTAATGAAAGCCCGCATACTTCACATTGATCACCAGTGCTAGCGCCTCCACAATGAGGACAAGTCCCTACTATTTCACGATCTGAAAGAAATTTTTCACAGTTTTCACAATAATCTTGTTTTTCTTCTTGTTCAAATAAATAACCATTATCATACATTAATTTGAATAATTTTTGAACATATTCTTGATGATACTTTTCCATTGTACAAGAATATCTATCATATTCAAATC
>JAEEGL013110893.1_pt1 | contig 10657 bp, 12 predicted proteins | sample 9134231 | NCBI WGS metagenome assembly JAEEGL01 (sample SAMN16246548, study PRJNA631951) | gut metagenome | biome: gut microbiome; feature: rumen; material: fiber-attached | host: Bos | place: Iran: Karaj | collected 2018-10 | reverse complement strand
TCCGGAGAAATTTGTACCTTTGCCCATAGATTTGAATTTTGATTGTTGCAGATACAAAATTACAAATCTTTGGGGACTTATCGAAAGGTTTGTCCCCATTTTGTTTGGCTCTGTTTCATTATTTTATCGGACACCACTAAATATTAATATTTCAGATAATGAACCATTATAGAATTGTATTAAATTTAAAAATTCGCGAATTTTTTAATCCATATTTGGGGCCAATTCGGAGAAAACTGGCAGGTTTAACAGGGCGTAAGTCGTTGAATATCATTTCGAATAACTGCTGGGGGGGCATGTTTATAGGTATTTCAATCTACCATATTCGTCGCCAACTGTTGGATTATATTTCTTTACAGAAGATTACCTAAAGTTTCTAAGTAATTTGGAGTATTACTTCTCATTAGATTTACAATTCATATCTCATGAGCAGAGTAAATATTGTGAGGACCTTAAGCTACGCAATACACCCCCTTGCCCAATAGGCGTTCTTGACGATATAGAAATAGTATTCCTACATTACCATTCTGAAGAGGAAGCATACACAAAGTGGAATCGCAGAAAAGAACGGATTGATATTAATAATGTTATTGTGAAAATGTCAGAGCAAAATCATTGTACTTGTGAACATTTAAATGCCTTCGACGCTTTGCCATATAAAACAAAGTTTGTATTTGTTCACAAAGATTATGGATTGAAGTCACAGATAGTTTGCAAAGAGTTTTCTCATAAAGGTGAAGTAACAAACGATACAGATGAGTTTAAACGACATGTTAATCTTATAAAGCTTGTTAAAGGTGATAGTTTTAAAAAATAGATTAATACCATTAATTAGATAGTTTTTTTTTCTTTATAAATATGCCCAAAGTTAGTTTTGTAATTCCCGTATATAAGGTAGGGAAATATATCGAGAATTCTATGAAGTCTGTATGTTATCAGACTTTTAGGGATTTTGAGGTGGTGTTAGTGGATAATAACACTCCGGATGACTCTATTGAGATAGCTGAACGTGTATTAAAAGAAGGTAACATAGAATATAGAGTTGTTAAACAGACAATACAGGGATTACCGGCAGCCAGAAACATGGGTATCCGAGAGGCGAAAGGTGAGTGGATTGTCAGCATTGACCCTGATGACACGGTTTCTTCTCGTTTCCTTGCAGATTTGTATGAATGTGCTATTTCTAATGGGTTGGATACTGTTTTTAGTAAATATGAAGAAGTGAGGGAGGATAGATTGTTTGACTTCCCGGAGGAAAATAATGAAGGGGTGACACAACTCTATGACAAAGAGGATGTTCTAAAACTTCTCCTGGTTCGTAAGCTGCCGTTAATGATATCCAATATGTTCTTTAATAAAGAGACATTTGTAAAGAAGAATTGTTGGTTTGATGAGGATGTTGTACTTGGTGCGGACTTGATTAACTTATGGAGGATACTAATAAATACAGAGCGGATAGCGTATGTGAACAAGTTCCTTTATAATCATTTTGAGCGTCCTGATTCTTTGATGACAGCACCCAGTTGGAAGAAAATAGACTCCAATATTATGGGATATGAGAGACTTCGCGGGTATGTAAAAGAACACTATTCAGAGCAGTTGGGTGAGTGGATTTATGGCCGGGCAGTTTATGCTTTTATGGCCACACTCTGTATTTATGGAGGTAGGGATATGTATAAGGAGTATCTGAAAAAATACTATAACAATGATGTACATCAAGTGTTGCAAACTTTCCCAGATAAAAAGATAAAAAAACTGGATGGCATTTTACGTGTGTCTCCAGTGCTTTTCTATGGAATCAATAAGATTCTTCGTAATCCAAAATTGCCGATGTGGAAATTTATAGCCAACAAATTACATAATAAATAATCTCAATGTCATCGACTTATAAGTTTGTATAATATACAAACAAATCTTTATAGGAGTCATAAACATCCTTGAAGCACTGGTTTTATAGTCTTTCGTGCTTATGGTAATAATAGCTATGGAGAATCAAAATAGGATAATCTAAATAACTAAAATAGTTCAATAAGGTTCTAGAAGTGATTTAAGTGATATGAAGAAACTATTAGTATTAGCAGCGGGATTGCTGCAGTTGCCGGTTATCAAGAAGGCCAGGGAGATGGGCTATTATGTCATCGCGGCTGATGATAATCCGAGTGCTTCTGGAATGGCATTGGCTGACAAGGCTATTGTGCCAGGTGGCCTGATGAACGAAGAGAAGATGGTTGCCTTAGCCAAGGAAGAACATGTTGATGGTGTTATACACCCTTGCTCAGAGGTGGCAATGAACGTGATGGGGCGCATCAATGATGAGTTGCATTTGAGTGGTATCTCTAAGGAGATTGCCATCAGGGCTACAAACAAACATTTGATGCGCGAAGCATTTGAGAAGTATGGTGCTCCAAGTCCTAAATCGATATTGACCAAGGACGAGGAGGATGCATGGAATGTGTTCTTCAACGATTTTGATACGAATGCCATTTTGAAACCTTCACGCAATAGTGGTTCTCGTGGTATTGCCAAGGTGGAGAAGGGAATCTCAAAGGAAGAGTTTGTAAATCTCTACCAGAGGGCTTTGGATGAGAGTCGTGATCGTCAGGTGCTGATAGAGCAATTCATTGAAGGGCCGGAATTCTCTGTTGAGGTGATTGTATGGCAAGGTGAGCCACATGTGCTGGCTGTGACAGACAAGAAGACAACGGAGGCTCCCTTTTTTGTGGAGTTAGGTCATAACCAGCCATCTGTCTTTCCAGAGGCTTTTCAGCAAAAATTGAAGGATGGTGCTATTGCGGGTTGTAAGGCCCTCGGATTAACCAATTGTGCTGCTCATTGTGAGTTGAAGATACAGAATGGTGAGGCATATCTGATGGAGATTGGAGCCAGAATGGGTGGCGACTTCATTTCTACCGAACTGACTCATTTAAGCAGTGGCATTGATATGGTAGCTGCAACTATCGATGTGGTTTTGGGTATAGAACCAGACTTAAAGCCAAAGGCGAAGGGGCAGGGTGTTTGCATCCGTTATTTTACACCCCAGGCAGGATTTCTCAAAGCGATTGAGGGTACAGAGAGTCTGAACCGCTCGTTTGTCTATGATGCGGAGATTTATCATCAAGTAGGGGATGTGATTCCCGAAGTCCGTTCCAGTCTTGATCGTAGCGGTCATGTGATAGTGACGGCAGAAACGGCTGAAATCGCTATTGGTTTGGCTGATAATCTGATTAATCAAGTTAAGTTTATAACAGAATAGAGATATGTACAGATATTTTTTAAAACGAGTGATTGACATCATCGGGGCGTTGATTCTGCTTCCGTTCGTGTTATTGGAGATTATATTATTGGCTCCAATTATCTGGTTGACAGACAAGGGGCCGGTTTTTTACAATGCGAGTAGAGCGGGGAAGGACTATAAGCCATTCAAAATGTTTAAGCTTCGCTCAATGTATGTTAATAGTCCGGACTTGAAAAACCCTGATGGAAGTACGTTCAACAGTGATAATGATCCAAGAGTAACGCCCATCGGAAGGATTCTCCGTAAGACAAGTCTTGACGAAGTACCTCAGTTCCTGAATATTCTACTTGGGGACATGAGCTTTATCGGTCCCAGACCTAAACTCTATGTGGGGGAAGAAGTGTACAACGGCTTCTCTGATGAATATAAAAAAAGTTTTGAAGTGAAACCTGGCGTTACTGGTTATGCGCAAGCATATTATCGTAACAGTATAACACAGGACGAAAAGTTCCACTGGGATGCCTATTATGCAGATCACATCTCTTTTGGAATGGACATGAAAATAATTTGGCAGACAGTCATTTCTGTTATTGCTCGTAAGAATATCAATACTGAGCAGAGTTACAAGAATCAGTAGATTAATACCCAATATTATTCTCAAGATGAAAAGATTAACACTTATAGGCACCAAGGAGTTTGCAGAGCAAATCATCTTTTTTGCAAAAAGAACAGGAGAGTTCGAATTCGTAGGTTATTTTGACGAAATAGAACCCACGGGGAATATTATAAATGGTTTTCCCGTATTGGGAAAAGTTGATGATGCAATTCAATTATACCAAGAGGGAAAGTTTGACTGTATATTCATTGCAGTCGGTTACACCAGATTTGATTTGAGAGAGGAATTCTATAACAGGTTAAAAGGAAAAGTTCCTTTCGCAAATATTATTTGTTCATCTGTCTTTATGGGCGAAAATGTTGTTTTAGGTGAAGGCATTTTTATTGGTGATAATACATATATTGATGATAATACAATAATTGAAGATAATGTGTTTATTCATGTCGGATCTACGCTAGGTCATAATAATCGTGTTGGGAAACACACATACATATCAGGTCGCTTCGATACGTGTGGTAATGTTACTGTCGGTGATCGTTGTTTCATTGGTGTTCGATGTTTAGTTTCTGACGGAATATCAATTTGTGATGATTCTTGGGTTGGAATAGGAAGTTTAGTTCTAAAAGATATTACACAACCTGGAAAATACATGCCTAACGTGCGACTTATGAGAATTGATGTTAATATGCAATAATAATTTTAGTAAAATGACAAATTTAGAAAAGTACAACGCAGCTTTCTGCGAAACATTAAATGTGAAAGAAGAGCAGCTCGCTGAGCTGAAGTATCAGGGTGTACCTGAATGGGATTCAGTAGGACACATGTCTCTGGTGGCCGCCATTGAGGACGCTTTTGACATAATGATGGAGATGGACGACATCATCGACCTCTCTTCTTACGAGAAGGGTAAAGAGCTTTTGAAGAAATACGAAGTAGAACTCTAATGCTCAAAGGTAAGAACACCATCATAACTGGTGCCAGAAGTGGTATTGGTCTGGCAACGTTACAACTGTTCGCAAAGAACGGTTGCAACTGCTGGGCTATTGTACACCGTGAAGATCCGGAATTCTTGAACAAGATTCAGACTTGGGAGAGTGAGAACCAAGTCTGGATTAAACCTGTTTATATGGAGTTGGACAACAGTGACTCCATCAAGCAGGGAATGAAGGTCATTCTGGCTGAAAAGTTACCGGTTGATATCTTGGTTAATGCCGCTGGCATAGTAAGTCCCAACCGCTTGTTCACCATGACCAAGATGGAGGACATCAGACGAGTGATGGATGTGAACTTCTTCAGTGCCATTGAACTCACTCAATTGGTTTGCCGCCCTATGATGAGGCAAAGAAAAGGTTGTATCATCAATATTGCCAGCATTGCAGCCTGGGGTGAAGACACTTCACAGATGGAGTATGCTGCCAGTAAAGCGGCTATGGTGATTGCCACCAAGAAGCTTGCAAGAGACTTGGGTCGTGCTGGTATCAGAGTAAATGCAGTGGCACCTGGTTTAACACAGACCAAAATGCTGGATGTGTTGGAAGATGAGGCAGAAGCACAGATTAAGAAAGGATTGGGGCTTCATCGTTTTGGAACACCCGAAGAGATAGCACAGGTTTGCCTCTTCTTAGCTTCAGACAACTCTTCGTATGTTACCGGCGAAACCATCAAAGTAGATGGTGGAGGTACAGATTTACGACTCTCAATTTCAAAGTAAAGACATGGATTTAAAACAATTCTCAAAAGAATTACGTTTATCAGCCTTGAAGATGGCCTACGATAGTGGCAAGAATGGTTCTCACGTGGGGCCAGGACTGTCTTCCATCGAGATTTTGGCTACGCTATATGGCGATGTTATGAAATATGATGTAAGCCATCCTGAGGATGAAAACCGTGATAGGCTTGTAGTCAGCAAGGGTCATTGTGTGCTTGCATACTATTCAGCCCTGAACAAAGTGGGTTTCCTTTCAGATGGGGATATTGCCAGTTTTGAGACCAATGGTTCGCATTTCCATGGACATGCTATGCGCAATCTGGGAAATGGCATTGAGTTCTCTGGCGGTAGCCTTAGTATGGGAATGTCCTTCGCAGTGGGTTTGGCTCTTTCCTGCAAACGAAAAGGAAATACAAATCGTGTATTTGCATTGGTGGGTGATGGCGAATGTGATGAAGGCCTGATTTGGGAAGCGGCTATGTCTGCATCTCACTACCAGCTGAACAACTTCACAGTCATTGTAGATAGAAACAAACTCCAATATGACGGCCCGACAGAAAAGGTGATGAACCAGATTGACCTTGCCAAGAAGTTTGAGGCATTTGGTTTTGATGTGTTTGTTGTGGATGGTCATGATTGTGATGAACTGTCAAAAGCACTGAAGCAGGCATCGGAAAAACCTTCTTGTGTGATAGCTGATACCATCAAGGGTAAGGGCGTATCATTCATCGAAGGAGTGAAGGAGTGGCATCACCATACGTTGTCACAGGAAGAATACGAACAAGCAGTAAAGGAGGTCGAACATGTTTGAGATTACAAGAATTAGTGCCCGTACCTGTTCTATGTTGGGTCAGAGAGGCTCCATATTTGGACAGGCCGTATTAGAGGCTGCTCAGGAAGACGAGAAGTTCGTTCTGCTGACTGCTGACTTGGCAACTTTGTCTGGCATGACCAAGTACATAGAAAAGTACCCTAACCAGTTTTATAACATTGGTATTGCAGAGCAGAATATGATTGGTATCTCTGCCGGTCTTGCTGCAGAGGGATTCCATCCTTGTGCTACCACCTATGCCACCTTCATCACCATGCGAAGCTGTGAGCAGATTCGTCACTTCTGTGGTTACATGAAGGAGAAAATCATTGTGGTGGGTTCTGGAGCTGGTTTGAGCCAGGGCTTTGCAGGTAACACTCACTATACTATAGAAGATTTGGCTGTGATGCGTTCAATCCCTAACATTACCATCATGTCACCAGCTGATGGTGCTTCAGCCGTTAAACAGTTTGAACTTGCTCGAAAGGCTGAAGGTGCTGTCTATATGCGACTGACTGGTAACCTTAATTGTCCGATGGTTTATAAAGAAGAAACCGACTTTGAGATTGGTAAGGCCAAACTCTTGAAAGAGGGTAGTGATGTAGTCATCTATGCCGTTGGTACGATGGTTAGTGCTGCATTAAAGGCAGCTGCCTTACTGGAAGAGAAGGGCGTTACTACTACCGTCTATGATATGTTTACAGTGAAACCGATTGACTGGGAGGCTGTAAATGTTTGTAAGTCGTATAAACTGGCAGTCACCATTGAGGAGCATAACAAAATGGGAGGCCTTGGAGCTGCTGTGGCAGAAGTGATGACTGAGCAGGTTGGAATGCCCAAACTGCTTCGTTGCGGTATTCATGACAGCTTTGACTTGGCTTGTGACTATGATGGTCTTCTGGCTCAGAACAGGCTTACACCAGAGTTGATGGCTGAAGATATATGTTTAGCATTATAGGGTATGTATCAATACACTATTCCTGTAGGTGATTTACAATTGGATGTATATGTGTTCATCTATGAACCAGTAGCGTCAAATATGTATTTCATTCCAATAGGAGATACAGGAATAGTGTTTGACCCAAATATCAACGAGGAGCTGCCTCCACTGCTCGAACAATTGGGAATAAAGCGAGTACAGATTATTCTAACGCATGAGCATTACGACCATACTACGGGTGTAGAATGGTTGCAGAGATTTATTGAAGCACCAGTCTTCTGCCATTCAGATTGTGCGAAGTACATCTCTTCTGAGAAAGGGAATACTCCACGCCTGGTGGCTATGGCTTTGAAGACAAAGGATATGGCGGATGGCGGGCATCGTTGTGAGGAGTTTATGGCACAATACAAGCCTTATCGATTGAAAGCAGATAAGACCTTTGCAGGAAGAGAAAGCTTTACTGTAAATAAGATTACATTTGATTGCTATTCCACACCAGGACACAGCCCAGGAAGCGCTTGCTATATCATAGATGACAAGTATATATTCACCGGGGATTCACTGATTCAGAATACTCCGACTATAACACGTTTCAGAACAAGTAATAATGAAACGTATGAGAAAGTAACCAGACCCTTTTTGAGATCACTTGATAAGAATATGTTGGTGTTCCCAGGACACGGGGATACCTTTATAATAAAAGACGCAAAATTTTTATATTGATGTTTGATTTTAAAAAGTACAATGATAATATTGCCGTTATCACTGATCAAGGTGAGCAATTAACATACGGTGAATTGGATCAAAGAACCAAAGTAAGCGTACCAAGAGGACTGGTGTTTTGCCTTGCGCACAACAACCTTGACACACTTCTCGGATATGTTACTTGTCTTCAGAGTGGTTTGCCAGTAGTGATGTTGGATGGCAGTAAGCCAAAAGAAGTAATAGATGCTCTGATAGATGTTTATCGTCCTGAATATATTTGGGACGGTGGATTGAAAGAGACAGGACTGAAAGGAGGCGAAATCAATCCTGAACTGGCATTGTGCCTCACCACATCAGGCAGTACCGGTTCCCCCAAGTTTGTTCGCTTGAGCGCTAAGAATATCCTTGCCAATGCTGAGTCCATTGCTGAGTATCTTTCAATAGACGAGAATGAACGTCCAATAACTACATTGCCGATGTATTATTCATACGGATTGTCAGTCATCAATAGTCACTTATTAAAAGGTGCTACAATCCTGCTTACAGACCACACATACGCACAGCGAGAGTTCTGGAACTTTATAAAAGAGCAAAAAGCCACATCAATGGCTGGTGTGCCATATACATACGAGATGTTGATAAGGCTCCGTTTCTTCCGTATGGACTTGCCTTATTTAAAGACGATGACGCAGGCTGGTGGTAAACTGAACAAAGATATAGCAAAAGAATATATTGACTTTGCAGCTGCCAATGGTAAGAAGTTCTATGTGATGTATGGTCAGACAGAGGCAACCGCAAGAATGAGTTATTTGCCTTGGGAGTCTGCACAAGAGAAGTATGCCAGTATAGGTGTGGCAATTCCGGGTGGAAAGTTCTCGCTAATCGATACTGAAGGGAAAGAAATATCAGCACCTGAGGTTGATGGAGAACTCATATATTCTGGACCTAATGTTTCGTTGGGCTATGCTGAATGTCGTGAAGGCCTTAACAAAGGTGATGAGAATAACGGAGTGCTTCATACTGGCGATGTCGCCAGAAGAGATGTTGATGGATTCTACTATATTACTGGTCGTTTAAAGCGATTCGTCAAAATATGGGGTAACCGTTGTAATCTGGATGCAACAGAACAATTGGTGAAATCAATTACTACCAGTTGCGCTTGCGCTGGTGTCGATGACAAGATAACGATATTCGTGACAGAGAACGGTTTGGAAGATTCTATTATCAGTCTGCTGTCGGAAAAGACAGGCCTTAATAACAGGGCTTTTGAAGTGAGAGTAATTGATGCAATACCAGTTAAGGATTCTGGAAAGATTGATTATCCTGCTTTGCAGGCGATGATGTAAATTTATCAAGAATTATTAAATTTGAGAATAATAAAAGTAACGATTATATGACACTCGAAGAATTGTTAGAGATTAATCCTTATTCCTTAGGTAAAGAGGACAAGCATGCTGTGTTGGACGAGTACCTACTCAATTTGAGCAAGTACCACTACGAGCATAGTGAAGAGTATAAGAAGATGCTGGACAGTACAGGCGTTGACCTGAACAAGATTCAGCATTATGAGGATTTGCCTTATCTGCCGGTGAGTCTGTTTAAGGATTTGACCCTCCGTAGTGTGGCTGAGGATGAGGTGATAAAGACTATGACATCCTCTGGTACTACTGGACAGAAGACTTCCAAGATCTATCTGGATCGTGAAACAAGCGCTAATCAGACCAAGACGCTGACTAAGATTGTAGCCTCATTGCTTGGCAACAAGCGTGTCCCGATGATAATTCTGGACAGCAGCAATGTGGTAAAAGACCGCAACATGTTTTCTGCCCGTGGTGCCGGTATTTTGGGCTTCAGTATGTTTGGCAGCAAGCGTATTTATGCGCTGGATGAGAACATGGAGTTGGATATTGAGGGTATGAAGACCTTCCTGGAGGAGCATAAGGATGAAACCATCTTTCTCTTTGGCTTTACTTTTATGATTTGGCAGCACTTCTACAAGAAGCTGTTGGAGAGCGGTTACAAGCCAGACCTCAGCAAGGGTGTGCTGATCCACGGTGGCGGTTGGAAGAAATTGGTGGCAGAGAGTGTTTCTACTGCCCAGTTTAAGCAGTGCCTGAATGATGTGTGTGGCATCAAGGTCGAGAATGTACACGACTACTATGGTATGGTGGAGCAAACTGGAACCATTTACATTGAGTGCGAATGTGGTCACCTGCACGCTTCCAATTTCTCTGATATCATTATCCGTAATCCCAAGGATTTCAGTGTGGCCAAGAATGGTGAAACGGGTATCATTGAGGTGGTTAGCGTTCTGCCCAAGAGCTATCCAGGTCATGTGCTTCTGACTGAGGATGAAGGAGTTGTTTTGGGTGAGGATGATTGCCCTTGCGGACGTAAAGGCAAGTACTTCCATATTCACGGACGTATCAAGAACGCTGAGATTCGTGGCTGTTCTGACACCTATGCCGCAAAGTTCGGTAAACTGAGCGGATTGGAGTTTGTGATTGGTGATGACAAGACTATTGAGGATATGCCTAAAGTTCCGGCTTTACCTCCATTTGCAGAGCCGGTCATCAACTTCTTCAATGACTTGTCCAAGCTGGTGATGAAGCAGGGTAGAGCTTACTCAGATGTCATGACCT
>JAEEGL012077004.1_pt1 | contig 10657 bp, 6 predicted proteins | sample 9134231 | NCBI WGS metagenome assembly JAEEGL01 (sample SAMN16246548, study PRJNA631951) | gut metagenome | biome: gut microbiome; feature: rumen; material: fiber-attached | host: Bos | place: Iran: Karaj | collected 2018-10 | reverse complement strand
TGAAAACGATAATCTTGTTGCCTTTGAGGTGCTGCATCACCGTGGCTTCGACACTGGCGCCGGCTACCGTCGGGGCTCCTATTTTGGTCGAACCGTCGTTTCCAATCAATAACACTTTGTCGAAAGAAACTTTGCTTCCTTCTTCTTCATGCAGCCTGTTGACGAAGATCTGCTGACCCTTCTCAACTTTGAACTGTTGTCCTGCGATTTCTACTATTGCGTACATTTCTCGATATCTTTTAATTAGATACTGACTCTCTTTTTTTTCGGACTGCAAAAATACAACTTTTTTCAATCGGTCAAGGCTTTCTTTTCTTTTTTCTTATTAATTTTCTCAAAAAACTCGCATTTTCTTCTTCAATAGATTGACAAACAAAGAGATACAAAGTGTTATGAATTCGTCAAAATAGCTGAAAACAGGCCCGTTCGACTGTTTTTTGAGTTGTCAGAAGGCCTGTTTTGTTGTTTTTTTACTTCCAAAATTACCCTTCTTTGCATTTCTTGAGGCTCCGTCTCACAAAATTATGTACTTTTGCAACGGCTTTAGCCCTCGGTATTAATACCTCTATTAATTAATCGATGAACGAAAACGAGCTCAACGTCCTGATTGGGAAAATGAAGACGGGTGACAGGGAGGCTTTCAACCAGATCTTCCGTCGCTACTACACGCCTTTGTTGCGCTTTTGCATCCGCTTCGTCGTCGATGCCGACATGGCCGCCGAGATAGTTCAAGACCTTTTCGTCAAACTGTGGTCGAACCGTGAGAAACTGAGTTTCACCTCGGGCTTCGAGCCTTACATGTTGCGCGCAGTGCGCAATGCCGCCATCACTTATATTAATAAGGAGCGTTCACATGCCGAGACCAACGAAAGGGTTTTCGCTGGCGCAGGCGAGTCGGATGACAACGACCCGTCGGAGACCCTCCAGTCCAATAATCTGGAGGAGTCCTACCGCCAGGTGTTGGCTTCCATGCCCGAAAAACGCCGCGAAGTCTTTCTCGCCAGCCGCTTTGAGGGACTGAAATACTATGAAATCGCTGAGAAGATGGGCCTGTCACAAAAAACCGTCGAGGCCCACATGAGTGCCGCCATCAAACAACTCAGGGAAGGATTAAAAGAGTATCTCTAAGCCCGGTTGCATGCCATGGACCCTAAGCCTTTCGAAGGGTCGAAGGGCAGCATGTATTCCCCCATTAATTTATTTTTAAAAATTTTCATTTTTGACTAAGGGTAAATCAAAAGTTGATAGTCATATAGGTGAATTGACAAGATAATAGACGATAAAAATGTACTCGGTTAACGACAAATATGAAGCCTTAATCAGGAGCTACTTCGACGGGCAATGCTCGGCCGATGAAGTTCTTGAACTGCTTTCGTGGGTGGCCGAGTCAGAAGAGAATCGTTTGTATTTCAAGGCATTGAAGGATGAACATGATGTGTGGAGCCTCACCGACTTCGCCTTGCCTGAGCTCGACGAGGTGGATGTGGAATCCGCCCTCAATGCGGTGAACGCCAAGATTGACGCTCTCGAGGAAGTGGCCGAGACCAATGTTGTGCAGATGCCTTGGCTGCGTCGCAACTACAGATACGTCGCTGGCGTGGCCGCCGCCCTTGTTGTGGCTTTGTTCATCGGATTCCTTGTAAAGAACCCATTCAATTCGACGGTCACGTACGCTTTCAATAGCGGCGATGCGCAGCCTGAATTTGTCTTGCCCGACGGAACTTCGGTCAGTTTCAGCGAAGAAGGTGCCATCAGTTATTCCAAACAATTCGCCAAGACGGAACGCAGCGTTGACTTTGAAGGCGTCGCCTATTTCGACGTCACCAAAAACGAGTCGCTTCCCTTCGTGCTACATTGCGGCAATATGGATGTTGAAGTGTTGGGTACAAAGTTCCTCCTGAATGCCGACAAAAGCACGGGCCGTTGCATTGTTGACCTTTATAGTGGCCAGGTCAGAATGACTTCCTTCGATGAGAAAGGCGTCATGCTGTCCCAAGTGAATGTCAACCCGGGTGAACGAGGCGTTTGGGACGAAACCTCAAGCGAGTTGAAGATGATGTCTTATTCTGAGGTGAAGGAGGAAGGACTGCGGACCAACCATGTTCTCGTGTTTGACAATGAGAAGTTGTCGAAGATTGTCGAGGCGCTTGAATACATTTATAAGGTTGAAATTGACCTCAGCGAAGCCTGCGCCTCCAAGAAACTCACCGCCCGCTTCTCCGACGAGGAATCGATCGACGATGTGCTCGAAACCATTGCCTTGGTGTCGGAAGTCACCGTCACCAAGGAAGGCGAAATCTACCAGATTCGCTAACTCTTATTTCATTTTCCAAAGTCATTTTTTCAATTAAATGGGAGCACTCTCATTTTTTTGTCGTATCTTAGCGGCCTATTTTGAATTACTTTGGAGATGAAATGCCCTAAATATCTTCTTTTCCTCCTGTTCATCGTCTTGGCTTTGCCCCAACGGGCATTGTCTCAGTCGTTTAACCCCTTGATTTCGTTTTCAGTCGAGTCGTGTACTCTGGACAAAGCCTTGGAGAAACTCTTTGCCGACTATGAGTTGAACGTAGCCTTCAGCAAGGCAGAACTAAGTAAGATACGCATCGAGAGTTATTCGTGTTCATATAAGTCGGTCGAAGAAGTGCTGACCGACCTGCTGAAAGGTACAGGTTATGGATTCAAGAAAATTGGCCGGCAATATGTGATTAGAAAGAACCAGCAGCTTGTGAATGAGCCGGATGCGACGGTAACCCCCACCCCTGATCCGCCCACTGAGATAACTAAGCCAAAGCGGGATACTGTCGTTAACAAAACGGTCGATACCATCCGGATCTTCGACACGGTTCAAGTGATTCGCACCGTGATGCGCTATGATACAATCGTCAAGGTGAAACGCGAAGTGCGAGTCGATACGGTTTTTTCGGTGAAATACAGAGGCCTGAATATCCCGTGGCCGAGGTTTAGGGACAACGGATGGTTCATCACCCCGTCGGTGACATTAGGCGCGGCGCAGTTTAAGCATGAGTCGGGTTTACCGTCACCTGAAAATGGCAGCGTGGACGTGACACCGAGTTTTGCTTATGGCTTAGGCCTTGACGGAGGCTACAAAAAGAATAGATTCAGCGTGGGCATGAACCTATCCTATCGCTCGGTGCGTTATCGTTTCTTGCTCGAGCAGACTGTTTTTGATGGCGATTACTATGTGAACGACACGTTGGATACTTATTATGTGGTGTATCCTACTGGCGATACGACATACCAATATGTTCTGGATTCGACCTATGTGCCTCTGACGACCACCCATTATGCCTATCGTGACGTCAATCAACTGGATTATCTGAGCGTTGGGCTCTTCGCCACCTTTGATTTCGTCAAGTTGCAGCATTTTAGGGCTTTCGCCAAGGCAGGAGCTTCGTTGGACGTTCTGGTCAACTGGTCGGGCTCGCTCAACGCTGACGAACCGCCGTATCATTCGCCCATCCTCAAACAACAAATTGAGCCGACTCGCATCTCGTATTATGGCGGCTTGGGCTGTGCCTTCAAAGTTGCCAACCGTATCGAGTTGGTGCCTGAGGTGCATTACCGCGTGACCCATGGCTCACTTTATCGTGCCGATTTTCCTTTCGACATGAGGATGCGAATGTGGGACTTCCGTTTGGGCCTGACCTATTATTTTTAAGCCATGAGACCGCTTCGATACATAAGGAATCTCCTGCTTTTGCTTCTGTTGGGGCCCTGCGCGCTTGTCGAGGCACAACACTATATTCCTGTCAACGGTGAGGTGGATACACTATTAGTGTTGCCGAGGTTGGGAGGCGATTCCGTGTATTGGGTGAATGAGTCGTTGACCGTTTTGGATGGAGGCACCCTGCGTGTTGAAGCCGGGGCAAAGGTCTTTTTTGGACAGTCAGCCTACCTACGCGTCGACGGCGGGAATTTGTTTCTTGACGGTCGGCCCAACGACTCGATCTATCTGCTTTGTTATGAATTCTCCCACGATTGGGCAGGCATACAACTGAAGAATATCGATGAGAACGACACGGTTAGGATTGCCTATGTCGAAATGGTGGGCGCGCTGACGGCCTTGAACGCTTCTGCCAGTAGCAACGTGAGCGTCCGCCATTGTTCCTTCAACAATTACTACGCGGGCAAAGGCATGGAACTCGTCGACTGCCACAACTTCTTGGTCGACAGCTGCTTCTTTTCCCAATGCGTTTCGGGCATTGAACTGAAAGCACGTTCTGGCGATAGCGAAGACAATACCTTTTCGCACAACATCTTTGACCAAGGTCAGATTAATATCGAGATCTCCAATGTGGCATACGGTGTCAAGTGTAACCGCAATCATATTACAGCCAACTGTTTTCAGGGTGCTGCTACCGCCATCAGTTTTGAGACGGTAGGCGGCGTATCGGACCGTGAGGCTACCAATTACATCGAGGACAATCTGATTTCGTCTGATCTGCCTGAAGGCGGTTCGGGCTATTCGTCGTTTGGCCTCAAAGCGGCCATGGATACGGTAGTGGTCCGCAACAATGTGTTTTGGAGCAATGACGAAGCCATCAGGATGATGCGAGTGTGTTACCTTGTCATTGAACATAACACTTTTTATGACAATGAGTTGACCATCTCTAATCTGATAGCGTCAGGCTCAATGTCTTTTGTGGGCAATACCATTAGCGAAGCCAAAAAAAGGATTGTGAACTTCCCCTCGACAACATCGTGGATGAACGGAAACAATTTCCTTCACTTTAATAAGGGGACTGTTCTGTTCGCCAACGTCACAACCGAGGACATTGACCTGAGAGGCAATTATTGGGATGTGGAATCGGAAGCTGAGATTGATGCGGTCATCCTCGACAAAAACGACACGCCGGCTTTAGGCGAGATTGTGTATGACAACCGATTGCTTGAATGTGACACGACCATTCCCATCGCTCCACCCTTCATGGTGAAGAAGCAGCTCGTCAACAATAGATGGCTGGTCTCTTGGGACGAGAACCTGGAAAACGACGTTGACCATTATGCCCTGTTTTATGGCGATTTCAACTACTACAAGTTTGCCAACCTTATTGATGGAATTACCGGCAATTCTTATGTGCTTGCTTCCCAGCAAGTTGATAATGTAGCCGTCGTGGCTTGCGACCGTGCCTACAATCCTGATGTGTATGCCGCGCCTGGGCAGAGCGCCTTTGCATTTGCGGCGTACTACCCCTATGCGGGTGCCGATGCCGACTTGTGTGACCCTCAAACGAACATCACCATTAATGATGCTAACATCCCATATACTTACAATGGCTTTGTTTGGCACACGTCGGGCTCAGGTGTCTTCTCCGACACCTTGTCGTTGCAGCCTGACTATTACCCCTCTGCTGCCGATTTCGAAGCTGGAGAGGTGACCTTGACCTTGATTGTGACCAGTAACGGAACGGTGAGATCCGATGACATGGTGTTGAGGCTGTATAAAGCCATGGGCGTGTTTGCCGGACCTGATAGCTATAGCGGCATTAATCGCCCTTTGGTGGTCGACCAGGCTGAGGTTTTCAACTACGATTCGCTCCGTTGGGTCACCTTGGGTGATGGCGTTTTTGAGGACCAGACAGCTTTACAAACGCTCTATTATCCTGGTGCCTACGACAAAGAACAAGGGTATGTGGAACTCGTGCTCGAAGCTTGGTCGTTCTGTGGCTATGCCTGCGACACGGTTAGATATGACCTGTTGATGGAGTATGCCCTTGAAGGCAGAACATGGGCCAATGGGGAGTCATGCCCGAACATTCAAGTGATTGCAGCGGCTCTTGGCGATGATTATCCTTTCGTTTCCGGATTCTACCGAACTGTTTCGGATGATACAGGGGCATTCCGCTTCGAGGCTTTGTTGCCTGATACCTACATATTGTATGCCCTTCCCGACACTTTGCAGGCTGTTGCTGCCGGTTGCTACTATCTGGGTGATCTGCAATGGAATGAGTCAAATATGATAGTGGTGGACGGAGATGTCTATGATGTGGATATCGCGCTACCTCAGTTGATGTCAGGGTTCAATACGGGCTTTGGCAGCATCGGTGGTGTGTTCGACTACCCTGAGACCCCGTTCAAGGCCCGCGACTTTTATTGCCAACCATGGCTGCGCGAAGGCGAAGACCTGGACTATTGCGCCGACGGTCTGTCGAATGTAGGGATACTGCTTCTTAACGCGAGCAAACAGTGCATCTTGGGTTTTGCTCTTACCAGACCCGACGGCCATTTCAGTTTTGTGAACTTGCCCTTTGGAACTTATCATGTGATGGCGGATTTGCCTCGTTTTGGACGGGGTATGTGTGAGGAGATAACCCTCTCTCCGGAGCTTCCTTCCGTAGCAGGCTTGCATCTCTTCGTCAATCAAGAAGGGAAAGTGTGTATGAGAGCTCAAAACAACACCTTGTCCGTGGCCGAGTTGACGGTTTATCCTAATCCCACTAAAGAAATGGCTGTTGTGAACGGCTTAAATGCTAATACAGTTTATAGCGTTACTGTGTTGAACAGCGTGGGCATGATCGTGTTGCCCGAAACACAAATGAGTTCCAACGTGCTGGGCGAAGTTCCTGTTTCGGTGGGTGCCTTGTCGGAAGGCTTGTACTTCATACAATTGAAAGGTGCTTCGGGAACGATGATGGCCAAATTCGTAAAACAATGAGAAAGGATGATGCGATGAGAAGACGGTTGTTATTGTTCCTTTTCTCCCTTATAATAGGGCACAGCGCTATGGCTCAGGTTGCTGTTAGTGGCAATGTCTACGAGCAGGATGCCATCACTCCCATCGAAGCGGCAGCGGTCTCTTTCTCGGGCATCAGCGAATCAGGGGATACGGTTGCCTATCAGTTTGTGACCGATGTTCAAGGATATTACTCCGACAACTTGGTGGCAGGCACCTATCGCGTATGGGCCTCGGCCGAAGGCTATGCCGATGTATACCTTACCGACTCTCTTCTGCTTTTGGATGGTCAGGTGCTAGAGGCTGTCAACTTCATATTACACGAGTCGTATCACCCCGTGCGCTATGTCGCGGCAAGAAACTACACTAACGATTTGGTACGCATCTCATGGTCGATGCACGACCCTTTGCTGGTGGAGGACTTTGAGACGGGCGATTTCAGCCATTTCAACTGGTATAATAACATTAGCGATTATCCTTGGGCTATCGACACTCTTGATCCTTACGAAGGCCATTGTTGCATGAAATCGACTTGCGAGGGCATGGGTAACGGTGTTTCGCGAATTGAGGTCTCCGTATATGTGCCTTTGGAAGGGCAGATGAGCTTTTATAGCAAGATATCATCGGAAAGTCCATGGGACATGGGCCGTTTCTATCTCGATGGCGTCAAGAAGATGGAGTGTTCAGGCGAGGAGGAATGGACCGAGCATCGGTTCGACATTACCGTGGGTGAGCATGTGTTCCGCTGGGATTATGTCAAGGATGCCTCAACAGATGTTGGAGACGACTGCTTCTATGTGGACTGTATCCGTTTTTATCTTGAAGACGGCGCCAAGACGACGCGCTCTTTCCAATACTATGATCTCTATCGCAGCCGCTTTGAGGAAGAACCCGTGATGATGGCCTCGCACCTCACCGATACAGTGTTTATGGACATGAATTGGAGCAGCCTGCCATGGGGAAAATACCGCTGGGGCGTGAGCTGTCATTATGAAGGTAACAGGGGCGTCTCTGATACGATTTGGTCCGCCTATTTGGACAAGGACATGACCACGGCTTTAGAGATTCAGGCTACCACCAATGTGGGTGTGCCGCCTGCAGGAGCCACGGTCACGTTGGCATCGCACGGTGGTCAAGGCCACGACTATCAGGCGACTTTGGATGCCAACGGCCATGTGGTGATGCCTAACGTCTATCGCGACACCTACGACCTCCGAGTCCATCTCGACGGATTCCTTGACTATGTCACTGACTCTGCGCTATCCATCTTCGAGCCGACGCAGATGGAGCTGGAGCTAATTGAGGCCACAAATGGCATCGACAGCCTGTATGTGTCTTCTACGGGATGGGCGATATGGTCATTGGAACAGAACCGTGACTTGCAGTATTTCGAGATTATGCTAAATGGGGAAGAGGTAGGCGCTACGACAGCTGCCACCTTCCAATTCGACGTCAGTGCACTGAATGAGGGCGACACCTGCATGGCCCAGGTGAGGCCGGTGTACCTCTCCGACACCTGTGAATGGCGTTCCTGCTCTTGGGTGTATCGCCCGTGCTCTGATTTTGCAGGCCCCACAGCCTTGACCTGGGTGCTGCATGGAGAGGCGCTGGAGCTTTCGTGGGAGTATCCCGAAGGCGATTTCGTGGGCGTTATGCTGATACGCGATGGCGATTTCCTCGCCTTTGCCGAAGGCAACACCTTCGTGGACGAGACCGTACAACTGCATGGTGAGGTGGAGTATTGTCTGCGCCTGATTTATGACGGCCCGATAGACGGCACCTACTATTCCATGTCCTGCGAGCAATGTGTCTTGGCTGTCTTCCCTGCCTATTGCGACCCGCCGGCGATGCTGGACGGGACGGTCTATTATGAGAATGACGACGACAACGGCGCCTTGGTGTCGTGGGGAGAACGTCCCGAGCCTGTCAACCAGTGGCTCTCTTACGACGACGGTGTCTTCAAGCGCTCGCTAGGCGGCGAGGAGCCTCGTATTTTCTGGGCCATTCGCTTCGAAGCCGCCGACCTGGCCGACTATGTGGGGACGGCCCTGCGCAAGGTGTCGATCTACGATGCAGGCGCGGGCACCTACCAGCTTTGGATCTATGTAGGTGGCGACACTGCACCGCGTACCTTGGTGCGCTCCCAAAACATGGCTTTGACCCACACACAGGCTTGGCATGAGGAAACCATCAGCCCCGCATACGAGATTCCTGAAGGTGAACCTTTGTGGATTGTCGTCGGGCAGCAAGGCTTGGCACGACCTGCCGCCGCTTGTCAGGACATGGGCGATGCCAACGGGCGTTGGGTGTCGTTGGACGGCACAACTTGGACCGACATGCATACCTATAACATGCACTACACTTGGATGCTGCGCGCTTTCGTCACCAACCAAGCGGGGCGCTCGGTAGAGTTAGGCAGAGACGGCTACATTTTGCAGCAATATAACCTGTATCGCTCGTTCGACAATACGGATTATGAGCTGATAGCTTCGATACCTGCTGTTGAAGGGCAGCTGTATTACGAATACCGTGACAACCTCTCTGAGGAAAACCACGACGACGTCTACTATCGTCTCACGGCCTACTATCTGGCCGACAACGGTGAGACCTGCGAGTCGGACTATGCCGCCACCTTGAATGACCCCGAGCAAAACTATGTGGCTATCGACCTCACCTCGACCGAAGAGAACTTGGAAGCCTCGCTTAAGCTGTATCCCAACCCCACCAATGGGCTTGTTACCATCGAGTTGGAAGCAATGCAAAAAGTGATGGTTTACAATGCCTTGGGACAGGTCTTGTTGAGCAAAGAGACCAACGGTGATGCTTTGCAGGTTGATTTGTCGGGGTTGGGGAATGGATTGTACTTGATTAGGGTTTATTCGCGAAACAGCGGTGTGGTTAGGACATTGGTTATTTCAAAATAAACAATACAACTATTACACTTAATACAAAAAAATGAACACCATGAAAAAGAGAATTATAGCAATTATCGCATTGCTGCTTGTCTTATGCACAAGCTGTTTCAAAGACAAGGACTATAAATCAACAAAGTTTAATTTGATCAATAACTGCGGCCAAACCATAGAAGTGACTTCTGGCACAATGCTTCGTACTTCTCTTGGTTGGCAGGAAGTGACTCTCGTAGATGTGGTTCCAAGTGGACTGACTTTATGGCTACGGACTGTGGATGTTACAGAAGATTTCTCGATGACCAGTTTGTTTACTAGAATTGAGATCCTTAGAGATGGTCAACTCTCTACCTTTGATGCCCTTAATCGTGACAATTGGGTGAAAACACTAACTTCCGAAAAACAAGACGAATACACTTTGTATGTGGATTCAACATTCTTTAGATGAGTTTCGTAATTCCCAAATATTCTTTGTTCGCTCGGTTTTTCGATTCCGACCGTTTTTGAATATCAGCATTTGCAATACGAAAGCACGCTGAACCGATTAAAAGCTGTATCTTTGCCGCCTCAAAACGGCCACGATGATTTCAATCCAAAACCTGAGCATGCACTTTACCGGTGAGGACCTCTTCACCGACATCTCCTTCTTGATTCGTGAGAAGGACCGCATCGGTTTGGTGGGCAAGAATGGCGCGGGCAAGACCACACTGTTGAGGCTCATCTGTGGATTGGAACAGCCCTCCAAGGGCGATATCATCATCCCACAGGGCGTTACCATCGGCTATCTGCCACAAGAGAAAAATGTAAATAGTCCGAAAACCGTTTTGGACGAGGCGCTTTCCGCCTTCGATGAATACCACCAACTGGAACGCGACTTGGAAAAGATGCAACAGGAACTGGCCGACCGCACCGATTACGAAAGCCCACAGTACGAGAAACTTATTGTCAAGTTGAACAATCTGAACGACCGTTTAGCTTTGCTCGGTGGCAACAGCATCGAAGGCGAGGCGGAACGGATTTTGGTCGGTTTGGGCTTCGGTCACGACGACTT
>JAEEGL010046796.1_pt1 | contig 10657 bp, 13 predicted proteins | sample 9134231 | NCBI WGS metagenome assembly JAEEGL01 (sample SAMN16246548, study PRJNA631951) | gut metagenome | biome: gut microbiome; feature: rumen; material: fiber-attached | host: Bos | place: Iran: Karaj | collected 2018-10 | reverse complement strand
GACTGGTACAACGGCGGCATGGAGCACACCACGCTGCACCTGCTGTACAGCCGCTTCTGGCACCGCTTCCTGTATGACATAGGCGCAGTGCCTACCAGGGAGCCTTACTTAAAGCGCACCAGCCACGGCATGATACTGGGCTCCAACGGCGAAAAGATGTCCAAGAGCCGCGGCAACGTGGTGAATCCCGACGAAGTGGTGGACGATCTGGGCGCGGACGCCTTCCGCCTGTACGAGATGTTCATGGGCGCCTTCGACCAGGCGATACCGTGGCAGACCGAAGGTGCCAGGGGCTGCCGCCGCTTCCTTGACAGGGTGTGGAAACTGCAGACCATGCTGTCCGACGCGGAGGGCATAAGCAAGGACATGGCCTACGACGTGAACCAGACCATCAAGAAGGTCAGCGAAGACTACGAGCAGATGAAGTACAACACCGCCATCGCCCAGATGATGACGCTGGTGAACAAAATGTACCAGAAGGGCTCCGTCACAAAGACGGAACTCGCGGTGCTGCTGCAGCTGTTAAACCCCGTCGCCCCCCACATCACCGAGGAAATGAACGAGGCGCTTGAGCTGGGTCCGGAACTGGTGCGCAAGCCCTGGCCCGTGTGCGACGAAAAGGCGCTGGTAAAGGACGAAGTGGAAGTCGCCCTGCAGATAAACGGCAAGGTGCGCGGCCGCGTGATGGTGCCCAGCGACCTTACCCGCGAAAACGCCGAGGAGTACTTCAGGGGCAACGAGGAAGTCATAAAGCTCCTGGACGGCAAGCAGCCCAAGAAGCTCATATACGTGCCCGGCAGGCTGTTCAACATAGTTATCTGACAGCCTTTCCCACAGACTACTCTTGTAAAGGAGCCTTCCCGTGGAACAGCTTACTTACTTCAAGTCCATAATCCTTGGGCTCATACAGGGCCTGACCGAGTTCCTGCCCGTGTCCTCCTCCGCCCATATTATGCTGGCGGAAGAGATATTCGGCCTCAAGCTGGAAAGCGGCCTGGCAGGCGCCTTTACCGTGATGCTGCACCTGGGCACGCTGGTGGCGGTAGTGGCGTGGTACTTCAAGCGCATCATAAAGATGCTCGCCCACCCCGTAAAGGGCGAGATCAAGTACCTTATCCTAGCCACCATCCCCACGGTGCTGTTCGTGCTGGCGCTCAAGTACACCGGCTGGGACGACGTGATCGATTCCGTAGCCCGCACGCTCCTGCCCTACGCGTTCCTGTTTACCGCGCTGATACTTTTGCTGGCGGACGGGATCGGCAGGGCGCGCAGCATCGCCAAGGCTTCCCACGGCAGGGTCAGGGCGAAGGACGCGCTCATTATGGGCCTTATGCAGTGCGTGGGCACGTTCACGGGCGTGAGCCGCAGCGGTTCCACCATCGCGGGCGGCCTGGCCGGCGGCTTAAAGCGCAAGAGCGCGGCGGACTTCTCCTTTATGATGAGCATACCCGCGATACTGGGCGCGGCGGTGCTTGAATTAAGGCACGTGCTCGAAAACGGCGCGCTGCAGACCGCCCTGTCCTCCCAGCTGCCCCAGATGCTGGCGGGCGTGCTGGCGGCGTTCGTGGCGGGCCTGGCGGCCATAGGCCTGATGCTGCGGGTGGTGAAAAAGAGCCGCCTTAAGTGGTTCAGCCTGTATCTGACGCTGCTTGCCGCGCTGCTGATCGTGAACGATTTCGTGCACTGGTGGTAAACAAAAAAACATACCCGCGCTTCCGAAAAGGAAAGCGCGGGTCTTTGTTTGGCTTAAAGTATCAGCCCAGCTTGGTCTTGAGCGCTTCGATCGCCCCGGCGGCCATGCCGTGGCTGAGCAGGTAGTCTTCCGCGGCCTTCGCCAGGTCCACGCCCTCCAGGGACGCGCCCTTCTCAAGGCCCGTTACCGCCCAGAGCATCTCCATGATGTTCTTTTGGGCGATCATATCGTACTTTTCGGTGCCCTCTTCCACGCCGTAGTAGTTCACGTAGGACAGCATGTAGTCCCTGACTATCTCCCCTTCGGAGGCGCCCATCAGCGCTTCCACCAGCATGGAGGCGAAGCCCGCCCTGTCCTTGCCCTCGGTGCAGTGCACCATGTAGGGCGCGTCGTTTTCGGACAGGAAGGTCAGGCCCTTCACGATGCCCTCGGCGAACTCGTCAGAGGAGAAGTTCACGGGCATGCCCAGCGCTATGACTTTGCCGCCCTCGATAAGCGCCTTGTAGTAGGGGGAGGCGAAATCTTCCGCCGTGAGCAGCGCCGCCAGTTCCTCTTCGGTATTGGCCATGTTCATGACGGCGTTCACGCCCGCGGCCTCTATGAACCTGTCGGCGTAGCCCGCGCGGTTGTGCTTGTTGTCTATGGCGGAGGCGGCGCGGTAGAAGCGCCCCGCGGCGATGCCGCCCAGGGTGACCTCGCGGAAGTTGGCGAACTCCTCGTCGCTCTCATAATCTTCGCGCGCGTCGGTATACACCAGGTTGTTGATCTCCTGCACGGTGAGCGCGCCCGCCTTCTGCTTAAGGCTTATTGTGACTTCGTCCCCGATGCCTATGCCGGCGGTCTCGGCGAACTTGCCGTAATTGATGCACACGGCGATAAATGTGTGGCCGGGATAGGCGCGCAGCATGTACTCGCCTTTTTCCACGTAATAGCCGTTAAAGTAGGGCATGTCGCCCTCATAGGTACCGGCCTTGACCGTTACGATGTCGCCCAGCTCAAAGCCCAGGCTGGTGAAATCTTCGATGGTGATGTCCAGCAGCGCGTGACCGTACTTTTCCACGTCGATCACTTCACCCGTAACGCTGATCTCCTCAGCGAACACGGGCAGCGCGCACAGCGCCAGCACGCAGCACAGCATAAGGGCAAGCAGTTTTTTCATACGATCGCTCCTTTCATCGGGGACGTTTATTTCCCTCATCCCGATTATAGCACACATGTGCCCCGCCCGAACATACAGATAGTATTAAGCCTGTAATAAGAATTGCCGCGCGGGGGCTCCGCGCGGCAATATCCGTATCTCTCGTTCCCCTTATCACACCATGTCCGCCAGATACCGGGCGATGACGCCGGCGTACTCGTAGAAGGGGCGGGCGGCGGCTTTGGGGAAACGCCCCCCGGAGATCTCCAGGTTGTACCAGCCTTTGTAGCCTATCTCCCTGAGCGTTTTTGAGAACGCCTCGAAGTCCATCCTCTCGCACCAGGTGGGGGCGGTCAGGGGGATGATGTGCTCGTCCTCGCCGGAATTGGCGTTCACGTGCAGGCAGATGAGCCTGCCGCCCAGCACTTTGGCGTACTCGCTTATGTCGAAGCGGAACACGTTGGCGTGGCCCGTGTCCATGCATATGCCCGCTATGCCGCTGCCCAGCGCGTCAGCTATCTCGCGCACCACCTCCGCCTCCTCCACGAAGGCGCGGATGTACTTCCTCTCCCGGCGGATGAACACGTTCTCAAACGCCAGCCTTATGCCGCTTTGCTTAAGCGCATCGCGCATTTTTTCGCCCAGGTAGACGTTGGCGTCGATGGTGGCCTGCCGGCCTTTTTCGCAGTACATGGGATGGATGACCGCTATCTTCGCGCCCGCCCTGTACGCGGCTTCCAGCGCGTGGAAGTACATGGGCAGCCAGAGCTCCCCGAACGCCTCCGCGCTGCCGTCACCCGGGTTTTCCAGGTGCCCGGGATAGTAGGGCAGGTGGCTCTGGGCGATCTCGAGCCCTTCCTCCCTCGCGATGTGCGCCTGCTCCAGCACCTCGTCGGTCCACTCTTTCGTAAGGAACTTTTCGGGCTCGTTCATACAGCGGCACAGGCCCAGGTCTATGCCTTGAAAGCCCGCCTGCTTCATCAGGCGCAGGCTCTCCCGGGCGCTCAGCCCCGCGGAGATGCCGTGCCCGCACGACGTGGATATCTTCATAAACAGTCCGCCTTTCTATTCCCCGTTTTTGAAGCGGAGTATCTCTTCAAGCTTCCCGGAATATTCCTTTTCCTCCCCCTGGTCGGTGGGCAGGTAGTAGCGCGTGTCTTTGAGCGAATCCGGCAGGCAGGTCATGCGCGCCATCTTCTCCTGGGTATCGTGGGCGTATATGTACCCCTTGCCGTAATCCAGCTGCTTCATAAGGTCGGTAGGCGCGTTGCGTATCTGCAGGGGCACGGGCTCTGCGGGCGCTTTTTCCACGTCCGCTCTGGCATGGTTCCGCGCCATGTACACGGCGTTGGACTTGGGCGCCATGGCCATGTACACCGCCGCGTGGGCAAGGTGCACGTCGCACTCGGGCAGGCCCAGGAAGGTGCACGCCTGGTACGCGCTCACCGCCACCGTGAGCGCCCTTGAGTCCGCCATGCCTATGTCCTCGCTGGCGAAGCGCACTATCCTGCGGGCGATGTACAGCGGGTCCTCGCCCCCGTCCAGCATGCGGCTCAACCAGTACACCGCCGCGTCCGGGTCGGAATTGCGCATGGACTTGTGCAGGGCGGAGATGAGGTTATAGTGCTCTTCCCCCTGCTTGTCGTACAGCAGGCTGCGCCGGTCGGTGCACTCGCTAAGCACCTCTTTGGTGATGCGGATGACGCCTTCCCGGTCCTGGGGCGCGTTGTTGACCGCCATTTCCAGGGTGTTCAGAGCGGTGCGGGCGTCCCCCGCTGAAAAGCGCGCCAGGGCGGAGATCTCCCTGTCCTCCATCCTTACGTCCATGCCCCCGAAGCCCCGGGGGTCGCTGAGGGCCGTGTGTATAAGGCTGATTATGTCCTCTTCCTCAAGTGGCTTCAGCACGAACACCTTGCAGCGGGACAGAAGCGCGGAGTTTATCTCAAACGACGGGTTCTCGGTGGTGGCGCCTATAAGGATTATGGAGCCCTTTTCCACAAAGGGCAGGAACGCGTCCTGCTGCGCCTTGTTGAAGCGGTGGATCTCGTCCACGAACAGGATCGTCTTGAGCCCCTGTTTGCGCAGCGTCTCCGCCCGCTCCATCACCGCCTTTATCTCCTTTATGCCGCTGGTGACGGCGGAAAAATCTATGAATTCGGACCTGGACATGTGGGCGATCAGCCGCGCCAGGGTGGTCTTGCCCACGCCCGGGGGGCCCCAGAAGATCATGGAGGAGAGCATGTCCTTTTCGATAAGGCTGCGCAGTATCTTCCCTTCCCCCACCAGGTGCTTCTGGCCCACGTAGCCGTTAAAGTCCGTGGGGCGCAGGCGGCTGGCCAGGGGCTGGGCGAACAGGGCGCCCTCGTCAAACAAACCCATCTGCTGCATAAACGACCTCAAATAAAAAGATGGGAATATTGTAGCACATAAATCCAATATTTACAAACCCGTGCTACAATTATGCAAAACACATGTCAGGGGACCGTTTATGGAACTGTATCTTATCCGCCACGGGGAAAGCGAAGGCAATTTCAACCGCACCCACAACGGCTGGGCGCCCACTCCCCTCACCGAAACGGGCAGGCAGCAGGCCGCCCTGTCCAAGCCCCTGGTCAGTTCGATCGGTTTCGACCGCATATACGTAAGCGACGTGCTGCGCGCCTGGCAGACCGCCCGCATATTGTTCCCGGAACAGGAATTCGTGTTCTGTCCCCTGATAAGGGAAATGAACAACACCTCCATGCGCGGCAGGACCGCCGAGGACATGCTGGAGCTGTTCCCCGGGCTCTATCCCGCCTGCCGCGAAAAGTTCGACTACTCCCCCCTGGGCTGGGACTGCGAAAGCGGCGCCCATTTGACCTACCGTGGCGGGGAATTCCTGGACATGGTGGCGTCTCTGGGCCTGGAAAGGGTGTGCGCGGTGTGCCACGCGGGCATCATCAGGGCCATGTGCGCTTACGTGCTGGGGATACCCGACCACAACCCGCCCATGTGCTGCGACAACGCCTCCGTGAACGTGCTCGAATACAGGCGCGGAAGGTGGCATGTCAAAAAATGGAACCTGACTCCGGACACCTTTCAAACGGGCGTGAGCTGGAACGCCTGAGCTCCCGTTCCCGCGTCTGCCCGGGATAAAACAAAGAATAAAAGACCGGCGCGGCCCTGCGGCTACGCCGGTCTTATCTGTTCATTCCGGTATCTGTCATTTTCCTTTTCTGACATAGATCAGCAGGAAATTCAGGATGTCGTACAGCCCCTTGTCCAGGAACTCCCTGTCGCGCGCACCGTATTCATGCCCTGACCCGAACCATTCCTGCCATGCGGTGTCGTAGCACTCCGCCTCAAGCACACTGACTTCACACCGGTCCCCGCATTCGTCTTTCAGCAGCTTCTCCCACCATTCAGCCGTTTTGAAGAGCTCGGAATCGCCGCCCTCGGCCCATGTCTCAAAAAGCTGTTTCAGTTCGCCTTCCGGCTGTTTCTTCAGACCGGGAACGGCGATCATCACATGGCCGTTATCCTTGACGAACGGCAGTATCTTATCCGCGAACACGCCCGCCCTGCAGCCGAAGTAATGATAGGCGTCGACGGTTATGATGGCATCAAAATAGTTCTGGGCGAACGGCATATCCATGGCGTCTCCATGGATCGGTATTATCCTGTCTTCAAGCCCGTTATCCCGTATCCTCGCGTAGTTTTCCGTCGCGGGGATCCACAGGTCGAACGCGTACACATGCTTCGCGTCGGTCTCATTGGCGATAAAAAGCGAGGTCAGGGCGTATCCGCACCCAAGGTCCAGCGTCCGGTCATACCGTACGTCCCGCGGGCTTCTGCGGATCAGTTCGTCCAGCAGCCTGAACGAGTTCGGCCCCATCAGATACTCTTTTGTGAAGTATTTTCTGTATTTTTCGATGCTGCCCATTATGTTCTCCTTTTCCTCAGCCTGCGAGGTCCCGATTTATTGGGACAGTTTTTCCAGTACATTCGATTCCATTAACCGTTGCGCCCAAAAAGTATGAAGGAGGCGGTTTCCTTACGATGCGCTTCCTTCATTTGACACATTTCTATAATTCTCCGACCGGTCAGGCACAGAAGTTCCTGGTGACCGTCATTTCCACCAGACCGCCCTTTATGGAGATCTTCACGTCGTCGGCTATCCTGCGCAGCACGGAGCGCTCGTAGCCGTCCCATTCGGGATCAGCCAGCGGCCCGCTCAGGTCCGCCCGCAGTTCCGCGGGCAGGTCGCTGTACTCGCGCTCGGCATCGGACGCCATCGCCTCTTCGAATTTGTCGCGCAGCTTGCCCAGAAAGCCCTTGGCGGCCTCGTTCTTGCGGGACGTGGCAGAGGAGATGAGCAGGTAGCGCTTTTCCCTGTCCATGACCGTCTTGGTGGACATGTGCATAACGAACTTGCCGTTTTCGCCTTCCAGCCAGAAACTCGCCTGCATCTCCCCCGTTACGCTGCGGGCGAGGCTGAGCATCTCTTCGGTTATGAGCTGCAGCTGCACGGACTGCTTTGCGTCTATATCGCTGTATTCGGCGGCCTTCCTGGTCTCATTCACCGCGTCTTCGAAGCCGCCGCCGCGGTTGTCGATCTGTATTATGTCGGATCTCATTGCTTGCCGTCCCCTTTTCGTGTGTCAGTGAGCCTGAAGTCAGTTGGTGCGAAGCACGTCGGCAAAGCCCGTCACATCAAACACTTCAGTTATTATCTCGTTGGCGTTGACTATCTTCATCGTGCCCTGCCCGCGCATGGCCCTGTAAGCGGAAAACAGTACGCGCAGGCCTGCCGAAGAAACGTATTCCAGCTTTTCAAAATCAAAAGTTAGATCCGTGACGCCGTCAAGCGAACGCTTGACTTCCTCTTCCAGTTCCGGTGCCGTCATGGTGTCAAGGCGCCCTTCCGGCTTGATCACGAGCGCTCCGCCGTTTTGCTGCTTGTTTATGGTCATACCCATCCTCCATTTGTCGTCAGGCTGCGCTTATTCTATCATATCACAGCGCGCTTGTCCATATCGCGGCGGGCTGTTCTTTGATCATTCCGCGTTATCCGGGCCGTTTTCCGCTTTGTTTTGTTTGATCCCCCTTATCAGGGAGACCGCCGTGGTGACGGCCGCGAAAAGGTTCGCCGCGGCCCCCACGTAATTCATTATAGCGAAGCTGAACACGCTGTACATCAGCATGTTTATCAGAAAGCAGAACTTGAGCCCCTGCTCGTTTTCCCTGAGCCTGAACACGGCTATCGATTACTCGAGGTTCGCGATTATGGGCAGCCAGCCCAGCAGCCCGCGGTTGTTCCAGCAGACTCCCAGCACGACCCCCAGCAGGATCAGTATCCACTCGGCCGCCTTCCGCCTGACGCCCTTCATGGCCGCCAGGTTCCTGAGTATGGCGACGAGGCTCTGGGCGGTGCTGCTGTAGCCTTTAAGTATTATCGAGCCCGCGCTGTAAAACACCTGGCTTATTATCTGTACGGCCAGTATCTCACTGGTCTTCTTGCGTGTGCCGCTTACGGAGTCCGTGACCATGGCTCCGATACTGCACACGTTTCCTATTATGACTTCGCTGATCACTTATGCCATCCCTGTGGACCGGATCGCTGCCGAAAGAAAGCGGAGGGGGAGCTTGCCCCTCCGCCTTTTGCCGCTTATTCGGCGGGAGTGAACGCCGCCTTGTCCAGGCCGCAGACGGGGCACACCCAATCCTCGGGGATGTCCTCAAATTTGGTGCCGGGGGCGATACCGCTGTCGGGATCTCCCACTTCGGGGTCGTAAACATAGCCGCAGGGGCACTCGTACTTCATACCTGATACTTCCTTTCGCTGTAATGGGCTCGCGCCGGGATTATTGTAATTTAACGCGCGGGGAATGTCAAGCCGCAGCGGGCTTAACACTATCAAAGTTGAAGGAACAAAGGCGCGGCGGTATAATTCACGCTATCAGCTTTGCAGGATGGGAATATGAGCGAGATAAACGTGAAAAGCGACCGGGACGACCTGACCACGGGCGTGGTGTGGAAAAAGCTGCTCTCCTTCTTTTTCCCCATACTCGCGGGGCTGCTGTTCCAGCAGCTCTACAACACCGCGGACGCGTTCATAGTGGGCCATTTTCTGGGCGACAACGCCCTTGCCTCGGTAGGCAGCGGCGTGGGCGTCATAACCAACCTTATCCTGGGCCTGTTCGTGGGCCTGATAAGCGGCGGCACGGTCATGATCTCCCAGGCTTACGGCGCCAACGACCCGGATAAACTCAGCCGCGTGCTGCACACCTGTTTCGTGTTCTGCCTGTGCGTGGGCGCGGTCATCACCGTGGGCGGGTATTTCCTCGCCCCCGCTGCGCTCAGGCTCATAAAGACCCATGACGTGCTGATGGCGAACTCCACCCAGTACCTGCGCATCTACCTAGTGGGCGCGATACCGCTTTTGACCTACAACCTGTTCCAGGGCACCCTGCAGGGGGTGGGCCAGAGCCGCCGGCCCTTCAAGTACCTGATCGTCAGCTGCCTGACCAACATCTGCCTGGACCTGCTGTTCGTGGGCGCCCTGGACTGGAAAGTGGCGGGCGCGGCCTGGGCCAGCGTGCTGTCCATGTGCACCTGCACCGGCCTGGCGCTCAGGCATTTCCTTACCACGAAAGGCGCCCACAGGTTCTCTTTCTCAAAGCTCAGGGTGGACATGCCCTCGCTCAAGCGCATGGTGAAAATAGGCCTGCCCAGCGGCTTCCAGTCTTCCCTGTACAGCGTGTCCAACATAATCATCCAGACCGCGTTAAACGGCCTGAACGACACGCCCCTCATCACCGCCTGGACCGCCACGGGGCGGCTGGACGGCTTTTACTGGGTCACCACCAGCGCTTTCGGCGTGGCCATCTGCGCGTTTGCCGGCCAGTGCTACGGCGCGGGCAAGTACGAACGCCTGAAGCAGGCCATGAAAGTGTGCATGCTGATAAGCCTCTCGGTGACCGCGGCGATGTCCGTAACGCTTCTGTCCATAGCGCGGCCCGTGTACCGCATGTTCGTGGAGTACGAGACCACCATAGACAAGGCGATAGAGATAATGTGGTGCTTCGTGCCGTTCTACGTGCTGTGGAGCTACATAGAGGTCATGACCGGCACCCTGAGGGGCATGGGCGACACCTTCGTGCCCATGATAATCACCCTTATAGGCACCTGCCTGTTCCGGGTGCTGTGGATGACGCTGCTGGTGCCCGTGTGGCCCACCATTCCCGGCATAAGCCTGGTGTATCCCGTGTCCTGGCTGATCACCGGCACGGCGTTCACGGTGTACTTCCTGCGCAAGCTCCGCCGCGGCGTGATCTGAGTTTACAGAATATTCATAAAAAAATAATATATTGCGGCTTATTCCCCGAAGGGGTTGTGATAAAATATTACGGTTGATTATGCTAAAAGGGGGATGAGCGCGTGGAAGACCTGTCTAAGCTGAACGTCAGCGCCGGATTAAGGACCACACTGCGCGCCATAGCCCAGGGCAAAGCCGAAAAGGTGTACGTGGCCGAGGACGCGGACGTGTTCGTAAGGCGCCAGGTGGCGGAAGCCGCCGCCGAAAAGGGCGTGGAAGTGGAACGTGTCCCCGACATGAAGACCCTCGGCAAAGCCTGCGCGCTCCAGGTGAAATGCGCCTGCTGCGCGGTGCTCAGGTAGCCCGGGCGTAATCGCTTTCCACAGCTTATACTTCTTCCAGGGTTGCGGAAGCTGTATATATTTAGACCCTGTACTCATGGAGGTGTTTGAGTGCCTACAATCAATCAGATGATTCGTCATGGTAGGGAAAAGGTCACCAAAAAGTCCAATTCTCCTATCCTGCAGTC